>Ga0265294_10002973_pt1 | contig 22015 bp, 19 predicted proteins | sample MunlanPumphouse3_FD_192504 | JGI IMG/M metagenome (GOLD analysis project Ga0265294, IMG submission 192504) | Groundwater microbial communities from a municipal landfill in Southern Ontario, Canada - Pumphouse #3 | ecosystem: Environmental > Aquatic > Deep subsurface > Groundwater | place... | reverse complement strand
TGAAAAACGGATGAAATGCGGCATCGGCATCTGCGGCCGCTGCAATATCGGCAGTAAATACGTCTGCGTTGACGGCCCGGCCTTTACCTATGATCAGTTGAAGGACATGCTCCCGGAACTTTAGGGCAGTTTGTAGTATCATATATGCGGACTGGCCAGCGGTTTATTGTTTGAACCCTGGATCGGCCGAAGCGGAAAAGTACAGAGTGAAATTCTTGAACGAACAGATTGTTTGGATAAAGATCAGAAATCAACGCGCTTATCTGTTACATAGACGATGCGCCTGAGAAAATTTGGCTAATATCAGTAAGTAATGTTTTAATGTTAATTTCGTAACCCTTAAAAGGAGTTTGCTATGGAACAGAACGTACACAATAATAAAATGGCTGATGTCGAATCCTGGGATGAAAAGTACTCCGATAACGATATTTTAAAAATGATTGATGAGCATAAGGATGCGGATGTGATTTGTGAGGCTGCCGGTTTTGATATCCGTTATCTTCGTTATCGAGTTCAACAGATATCCAGAAAACAACAAAAATTTGTGACAGTTGAAAACTTGTATAAAAAGGGATTCGCTCCGTCGGTCTCTCCGTTTGTGGATCCGAATATGTGGCATGTTTTGAATGAAGCCCGGTTTTGGGAACAAGTTGAGAGAGAAGGGCATCAGAAAAGAGTTTTGGGAGAAAAATTAGAGAAATAGACCGGTTGATTTCAGTTGGCTAAAATTTTAATTATTAAGCAATAAGTATCAAATAATATTGTGATAAATTTAAAATTTATTCAGAATTGCTTTGGATTCTCTCTGAAAGGGCTGATACGCCTTCCGCAAAACATTCAGATATGCGGAAGGCGATTTCATTCAGAATGCCCTCTAATTTATGAAAGTGTAGACTATGAGTCTTATTTGGCTTAATGGCCATGCCTTTGACGTATTTTTTGATGCATAGAAAATTACATTTTAAAGGCACTGCGATGATGGCATTTTTGCTATGAAGCCAAAAACGGGTAATTTTATTCAACTTAACGTTGCGGTCCTCATTTGGGGTGGGACTTCGATGTTTGCCAAAGGCATCCCGCTTCCTGTCGGGCATATCACATGCATCCGATCCATAGTCGCTGCTGTGATGTTGTTGTTGTTCCTGATAGCAGGCAGGACGCCAATAAAGCTCAAGTGCGCCGGACATTACGGAATTATGGCGGTACTGGGAATCCTTCTGGGGCTTCACTGGCTCACATTTTTCAAAGCACTGAAGATATCAACCGCGGCGGTGGCAATACTTTCCCTTCATACATATCCGGTTTTCACAGCACTCGTGGAGCCGTTTGTGTTTGGCGAAAAGCTTAAGAAAATTGACGTTGTTACCGCTCTGGTTATGTTTGCCGGTGTTCTGAGTATGACTCCGGAGATCAGTTTGTCCAACAGGACTACCCAGGCGATTTTGTTGGGTGTTGTCTCGGGCCTTTTTTTCATGGTACGTAATCTCATAACCCGCAAATATGTTCAGGCGTATTCGAGTTGCCAAATCATGTTCTGGGAAATACTGGTGACAGGAGCAATGCTTGTGCCGCTGCTTTTCCTGTCTGGAAAGGTAGTGTATTCATCACGAACAGTGGGCCTGCTGGTGTTACTCGGGACTATTTTCACCGCCTTTTCTCAAACACTGTTTTCCGCGAGTCTCAGAAATCTCAGCGCGAAGACCGTGAGCATATGTGCGACAGTCCTGCCTTTCTACGGGGCCTTTTTCGGTTACCTCATCTATGGAGAAACCGTGACGCCACGTACTGTAACCGGTGGCATAGTGATACTCACTTGCATTGTTTTTGAAATAATAAAGAGCGTGAGAGAGAAGGAGCATCGAACAAAATAAAAAAGTCGGGGTAATTTTTATCGTAGATGCACCATTTACCTGCGACTTTTTTAAAAAGACTAATGCAATGAAACGATTAAAAATAAACATGTCGTCCGTTTTTTTTATTGTTATTTTAATTAGTTGCGCTGCAGCGTCGGCAGCGGCATTTCAAATCCGGGAAATTCGTATTGCGGACAGCAGCGGCAATTGGGGGGCCCCAAATCCTTACCATCATTACCCGCGCGGCCCCGGTTACATTCGCATGAGCTGGGTTTTCGATACCCTGATTTGGAAGGGCCGGAACGGATATATACCCGCCATCGCTCAATCCTGGTCTTTTGATGCAGACAAGCAGGCCTTTACATTCAATCTGAATCCGAAAGCCAAGTGGCATGACGGCCGGCCCCTGATCTCGGAGGACGTGGTTTTCACATTGGCATATTTCAAGAAGCATCCGTATCACTGGATCAGCGTTGACAAGGTCAGCCGGGCCGAGGCTAAGGGGCTTCACACAGTGATTGTTTATCTTTCAAAACCCTATGCTCCGTTTCTGCCGGAAATCGGTGGCACCATGCCCGTTTTGCCAAAGCACATCTGGGAATTTGTTGAAAATCCGGAGATGTTCAACACCCCCCAAGCATTTATCGGCAGCGGGCCCTACCGGTTCCGGGATTTCAACAAGGCCCGGGGTACCTACCTGTACGAGGCGTTTGCGGATTATTACCAGGGACCTCCCAAGGCAGACCGGCTGATTTATGTCCGTTCGGGAAAGCCCCTTATCTCACTGGTCACAGGGGAAGTAGACATGGCTGCTATTCAGGCCGATATGGCTGAACCGCTCAGACAAAACGGCATGATCGTTATCAAGGATGAGCGGGGCTGGAACAGGAAGCTCATGATCAACCACAGGAAGCCCCCTTTCGATTCCAGACAATTTCGCCAGGCTCTGGCCTATGCGATCAATCAAAAAGAAATTATTGACAAAGCCCACAGGGGATTTGGCACACGGGCTTCCTATGGCCTGCTCAGCATCGATCACGAGATGTACAATCCCGATACCCCTGCCTACCCTTATGATACAGATAAAGCCGTAAAAATCATCGAATTTCTGGGATACCGGCGCAGTCCTCACGGTTTTTTTTCACAGAATGGTCGGCCTCTTACGGTCGAATTATTAGTTTCAAACAATATTATAGCCGGGCAGAGCGTAGCGGACCGGGATGGGGAGGTGATCCAAAAACAGTTGGAAGCAGTGGGCATTCGGGTGGATCTGGTCAACATGGAGCAGACAACCATGGACACTAAATTGAAGCAATGGAAATTCGACCTGGCTGTTTCCGGACACGGGGGTATATCCGGCGATCCGAGGATATTGAGCGAGATGATTTCTTCCCGGTACGGTGCCGGTTCCGTCAACAGCGCGCGTTACGATGAAAACACGGAATTGAACCGGTTGCTGGAGGAGCAGATGCGTGAAATGGATCCGGAAAAAAGGAAGGCCATCGTCTTCAAAATTCAGGAACTATACGCTTGGGATTTACCGGCGATTTCCCTCTATTACCCGGAGTCCATGACCGCTTACGCTCCAGGCAAAGGAATCGAATGGTTCTATACAAAGGGTGGCATCGGCAAGGGTATCCCGATTGCCCAGAACAAAATATCCTTGATCAATTGATATGAGAAAAAGCTCTCATATACAGCTTGCAAGCGTATACCTTCTGGCCGGCCTGGTCATGACCTATGCCAGTTACCAGGTGCCCGCATACCTCCCCGGAGATTTTGTCACGGCCATGTATTCCAGTTCCAACGTGACCCTGACCGCCGATCAGGAAATACGGCTCCGGGCTTTCCATACCCGTGAGGAGGGGTTTAAAAGCTATCTTTTGAATCTCTTCCGCCTGAACTGGGGGTATTCCCATGCTTTTTTGGCGCCGGTCTCGGACCTGATTCTGGAAGCCCTCCCCTGGACCCTTCTGCTTTTGGGCAGCGCGCATTTGATCTCAATGTTCCTCGGCTTCATGGCCGGGGTGGAGGTCGCCTGGCGTCGAGGCGGTTTCCTGGAAAAAATCGGGGTGGGGTGTATGACCGTTTTGGAAGGAATACCCGAAATAGGAACCGGTGTCGTGCTGCTTCTGGTTTTTGTCCTTTACCTGGGATGGTTCCCGGCATCCGGGGCTGAAACCGCTTATGCGATTCATACTCCCCTGGAGCAGGTAGGGGACGTGGCACACCATCTCATCTTACCGCTTTTCACCCTTGTCCTGTCCTATTTCCCCGGCAACTTTCTTCTCACCCGCGCAAGTATGGCCATGGTACTCAAAGAGCAGTTCATACAAACCGCCCGGGCCAAAGGGCTTCCTCCGTCCCGAATTCGGTATGCACACGCTGCGCGAAATGCCCTGCTTCCGCTGGTCACGCGGTTTGGATTGCGAATTGCCTTTATGGTTACCGGGGCCCTGGTCGTAGAAACTATCTACGCCTATCCGGGACTGGGCACGCTCATGTTTAATGCGATTGCCGTGCGGGATTTGCCGCTGATCCAGGGCATTGTCCTTTTTTCCTCACTCACGATTCTTTTCATCAATCTGTTGCTTGAATATGTTTACGGCTGGTTGGACCCGCGGGTGAAAGATGCATATTAACGGTTGTCATAAACTGACTCGAGATTTCTGGTTTATATCGGGCATGGGACTGGGCCTTTTTTTGCTGTTTTTGATCCTGTTGGGCCCGCTCCTGGTTCCTCACGCTCCTTACGACACGTCCTTCCAGCCCTTCAGCCCGCCGTCGGCCGAGCACTGGCTGGGCGTCAACGACGGCGGGATGGATATCTTTTCAGAACTTCTTTACGGCCTGCGCAATACAGCAGACTTCGGCTTTCTGACCGGATTTGTTTCTCTTGTGCTGGGTGTGGCTTTCGGATTGGCCGCGGCCTGGTTCGGTGGATTGACGGATCAGATAATAATGCGAGTCGCCGATATTCTGCTGGCCATTCCCGCCGTGATGATCCTTATTATGACCGCTGCACTGTTTCGGCCATCGCCGATGACTCTGGCCCTGATTCTATCGATCATGCTATGGCCCACCACAGCCCGGGGCATTCGTTCCCAGGCCCTGGTAGTGAAGAATCGTCTTTACGTTCATGCGGTCAGGCAGATGGGTGCTTCCGGTGGGTATGTTGTCCTGAAACACCTGCTACCGGAGCTGTTTCCTCTTTATATTATCGGGTTTGCCGCCAAAACCCGCATGGCCATGTTCATGGAGGCCTCCCTGTCATTTCTGGGGTTGTTCGATCCGAGTCGAAAATCCCTCGGAAATATGATCAGCTATGCCCTCAAATATTATTATCTGGATATCTGGTGGAACTGGCTGCTTCCGCCTATTTTTCTTTTGACCCTGTTGATCCTGGCAGTAACCTTCCTGGCGGTCAGTCTGGAAAAGGTGTTTGATCCAAGATTGAAGGAGAGGTTTTGACACTTAGCATTGATCATTTGACCGTAACCTACCGGAACGGAGATAATGCGTTGCTGGCTCTGGATCGATTCAGCCTTTCGATGGCGCCTGGCCGAATCATGGCGCTGGTGGGTGAATCCGGTTCAGGGAAAACCACTCTGGCCAAGGCCATGATGGGACTTTTACCGGGTAATGCTGAAATTTTCGGAAGCGTGGCGCTTGGTAAAACCGAACTCATCGGCCTGGATGAAAAGAGCCTAAACAAGATCCGATGGGTACGGGTGGCTATGGTTTTTCAGAACGGGGCCATCAACCTCAATCCGCTTCACCACATTATTGACCAGGTGGCCGAACCTTTGATCCGGCACGGGCGTGGCAATAAAATCGAGGCAAGGCATCGATCCGAAAAAATACTGAAACAGATGGGACTCCGGCCGGAACATTCCCTGCGTTTTCCTCATGAATTAAGCGGTGGAGAGATTCAGCGGGTGCTTCTGGCCATGGCCTTGATCATGGATCCGGAAATTCTGATTTTAGACGAACCTACCTCGGCCCTGGACCCGGCGACCAAGGCGTTTGTGGCCCATGTGATTCGAGGTGTTCGCAACCAGGGCGTATCAGTCCTGCTCATCACCCATGATCTCGATCTGGTTGAAAAATTGGCAGACGATCTGGCCGTGCTTTATTTGGGACAGATCATGGAAATCATGCCGGCAAGGGATTTATTTCTGCATCCATTGCATCCTTATACATGGGCGCTGGGCCGGTCTTATCCCGGAATGGCGTCTTTGCGTGATCTTGGGGGCATTCGCGGAGACGCTTTTTATCGCATCAGGCATGAACACCTCCAGGCAGCTGACACGGCGGGGCCTCACACTCATGTGGTGGGTCCCGGATTGTTTCATGAAGACCATCACCCGCCGCCAGTCGGCTGTCTGTTTCAGCGGCGGTGTACCCAGGCTGTGAAAGACTGTCTCCTTAAGGATGTGCAGATGATCAATGTGGGAGGTCATCAGGTTCGCTGCTTGCGTGGCGGCATAGCGAACCGGATCGAACTCGAAGATGTGAGCAAGCGATACGGAAAGCTCACAGCCCTTTATCCAACCCGCCTGGCCCTGCACGCGGGAGAAGTCTTCTGCCTTGTGGGAGAAACCGGATCCGGTAAGTCCACCCTGGCCATGATTGCCGCTGGCGTGTTGCCTGCTGACCAGGGACGCCGGTTTTTTGACGGCAGGAATATGCACGAATGCAAGCGTCGGAGCTGTCAGGCTTCGGTCGAAAGGATCGGAGTGATTTATCAAAATCCGTTGGAAGCGGTCAGTCATCGCTTGACGGCTTTCGATATTGTGGCTGAACCCCTTCGGATTCAAGGGGTTGGAAAGGACCTGGAGCAAGTTCGTAAGCGTGTCAAACAGGCACTGACCGATGTGAGGCTTCCCACGGAACCGGCGTTTTTTAAGCGACACCCTCACGAGCTCAACATGGGAGCCGTTCAGCGGCTTTGTATCGCCCGCGCCCTGATATCAGAGCCCTTGTTGCTGGTAGCGGACGAGCCGACCAGTTGCCTGGACCCGAGTGTTCAGGCCAAGGTTCTCAAACTTCTTCTGAATTTGCAAATTGAAAAGGGGCTGACTATGCTGTTTGTGACTCACGACATTGGGGTGGCCCGAAAGATAGGAGACCGGGTCGGGGTCATGACAGCCGGGACAATGGTTGAAATCGGCCCATCTGCCCGGGTTCTGGGCAGCCCTCTTCATCCGTATACAAAATTTCTGATCCAGAGCGCCGGAAGGGAAACCGAAGGTTTTTCAGCCGGTATTCCGGCCCCGCATACAGCCGGCTGTCCCTTTGCTCCACGCTGCAATCGCGCCGGGGCGCCATGTTTTTCAGAATTACCGCCTTTAATCAATCTTGATGGGGGATGTCATATGGTGAGGTGCTTTAACCCGTAACTGTCCGTAAATACTTATGGCCTTGCGTTTGAGATCGGGTAACCACACACTTTCGACGGAAAGTCTCAAATCTCGGGTTCACAGCACTGCGGAATGAAATCCGACGAGGTAATACAAAGTTTTAGAATTTTTTAATCCAGAATCATAACACATTGGTATAATATGAGGTTTACAATATGTGCCGCATTTTGAAAAATGGCGCTGTAATAAAACTTATCTTATGCTTACGCAAAGCCAGTTAAACGTTTTAAACACTTATTCGCGTGATAACTATGTTTGTTTTTTTGTTTGATTGGATCAGAAAGGGCTTTATACAGTTGCACTTTAAATGCAATAATATTGTGCGGCGAATTGCAAATTCGTGTTGAGTGCTATTCGGACTATTGGGGCAGGACCCCTCCCTGCGGATGTGGCCTGGCGACCGCAGGATCGAGATCAAGAAAAGCGTTGCCAGATGGTTGGCATCGGGATTTCGTTATTTTAAAATCACCAGGTATGACGGGGATTTTTATATTATCCGCCATGAAATTGAATTCTGGAAGTGCGAACTGACCTTTTATCGATCCATGACCTCTTCGGTTGCCGATATCGAAAAAAGGAAATGTTCTGCCAATAAATCGAAGCATGGGATCTGATTTTGTCCCCTTCTTCCGAACCCAGTTTTTTTAAAGGAATTTTATATCACTATGAAAACGCTTATGATCGATCCTAGAATTTCCGGAATGGCCGGAGATATGATGGTTGCCGCGCTGATAGACCTGACCGGCAGTGACGTGCTTGTAGACGAATTATGCAGGGCGATTCGACAGCTGCCGGCCTGCCGGAGTTTTGAAGTCGGGATTCAGCAGGTTCAGTCCGGCGGTATCGGCGCCCGACAACTCAATATCCATATTGACGAAGAACGGCTCGGTCATCCGGAGGACATCTTCAAGGCGATAAATTTCGTGGCCCGGGAAGTCGGATTGTCCGAAAGGGGCCGGCAGCTGACCGTCTCTATTGCAGATGATTTGATTGAAGCCGAAACCCGGGTGCACCAAAGCCGGCATGTGCATCTACACGAGGTGGGGTCGCTGGACACCGTGTTTGATGTAGCGGGAAGCGTCCTGATTCTGGAGAAAAATGGGTTTCTGGACGGACGGATTTACGGCATTCCTCCGAAACTGGGCAATGGCGTAATTTCCATGGCGCACGGGAATATTCCGTCGCCTGCGCCCGCCACTCTGGATATTCTGTGTCGACATCGGCTGCCGTTCAGTGAATCCCGTGAAGACCTGGAGTTGACCACCCCAACCGGGGCGGCCATACTGGCCAATGTCGCCCATGAAATCATGGACGGGTACCCGGCCATGACGCCGATTCGTACTGGATACGGGGCCGGGCTGAAGCAACTTCCCCACGGGCCCAACGTGCTGCGCCTTGTGGAAGGGAGTACCCGGTCGTTGGATCAGGATCGGGTGTTGATGCTTCAGACCAATATTGATGATGCCTCGGGTGAAATTCTGGGTTATACTCTGATCCGGCTGCTTGAAGAAGGTGCCGTTGATGCCTGGATCGAAAATGCAATCGGTAAGAAGAACAGGCCGGTGCATATACTTTCCGTATTGTGCCGTTATGCCGATTACCCGCGACTTTCCCAGGTGGTCATGGACCAGACCGGCACTTTGGGGCTTCGGGTCATGGAGGCCGCAAGAGTTAAGGCGCAAAGGGAGGAAATCGTCCGGGACGTTCAAATCGCGGGCCAGTCGCATGAAGTTCGAATCAAAGTATCAAAATCCGGCGAACGACTGATTCATACCAAACCGGAATTTGAGTGTATCCGCGTTATTGCCGAGCAACACGGATTGCCCCTTCGACAAGTGGCGGAAGAGGTCAAGCGACAAATTGGGGATAGTGAAGGGCATTTTTGAAAGTAACTGATTTGTCGGGTCAGTCATAACTCAACAATTTTTTTATCGGGTTGTCCAGCGCATGATCCATTCCAGTGGACCTCTGGTAAAATGTTTTTTCCAGATAAATGCGAACAGAACCGCCACGGAATAAAATAGTGCTGTATTCCGTACAGCGATTGACAGATCTTCATATTCTCCCGTGACTTCAAAAACATAAACCATGGAGGTTCCGATCGCGATATGGACGATATACAGGGTTAATGAAAGCTGACCCGCATCAGCAAAGGGTTTGATCCATTTTAATATGAAAGGATGATCGGTTAACATGATGCTGAGAACGATCATCACCAGAGAAGCCGCGCCGGCTGACAGCATATAAAATGGCGTAGCCGGCATCGGGTTTGTCCCTAACAGCGTCATCAGGATACCGCCCTTGGCGGCAGGCACGTAATTGGATATAAAGTAAATGGCTGCCCGGGATAAACTTTCGGTCGAAATGTAAACGATGGCGCCGATTGTCAGAATATTTTTCCGGAAAACCGGGTCGTAGATATTCTGCCTGCCGAGCCATAAGCCCAATATCAGAAACGCTGTCCATGGAAAAACCGGATGGTATCCGTTGAAAAATAGATTTTTCAGCCCCGTTTCCGGATGCCATGATCCGGCCGCATCGATCAAGGCCCATCCCATATCCGGTTCATATTCCATTGCGAGCATCATCATCAGAGAAATGCTTATGAATCCGGTGATCAGTGCCCACAGAAAACGGTCGGTTGCTCTCAGTAAACAGGCCCCCACAGCGATATATACCCCGTAAAAATGTAAAATATCCGCATTCCACATCAGGGTGAAGCATAATCCGGTCAAAAATAGAAATGCAGCCCGTTTCAGCAAAACTGTACGATGCCGGCCAAGGGCGTCACCGTTATCTGTCAGGCGGGCTTGTCGTGATAGCAGTGACATGCCGACCCCGGCCAATATAACAAATGTGGCGGCTGCCCGTCCGTTCAAGATATTCATCAGAAATTTTGACAATGCAGAGGAATGCTTGAAATCGGCCATGATATACGTGAAGTTGATCAACGTCATTCCGAAGAGGGCAAAGGAGCGGGCAATGTCATAGCCTGCTATCCGGACATTCATGTCCGGTATGGATTGCGGATGGCAAGTGTCAAAATGGATGGGTGTGATCGTCATATGTGTGTACCGGGGGTACCTTATGACCCATTTGTTATGTCAGGAATTACTGATCCTTTATGAAATTTCGTGTGACTGAAATTGACAGGAAGTCTCTGGGGGTGCTGCAAGATACAGGCCATGTTTTAATGACTTAATTTCAAATAAAATCAATAGGATAAAATCCGAAAAAAACGGACCCCCCCGGCCGGTTCTGAAACGTTCCGGATTTTGCTTGCCGGACAGTTCTGTTTGGAGTCAAATAATGCCGAACAGCCAGATATGACAGGGTATATCGATACCGGAATTTATAATTCCGGTTTTTTAAAATTCAGCCTGACAGTGTCTTTTTTTGAATTTCGGATCAAATTTGACTTGAAATTATTACAGGCTTGGTTCAAATTGAAAATTAAACAGACCGTAAGGGGACTGCCACTGAACCCGTACCATTGAAACGGTATAATCGTAAGGGGGAAAACCCTGAGCATAGAGTTGGTATATATTACCTTCGGTAGCCGGGAAGATGCGCGAGCCGTAGGAAAAGAGCTGGTTCTTTCAGGCCTGGCTGCCTGTATTAATATTTTTGATCACATGAATTCCATGTATGTGTGGCAGGGTGAGCTTCAGGACGATACGGAGGCTGTACTGATTGCCAAAACTACGGACGAACGGGTGCCGGAACTGATTGAAAAAGTGAAGCGCCTGCACAGTTACGATTGCCCCTGCATTGTCAGCCTGACTGTTTCAAGTGGAAATGGGCCGTTTTTGGAGTGGATCGCCGGTCAGGTTGGTTTGGCATCGGAAATATAAGCTACTGGCGGGGGCCGTCACCTTTGGTTCGGTTATGTTTGATGCGCGGGTAAAAAGTCGGAATTGAGACGGCGTCATGGTTGGCAACCGGAAGCTGTGGATCACATGATAACCGAAACATAATTTATTCAAAAAAAGTATCTGGTGCGGCCGGCCATATTTCAAACTGAATATGAAAATATCCGGTTAAAAAATCTGTTCTGCTGAAACATTTGTTCCCGAGTTATCCTGACAGCACTTTACAAAAAATAATAAAATTGATAAGAGAAATATATTATATCAATGCAGGCCGGGATCAGAAATAAAATATTACAGGGGCCATATACTAAAGTTTGTATAACGCAAATTCGGAGAATTGACATGAAAATTGAACTGGCTTCTTCAATGGATGAAAAGCCGATCAAAGCTTTGCTCCATGAAAGCAGACTGGTGTACGAGGATATCACGCCTTCTTTGTTGAAAAATTTTTTAGTGATGAAAGATGACTCAGCACTTGTGGGGGTTGTTGGCCTGGAGGTCCAAAGCAGATTTGCTTTGCTCAGATCTCTGGCGGTTAACCCGAAATTCCGTTCCAGGGGATATGCGGCAAGGTTACTCGAGGCTGCTGAACGTTACTCGGAATACCTGGGTGTCGTAACCCTGTTCATGGTCACTACAGCTGCGCATGGATTTTTCTTCAATCATGGGTTCAAAAGCGAGGATCGAATGACGGCGGCCTCTCTGCTGCATCTGGTTGAGCATTTTCAGCGGCTGTGTCCTCCCCCCTCCCTGTGTCTGATAAAAGAACTCGAGGAGGAACATTTTTAAGTTCCGAATGCGGTGATGTTAACTGGGTTTTCATTCTCACGGCCTCAAGAAACAGAGGGCCGGTGATATTATCATTCCTGATTTCCGACCGTTTTGTTTGTCTTTTTCCCCCTCCACCCCCCTTTTTTAAAATTCTTCGGTATTTCGGTTAGGGCATATATCGCCGTTTTTCCTCAGCCGGGAGGTGATCCGCCAGGTCTGAATCCGGCCTTACTATCATCTCATCCAGTCAAACGCACCCTGGCTGATTTAATTCATTCGGGCTGACAAATATAAAGTCAATTCCGGAAATTCGTGATCCGTCTCCTGTGAAAATCAGAAAGGGGTTGCAGCGTTTTTCACTCCTGTTGCCATTCATCAGCGCCGCTTCCGGATATCACAAGCGCCGCGGGTTCAAAAATCCACGGCGGTTATGATATCCGGGGACTGTATTCTACCGAATTTTTGATGACTCGTTGCCAAACAGGGATTTTTTTGATAATAGCCGGTAATCATTAACCAGTCAATTGAAAGGAGTGCAGATAATATGGGCAGGAAAAGCCGTGGTAAAATAATAAAACAGCAGCGGGAGCTGGAAGAGGAGAAACGAAATCCCATGCGCCGGGATATGCGTTTGTTCCTGAAAAAGAAAAATGTCAAAATAGAAAACGCGCAGGGGATGCTGTGTCTGGTGTCGGTGATGGTTGATTTTATGATACACAATTCCATCCGGACATTTCTGAAACTGCCGGGCATTTCTCCTGAGGAGGATCAGGCCGACAAAAACCGTATGAGCATTCTGGGAAAAGCTCTGGAATATGAAGCCGCCCATTTGAAGATTGAAATGGAAGACATCGTTAAGAATTTGGTCTATCCCCTGACCGCAAAAACAGAACTTGTCTATCCGATCATGAATAAAATACTCGGAGGGCTTGATGCCATGGCCTTGTCTGATGATTTCCGGCAGACCACAGAAAATCAGATTGAAAATCCTGATTTATGGAAAGACAGCCTGGAAGATTATGCGGAGCGGACAGAAGATTATTTTCAGGCACTGAAGGAACTTTTTATCCTCACGATTATAATCATCCGCTCCAGCCTTGATGCGAATCAATCGGAAAATTCATATGATAAGAATTATGATGATATCAGAGATACGTATCGTATTTTACCGGCGGATTTTTTAAAGCTCAGGCGCCGGGCAACCGAGTTTTTTAAAATTGCATTTGCCTCCTATCTCAGGATAGAGTTTCAGCCGCTGAGGGATCAACTCGATAAACAGCTTGTCGAGCCAGCTGTCGGTTAACCATTGCCGCATGCTCAAGCCGTATGATCAGCCGATTTGCCGCCTGGCGTTCATCTTTGCCCATTGTGGGGAGAAGCCGGACCGGGGCTGTCATGTCTACAGTATTTCAGCCGTAGTTATATCGATTGACGGAACCCGTAAAAATTTCAGTTCTCTGGTCCGGTATGATGGCCTGACGTCCCGGGAACGCTGTCATTCCAATATTTCAAGGGAGATGCTGGCCGGCGCCCCTGATGCGGGCGATGTGTCAGATCGGATCAGACAGTTTCTGAAACCCGAGGATGTTGTCTTTGTGCTGGACGATTCAGATCATATCCGGCACATATCATCCTTCTGCAACCTGACCCGGTTTATCGACCTGGGATTTGCCGCGGAATATTTGTTTCCCCATCTTCCGTCCCATTCAATAAAAAGCCTGTGGGGATTTCTGAATCGGAAAAAAAAAGATAGGATAAGTTTTTCGTCTGATGAAATCGTCGAATTGGCCGTCTCTCTCGTAGAAAATATTTGCAGCACCCGGCTCAATGACACGCAGATTCCTTATGCCGCTGTCATCCGGTATTTTCTGAAAAAAAGCGATACGCTTTTCGGAAGGGCATTTACCCATATTGCCCAAAATTATACATGCTATTTTGGCGGCTTGTTTGATGCATGCAGCGCTGTTGATACCGGAAACTGGAAACAGTTTCTTGAGAAAAATGGATACCGGCCGTCCCGGGATGCGGACCCGAAGGATTTCATTCCTGTTTCCCTGGAACATCTTGAGGCGCTGTACCGTGGAATGGCCGATTCCGGCAAGGGCTATACCTGCAGATCCGAACAGATTCGCTATGCCGGTCATGTGGCCCGCGCGTTAAACGATAGCGCCGTGTTGACCATTGAAGCCGGTACCGGTACCGGAAAAACCCAGGGCTATCTGATCCCGGTTCTGGAATTTCTCTACCGCAACAAGAATGCCCGGGTGGTTATCTCTACGTACACCAAGAGCCTCCAGGAGCAGATTTATCAGCGGGAGCTGACGGTTGCTTTTGATGTGTTCAAACATTACAGAGACATCCCTTTTTCGCTGTTAAAAGGAAAGTCCAGCTATATCTGCGCGGTCAAGCTGGATAACCTTTATGAGGAAACGCTGAGCGGACCCGGTTTGCTGGCGTGGTTGTATTTTTTGATGCGGGTGCTGGATTTTCGCAACTGCGATTCGGATTCCATCGGACTGAAAGTGGCGGATTATCTTGGGGGGCCTGTCAATTTTTATCAGATGCTTCACGAAATATCGGCTAAAACCGGGTGCCATTCCGGGCACCAGAGATGTCCTGCCCAGATTGTAACCATCGAAGCATCCGCAGCCCGTTTGATCATCACCAATCATCATAAACTGGCGCTGCTGGATCAGGATCCAAGACTGGCGGGGTTGTTCAGGAATTATGTGGTGGATGAAGCCAACCATTTTGAGCATTCCGTTCGAAATGCTTTTGGTGAAGAAGTCCGGTCCTTTGATATTGCCGCTGTTGCCGATTATCTCGAGTCTGTTGCAGGAAGACTCCTCAAACGCGCTGCCGGCGATCCTGAAGCTTGCATCCGGATGGCCCTGAGCCGGATTCATGTTCTGAAGAATCAGATCAGTCAGCTGCGTGATGCGCTGAGTTCAATAAGCTCGAAATCCGGGGCAGGGGACATTCAACCGGTTCAGTACGATCATCCGGCATTTCAAAACGGCCATATCAAATATCATCTTCAACCGCTGGTTGAATCAGTCAGTGGCGTATGCGCGGGTTTCGACTGGCTTAAAGATGCAGCTGCCTGCAGGGGGGTTAAGCTTCAACGCAGAACCGCCGAGCGGATTAAAACATCGGTTGCTCAGTTGTCAGAATACGGTGAATCATTGAAACTGATCGAAACCATTTCCGACAGCCAGCATCATGTGGCGGCATTTCAGTGCTTTCGGAATCACTGGACGCTGATGGCCCATGAGGTGGAAGTATCGGACCTGATCCGGCGTTATATGTTTCAGCAAAAAGATGCAATTGTTTTCACTGCGGCAACCCTGACCTACAAGGGCCGGTTTGATACCTTCAGGGAAATTGCCGGAATGCTTCCGTCTCAGGACAAAGAGCCTGGCGAAGCGGATGCCAGAGAATTCCGGTTTGAAAAAATCCCCTCTTTATTTTCAAAAGACGCGATAGAAATCATCGTCCCCGATGAAGCGGTAACCGGAAGGTATGACAATAAAACAAACTGGACCCATTCTGTGGTGGCTCAGCTGCCGGAGCTGATCCGGAAAAACAGGGGACGGACACTGGTCCTGTTTTCCAGTTATGCGGATTTAATCGAAATTGTGTCGCGGGTGTCAGCCGCTGTCACCGAATCGATGTACCCGCTTTTGATTCAGCAAAAAGGGTGCCCCACCGTGAATCTGTGCGATGAATTCCGAACAGTGAAAGAAAGCGTTCTTTTCGGTGTGGATACCTTCTGGTACGGCGTTGATTTCAAAGGCGATACCCTGACGCAGGTGATCATCACCCGGATTCCCTACCCAACGCCATATGACCCGATTCAGATGGCCAGAAAGAAAATCCTGTCCCCGTCTTCGTACTGGAAACGGTATCATTATGATACCGGCATCAAATTAAAACAGGGGGCCGGTCGTTTGATCCGATCCGACACGGACAGGGGAAAGATTATTATCCTGGATACTCGGTTTAAAAAGCAGATGCTGGAAGATGGGTGAAAAAGAAATAGAAAAAAAGGACTGAGTGCTGAGGACCCGGGACTGAGTTAAAAAATGATGGCTGGTGGCAAAAAAGTAAGCAGTAGGCGGTAGGCAGGAAAAGCTGATATCCCTTAACTTTATCCACCAATTAATAACCCATAACAGATAACAATCAATTCGTAATCCACATGCAACTATATCTTGCCCCGATGCGGGGTTTCACCGATTCGGTGTATCGTAACGTATTTTCCCGATATTTTGACGGGATCGATCTGGCCATCGCACCGTTTATCAGCACGATGCGGGGGGATAAAATTAAACCGGTACATATCAGGGGGCTTTTGCCTGAACAGAACCAGTCCATGCCGCTTATCCCGCAGATTTTGAGCAACGATGCCGACGGATTTATCCGTCTGGCCGTTTATCTGTCGGATTTGGGTTATAAAACGTTGAACTGGAACCTGGGGTGTCCGCATTCCATGGTAGCCAATAAAAAAAGAGGTTCGGGACTGCTGCCGTTTCCGGTTCAGATTGACGCGTTTCTGGACCGGGTGATGCCTGCCATTCCCAACCGGCTTTCCATCAAGACACGGCTTGGCCGGTATGATGCAGATGAGATTTTTGAGCTGCTGCCCGTTTTTAACCGGTATCCCCTGGAAGAAATCATTATTCATCCGAGAACCGGTGTGCAGATGTATACGGGCAAGACCGATCTGGACCGCTTCGCCATGTGTCTGGAAATATCCGACCATCCTGTGGTGTATAACGGTGATATCTGTTCCCGGGACGATTTTGTCAGGCTTTCAGCGAGGTTTGGCCGGATAAGCAGATGGATGCTGGGAAGAGGGGTTCTGTCCGATCCTTTTCTGCCCGGAACCATCAAACGGGGTTCAGTGGTCTGCACCGACAGAATCGGGACGCTCAAACAGTTTCACGATGATCTGTTTGAGCAATACCGTGAGCTGTTGAGCGGCCCTTCACATGTTGTGCAGAGGATGAAAGGGTTGTGGAGGTATACTGCCCAACCCTTTCCGGACAACGGGAAAGTGCTCAAAAAAATTTACAGAGCCAGAGACATCGACTCGTATCGGCAATGGGTGGAAGCCTTTTTTGAGAGCGCTTCGCTTGAGAAGTGCTGCTCCTCAAGCGTCAGCGCTCCTTAAGCGAAGCAATAGCGTTGGCGATCACCTGAATCGCGGTTCGGATTTCATCGGCCGTGGTCATTTTTCCGGTGCTGAATCTTACCGTTCCTTTGGCCCATTCCATGGGGATATTCATGGCTTTGAGCACATGGGAAATGTCCACCGTATCGGAATGACAGGCCGCACCCGGGGATGCCGCTATTTCCAGGCCTGTTTGTTCAAGAATACGGTTGGATTCAAGTCCTCGGAATGACACACTCAGCGTATTGGGCAGCCGATGGCGCGGATGACCATTGAACCTGATCTCGCTGATTTCTTTTTTTAGTCCTTCATACAGCATCTCCTGCATGGCCTGCATGTGGGCACGGTTCTGGTCCATATCCCGTTTTGCGATTTCGCAGGCTTTTCCGAGTCCTGCAATTTCCAGAACATTTTCGGTTCCCGGGCGCCGCCCCTTTTCCTGTCCGGCCCCGTGGATTAACGGCGCCGGCTCAACACCCTCCCGGATATACAATGCACCGATTCCCTTTGGCGCATAGAGCTTATGCCCGGCGATTGAGAGCAGGTCAACCCCCAGTTTCTGAACGTCAACCGGAATTTTTCCCATGGATTGAGCCGCATCGGTATGCATGATCACGTTTTTTCGCTTTGCGGCGCGGGCAATTTCTTCAACCGGCTCGATGGTTCCCACTTCGTTGTTCGCATGCATGAGGGTAATCAGAATCGTTTCCGGCCGGATGGCGTTTTCAACGTCAGACACATGGATCAGGCCATGGCCGTCTACCGGCAGACGCGTGATGGTAAATCCGTGAGATTCCAGGTAACTGCATACCTGAAGCACGGCAGGATGTTCGATCTGTGAGGTGATGATATGGTTGCCCCGGTTGCGGTATGCCGATGCAATGCCCTTGATGGCAAAGTTGTTGGACTCGGTTCCGCCGCTGGTGAAAATAATTTCCTCCGGACGGCAATTGATGAGCGATGCGATCTGCCTTCGTGCATGAATTACCGCTTTCGCCGGGGCGATTCCGTACCAGTGACTGCTGGAAGGATTGCCGAATTCAGTTTCCAGAAAAGGCCGCATGGCATCAATCACTTCAGGATCATGCGGCGTTGTTCCATTGTAGTCCAGATAGATCGGTTTTTTCATGTTTCAATCTCCAAAAATTCAGTCGTGAGTCATGGACAGTCGTGAGTCGTGAGTCCTCAGTCCTTTTTTACTTTGCCCTTTGCCCTCTGTCATCTGTCCCTTCCTTCCCCCGAAAGTTGAAAGGATTTTACAAAACGGCTGTCGATCAAATGCTTGAGCAGGAGTGCCAGTTTTGATTTCCATACCCATGAGTTTCTGAAAAAGATGCCGGTGCCATCTCCCATATTCAATATCAGCATATAGGTTTTTTGAGGGGTAAACGGTTTATACGTTCCATGGGTGAGGGACGCAACAATATTATGAAACAGGATCGGGTTCTGCCGGACGGCATATACGCCGATTCCGGGAAGCGGCATTGAATTGAAACAGATGCAGTCTCCGCCTCCGAATATCTCCGGCCGGGTGATGCACTGCAGATAGTCGTTTACAAGAAGCCCGCCGTCATTTCCGACAGGAAGTCCTGAATCCCTGAAAAACGAGGACGGCCGGGTTCCGGTAGCCATGAAAACCATGTCAGCGGACAGAATGGAGCCGTCGGTAAGCTCGACGCTGTGGGCATGAATTTTTTTTAACCTGGCCTGCTCAATCACATGAATATGGCGGGCGGTCAATGAACTCAGGGCGTGATACCGAACCTTTTCGTTGAACCTGCCTAACAGGCGGCGGCCGGCAATCAGATGAATTGTCACATGAGGTGTGGATCTGTTTGCCAGTCGTCGGATATTTGCCGATATTTCAACCCCGGCGGCCCCGCCGCCGGCAACGACGATATGAATGGGTTGGTTTTTTTTAAATCGAGTTTCGATTGCCTGACGGGCATCGATCAGCCGCTCGATGGGTTTTGCCGGGTATACATGATTTGACCCGTAAATGTCCCCTTCAACCGGAATATAACTGCCGGTATTGAACGATACAATATCGTAAGAAATAATTTTACCGGTATGGAGCATCAGATGCCGTTTATCCGGATCGATCCTGATGACGCTGCCTTCTATAAACTGCCCGCCTCTGTCCTGAACCATCTTCATGATATTGAACCGCGCCTGGCGCGGCTGATACCTCCCGGATAAAAGACCCGGCCCCATGCCCGAATAATAATGCCAGGGCCCCGGGTTGATGGCAGTGACCCGATGCCCCATACCGGTGATGGCCTGCAATCGTTTCAGCAGCGTCAGGTGCGCATGCCCCGTTCCAGCGATGACAAGGTGTTTTTTCAAAATAGCGCCTTTCCAAACGGTTGACGGAAGTCAGAGGATAAAGGGTCAAGTCTTCGTTTGACTCTTATTCGATAAAAAGACAGATATCCAGCTACCCGGCCAACTGATCCCCGAATAGCCAATGTCTCTTCTACCTGAACATTTTATCCCTGCAGTGCTGTTTTTTTCAATAGTCGATTTAAAATTTACGGAATATGCGTTATATAGGATGAAATCAGGCATCGGCCTGATGCCATTGAGAGAAATACATGAACTTGTGGATAGTCCGGAGGTTTCCTGGATTAAAGGGAAAACGTATTTTATTGATTCGTTGGTCGCTGAACGGATAAGGAGGTTTTATCGGTGAATACAAGAACAATAGTGGTTATGATTCTGACCCTGTGGCTGGTTATGGGGCTGGGCTTTTTAACCGCTTACTTTCGGGATCGACGAGAGGGTAAATCCAAATTTCAATGCTGGCTGTCTGTGGAAGGCCTGCTGTTTATCCTGAGCGTGCTTATTCCGATACTTGTCCTGGTGTATCAATCTGTTGGCCGCTGACGGCGGGGGAAAAGCTGGTGGCTGATAGCTGATGGCAAAAAGGGCTGTAGACGCAGGCGGTTAAGAAAAACCGGTCCTTTTCCCGTTGCCGGTTATTTCTGACGATCTCCGGCTGTTCAAACAATTTACTCTGATAATGCGATTTGAAATGACAATTAATTTAACACATTTTTTGAATCAGCCCCTGACGATTGGAACCCGACAGATTCAAACGCGGCTGAGCCTTGCGCCAATGGCAAGGCTTGGCAATGTTGCGTTCAGGGAACTGGTTTCGTCATTCGGGGGATACGGGCTCCTGTTTACGGAAATGTGCAGTTCAAAAACCGTTGCGCAGGGCAACGGACCGAAATGGACGGGATTCCGGTGGCGAAAAGCGGAGCTTTCCGAACTGGTTTGTCAGCTTTTTGGAAATGATCCCGGCATGATGGCCGTTGCGGCCCGGCGGGTCGAGCATGAGGGCTTTTTCGGGGTAGACATTAACTTCGGGTGCAGTGTGCATGCGCTGTGCAAGCAGAATTGCGGTGCGGCTCTGCTGAAGCAGCCGGCTTTGGCCGCTGAAATTGTCTCATCGGTCAGGCGTTCGGTGGCATGTCCGGTTTTTGTAAAGTTTCGAACCGGATGGCAGGATGATCCGCAGATTGCCGTGGATCTGGCCAGACGCTTTGAAGATGCCGGAGCCGATGCCTTGTCCTTCCATCCCAGAGTAGCGCCGGATCGAAGGACCCGCCTGCCGAAATGGGAATACATTGGCAATGTCAAAGCTTCCGTGGATATTCCGGTATTTGGTAACGGTAATGTATTTGATGCCGGAGATTGCAGTAAAATGATTGAGACCACCGGATGTGACGCGGTTATGGTGGGCAGACTTGCGGTGGCTAAGCCCTGGATTTTTTCATCCCTGTCAGGCGATTATCAGCCGGAACCGGAAACCTGCGCCGATTGTGCGTTAAAGCTTTTGAAACAGCTTCCGGAATATTATGACGTGACGACAGCGTTGAGACGCTTTAAAGAATTCATGTCATATTTTGCTGCCAATTTTCGTTTCGGCCACAGTCTGTATCTTCAGATTCGGCGACAGGATACCCTGAACGCAGTGGAAGAAACCATCGTCCGTTTTTTCAACACCCAGCCGGAAATGATGGCGTCCAAACCGAACATCAGCTTGTTCAGGTGAATGAGGGATAGAGGCTTGAGTGTCGGAAAGCGCAGGGAGCAGGCCGGTGGGGCGGGGAAGGTGAGGCGTAAGTAAGAAGCAGGCAGCGTAAAAAAGCTGACAGCTGACGACAGATAACCAATAACGGCAAATTTGGAGGAGGTAACGTTTTGGGTATTTTTGATATATGGAAATTATCGAAAAAAGATAGTGGTGAAGGCAATTCAGCGGGCGACCGTTCCGGGAGAAAATCTTACGCCGGTATAAATCCGGTGGACTCGAGCATGTCATCGGCCGATATACAGCAATACATTGAAACGGAGCTGTCGAAATTTAAAAAAGCCGCGGATTTGAAAGATCATCGTTACAGAGCAGGGGTTATTAATTTTGTAGACGTGGTACAGGATGATCTGACGTCAGTGAACGAAAATAATTATCGCGCGGTGGTGAATATGACCATTGCGACATTGAAAAATTTTATCGAGGTGGAAAAGGAAATAAACCGGAATCTTTTCGAACAGATCAAAGCCGGCAAGTCTTGAAGATGAAGCGGGGGAAACGGACGTTATCATTTTTTTTGAGACAATTTTTCGATAGCCTCTATATAACGGTTTTTGGGTTGGAGACCGTACATCTTGTAAATTTGTTTTTTGTTTTTAAAAAATATCACCACGGGGATGCCGCTGATCCTGAATCTGGATGCCAATGCGCGATGTTTATCCACATCTAATTTGCAAACGGTGACTTTGGCGAAGTTTTTTTCGGCAATATCTTCTAGTATCGGGGACAGTATTTTGCAGGGTTTGCACCAGTCTGCATAAAAATCCACCATGATCAGGTTACTGCCGCTCGTTGCGATGATATCATCAAACTGCGCTTGC
>Ga0265294_10002972_pt1 | contig 22018 bp, 18 predicted proteins | sample MunlanPumphouse3_FD_192504 | JGI IMG/M metagenome (GOLD analysis project Ga0265294, IMG submission 192504) | Groundwater microbial communities from a municipal landfill in Southern Ontario, Canada - Pumphouse #3 | ecosystem: Environmental > Aquatic > Deep subsurface > Groundwater | place... | reverse complement strand
AGAATTTAAATATGAAAATAAATCAAAGAATTATGTCTCTATATTTTATTTGATTATGATGATAATCGCACAAGTTATTGCTTTTAACGGTGATGGATTTTTAGTAAATAAAAATAATCCAAATGATTTTAACTTACTTATGACAATTGCTTTAATTATATTCCCAGTTGCTATCTTTGTGTTCGCTAACTGGGCTACTACCGCCTTGATGGACGGTAAAGGTAATATGTCTCAAATATTTAGAGTTATAACTTATTCATTCTTTCCATATGTGTGGTTAAGCTTATTGGCATCGATCATAAGTAACTATATTACTGCTGATGAAGTAGTCTTCTTTACCGCATTACACACATTAGGAATCGGTTTATTAGCTTACATGTTGTTTTTTGGGATGTTAGGTATTCATGAGTATGGCTTGTTTAAAACTATCTTAATGTTCTTGTTTACAATTGTAGCTATTGCTGTAATATTATTTATAATTTTATTGTTCTTTTCATTAATACAACAGGTTTATGCTTTTGTTAAGTCACTATATGATGAGTTTGTTATGAGGTTTTTAGTATGGACAAGATAGACAATAACGAACAAGTTATATACTCAGCTTTACCGCTGAAGAAGAAGATAGCAATCAATCTAAAAACCTGGATTAATGAAAAAATACTTGGATTTAAATTTCCTTGGAAAAAGTTGATTATTCTATTGGTTATCGCCTTAATTGGCGTAGGACTATATATTGTAGTTAAAATCAATGAATTACCAGCTATTGAAAGAACTCCATATGATAAAACAGATTTTATGGAGGTTGAACAATTAAAAAATCAATATGATGATGAAATTGTATTAGAAAACGATAATCTAAAATTTGTTTTAGATACAGATACAACCTTGTTTACATTACAAGATAAAAGAACTGGAGAAGTATTTACTTCAAATCCTGATACTAGAAGCGCTAGATTTTTAGACCCTTTAAAAATATATTATGCTGGGAATTTGGGAAGTGTCAGTCAAATGAGTGTATATTCTCAAGCGATTGATTATGAAGATTTCTTAGTTAGAGTAGAAGATGATTATATTGAAGTATTATATTTAGTCGGCGGGAAAAAAGGAGTAGACGAAAATGATTTTCCACTGATAATAACCGACGAAAGAATGCAATCTTTAATACTTTCAAAATTAGAAGAAGGTTCTATTTCTTATCGCCGTATCACCGAACAAGCTTATGTTTACGGTGAAGTAGATGGAGTTGCTATCTGGAAGTTAAAGAGTGGTATTCAAACTTCAATTTTAGAGAAATTGTATGATATTTTCTATACTGAATCAGGATATACACAAGAAGAGTTAATTTATGATCAGGAATCAAACGGAATAAAAATAGAAGATAAATATCCGTATTTTGAAATAGCTATAAGATACAGTCTTGATCAAAATTCTTTAGAAGCCACTTTAGTGAATGAATCTTTAGTAGAAAAAGAAAAATATCCTTTAGTTTACATCGATGTACTTCCTTATTTTGGAGCTGGTACCACCGAAGAAGATGGATATTTATTGATACCAGATGGTAGTGGCGGAATTATTGAGTTCAACCAAGAAAGAGCTTTTACTCTACCTTATAATAAAAGAGTTTATGGCAATGATTTAGCTTCATTTGAACTCATTAAAACTGAGGATTTAAGCAAAATAAGTCTACCTGTATTTGGGATAAAGAGTAACAACAAAGCAATGATAGCTATTGCGAAAGAAACACCTGAAATGGCGAATTTATATGCTAACTCAAGCACACAAGACAATCCTTACAATCAAGCTTTCTATCGATATAATATTAGAGAGGGAGAAATTTATGAGTTTGCATCAATAAATTCAAGTGTTCAAATTAATGAATGGACTTATTATTACAATAACAAGGATTTCTCTATCAAATATATAGTTCTTGATGAAGTTGACGCTACTTATAGTGATATGGCAAAAGAGTACCAAAATTATTTGATTGAAAATGATTTAGTTAAAAGAAATGATTTTACAACACAACCTGTTTTAGATTTAACTTTACTTGGTGGATATATGATTGACGAGAACTTCATTGGTATTCCATATTCAACTGTAAAATCTTTGACAAGTGCTAAAGAAGCTAAAGAAATAATCAATGTTTTAAATGAAGCGAAAATAAATGATATTAATATTTTTTATCAAGGATTCTCTAATGAAGGATTAAAACCTTCATACATGGGCAAAATTGATTATGATAGAAATACTGGTAGTTCGCGAGATTTTAAAGATTTAATAGCTTACTCAAAGGAATTTGGCATAGACCTATTTTTAGAGACTTATGTCAATACTGCATATACTAAGCAAGGAATCAATACTAAAACAATGGCTATTAGAGATGTTTTTGGAGAAGTAGTATATCATTATGATTTTAATCCGGCCACTTTATTTATTGATCAAACAACAAGAGAAAGATATATATTAAGCCCTGATACTTATGATGATACTTTCCACGCTCTAACTAAAGCATATGAAAAGATCGGTAGTGACAATATATCTTATACTGATTTTGGTAGAGATGTATATGGTAGTTATAAGAAAGACAATACAATCTATCGTTATCAGACTATTGAAGCTTTCATGGAAATTTTAAATACAAATAGTTTTAATAAACAAGTTTTTAGAAATCCTAATCTATATGCTATAGGTTACGCTGATAGTGTAACTGATGTGGATTTAGAAGCTTCTAATTATCAAATTATTACTTATAGTGTTCCGTTCTATCAATTAGTTTTTAGTGGACTAATAGATTATTCTGGAAAATCATTTAATACTGATGATCAATATTCATATGATTATCATGTTATGAAGGCTATAGAGACTGGATCTAATATTTCTATGACTTGGACTTATGAAAGCACAGTAGATTTGTTAGAGACTGAATATTCAAAGTATTACTCAACTTTCTATGAGTATTGGCTCGAAACTTTAAAAGCGACTTATAAAGAATTAAGTGATTTAGATATCTATTCTCAAACTTTAGTAGACCATTCCATTCTCACTAGTGATGGTTTAGTAACGATGTCAACTTATGCTAATGGTAAGAAAATAGTTTTCAATTATCGAGACTTTGCATACACCACAAATTCTTATACTGTTGCGGCTAATGATTACTATATTGTAGAGGAGGGTGTATGATGAAGAAAAAAATTATGCTCTCTGAAATAGAGATAACTAAGAAAATAGAACATATTGAAACAAAAAAGAAAAATTTAGAAAAAAAATTAGATAAACTCAATGATCTTTATATTGAGTTATCACAAAAGAAGAATTTTAGACGATCTGTAGCGATTAATAAAAAGCGTGGAAGATTGATATCGAAAATTCAGCACTGTAAAAATGATTTAGAGTATTTGAGAAATAACGAAGTTGAAAAAATCAATATATTTAAAAAAATTAATAACAACTTCAAGAGAATGCCATATCGTAAACAAAAACAAATCTTTGGAGTATTATTTGTTATTCCGTGGTTTATAGGCTTTGCAGTATTTTTCGCTTCGTCATTAGGAACAACACTTTGGTGGAGTTTAAATGATATGGCACCTAAACAAGGTGGAGGCTTTAATTTCATCTTTAGTGGATTAGAAAATTATATTAATCTCTTTACTAAGGAAACTTTGTCTGGGACAACTGTATTAGAAGTATTAACGTCATCAATTATCGATATTTTAATCGATTTACCAACCATAATTATATTTAGTATTTTTATCGCTGTTTTGTTGAATACTAAATTTAAAGGTCATCAATTGGTAAAAGCTATATTCTTTATACCTGTAGTTTATAACATGACTGTCATCAACAATACAATGTCAGGCACTTTTGGAGCATTGTTTGGGGCAGAGATGGACTCAGGTTTTCAATTGTCTAATACTTTCTCAAACTTTCTAATGCAAATAGGTATTGGTGGAGGTTTGGTTGAATTCTTAATGAGCGCTGTTGATAGAATATTCTTGATTATTAATAAATCTGGTATTCAAATTATCATGTTCATTGCGGCCTTACAATCGATTCCTAATCATCTTTATGAGTCTGCTAAAGTTGAAGGTGCGACAAAATATGAAATGTTTTGGAAGGTTACTATTCCAATGGTAAGTCCAATGATTCTTACTACCTTGGTTTATACGATAGTTGATAGTTTTGGAAGTTCTGATATTATGAATTTCTTAACTGTTAATTCACAAGGAACTACAATGGCTACTAACCAACCGGGTATGTATTCAGCGATTTCAGTTGTATACTTCCTAATTAATTTATTGATTATCGTGTTTGGTTTCTTGTTGTTGAGAAAGCGGGTGTTCTATTATGATTAAAGCTTTGAAATTAAGACTTATTAAGTTAAGAGAAGTTATTAGTCAACTTCAAGAAGATCTGAAGACACCTACTAGAAGAATGGTGGCCAGAAATAAAATTGTAGGATTTATCAGCAATATTTTAAAATATATTTTAGTAATTGGACTTTGTTTTGTAATTTTATATCCATTGATTTTACAATTAGCAGTTGCGTTTAGAGCTCCAACTGATGTTAACAACACTTCAATTCTATGGATTCCTGGAGAATTCTCATTAAAGAATTTTGAAGTAGCGATGATTGCTTTAAGATATTTTGATGCATTAAAAAATTCATTAATTTTATCTTTAGGAGTTACTTTGTTACAATTAGTTTCAACTTCTTTAGCAGGATATGCTTTTGCTAGATTGAAATTTAAAGGAAGTGGATTGTTATTTGGATTAGCATTGTTTACAATTGTCGTTCCGCAAACTGTTATCTCGTTACCGCTTCTAAGAAATCTAACAGAGTTAAAACTTGTGGGTAAACCAATTACATTGTTCTTAATGGCTGGGCTTGGAATGGGAGTTAAATCAGGTATTTTCATTTATTTATTCCGTCAGTTCTATCGTGGAATACCAATTGAGTTAGAAGAAGCAGCTAGTATTGATGGAGCTAATCCTTTTACAGTCTTTTGGAGAATTATGTTGCCTAATGCTAAAGGGGCAATCATTACTGTAGCTTTACTTGCCTTTGTATGGCAATGGAATGATTATTACTTTACTACGCTATTTGTGAGTAGAAGTAATTTAGATTATGTTACTTTAACAACGCAACAAGTTAGTGTCTTGTATGGTTTACAACAAGCACTTACTGACGCAGGTGTTTGGGGACTTATGGGACAAGATGTAACTAAGAATCCTCTGTTCACCTCAATGATTTTGAATACTAGTGGTATTTTAGTTATGTTGCCACTTTTAGTATTATATTTCTTCGTACAAAAAATGTTTGTACAAGGTATTGAAAGATCCGGTATAGTAGGTTAAAGAAAGGAAGAAGAATATGAAAAAAATCTATTTTAAACACACACTACTTATCTTAATGCTGATGATCACTTTTGGTTTAGCAGCTTGTGGTGGCGGAACAGATTCATCAACAACGACTACAAATGGTGGTTCTGATTCAACTACAACAACGACTACAAATGGTGATTCTTCAGGAACAACGACAACTACTGAAAATGTTGTCACAAAACCAGTTCCAAATATGATGGGACAAGATTTTGTAATTATGGTTAACAAGGCTTCAACTACAGATCCAAGAAGCGAGAGTTATGCTGGAAATTGGAAACAAGAAAAAATTGAACGAATTGAATATGTTGAAGAAAAATACAATATCAATGTCGTTTATCAAACTTATCCAGCTGATGCAGTGTATGGTGGAGGTAGAGAGAGATTTATTATTACGAACTCTTTAAATGACACTCCTCAAGCACATATTTATGAAATGCCATCATTTTCTATTTCAGTTTTAGCTGAAGGTGGAGCTATATTACCGCTTGACACTTTAATAGAACAATATGGAAACCCTGGTTATTGGCCAGAAAAAGCAGCTTTTGGTACTGTTTTAGGCCAACAATATGCTTATGATGATCAATATCCGTTAGTAGGGCAAGGCATTTATTATAACATCACTTTACTTGAAGAATTACTAGGAGAAGGTCAAGGTACATTACCATCTGAATTATGGTTAGATGGAGAATGGGATTGGGAAGCTTTTGAAGATATCTCTGAACAATTGTTACCTGGAATCTCTAGTTTAGGAATTGAAGGAGCCGCTGTTATAGGTGGTAGACCATATAACTGGGCTTATCAAATGCTAGGAGCTAACGGTGTTCATGTAGTTAATAGTGATTTAAGAAGCGAACTAGCTACACAACCAGCGATTGATACTTTGAGTTTTATTAGTAATTTAGTGCAAACGCCAGGAATGTGGGAATATACAAGTGCGCCTCTATCAAACGCATCCGCTCCTCAGTTTAAAGAAGGTAACATTGCTTTCCATAATGGTGAACCATATTGGTTATATGATAGTTCAAAATGGTTAGGATACGACTTTGAAATCGGATTTGTTCCTTATCCAACAGGGCCAAATACTGAAAGTGATTTAAGTAATTATTATATTAATGAAGTTTATGGAAAAACAGCTTATGTTGTTTCATCATCATATTCTTTAGATAAAGTAGCACCTGGGTATGAAAATATTGCTTTCCATGAAGAAACAATTTTTAGAATTTGGGCAGATATGCAATACTTCCCAGAACTAGATCCAGATACAGGATATGCTTCTACAGACGTGATTGTTGAAGAATGGGCGTTTAACACTTTAGAATTATACTATAGTGCAGAAGGTGATAATGCTTCAATTGAAGCTCATAAGAGCATTATGTTTAAAGGATATCCAGATTATTTCTATAGTTTATATTATGCAAGAAGTCAAGATGAAACAAAATCATTTATGCTTGATATCCAAGCAGCGATAATCAGTGGAAATGTAAGAGACTCAATGATTGATTTAGTTGCGAGAATTCATCAAGAGTTTATTGACACTTATTCTAATCTAGGACTTGATGAGAATTATTATGACTAGTATTATGAATTTTACTTTGAAAAAAGCCAAATTCTTAATTGTTATGTTGCTGGCCTTCGCTTTTGTAGCTTGCGAAGGCACAGCAAGTTCTACCGAAACTACAAGTTCTACAAACACCACGAATACGACTATGAATAAAAATGAAATTTTAGAAGAAGCATTGACTAATATAAATATTCCGAGTATTATTACAGATGATATTGAATTACCATTAACAATTGATGTTGATGGTAATCAAGTTACGGCTTCTTGGCATTCAACGGCTTCAAAAGTAATCGATAATACAGGAAAAATTACTCCTAATGTAGCTGATAAAACAGCAACTTTAATTGTTACATTGGAATTTGAAGGAGAACAACTTAATAATAGCTATAATATAACTGTAAAAGGTAATGAAGCGTTTTTAGTAATCTATGCAGTTATCAATAGCAAAGTTGATCTTCCACAAAAACCGATAATCGAAGATATAACCTTGCCAACTGAATATAATATAGATGGTAAGATTGTAGAAGCGTTCTGGTCAAGTTCAGACCCTACGTCTTTAAGCAATACAGGGGTTGTAACTTTAAAAGACTATCCAGTATTTGTAACATTGACATTAAAACTTTCTTATATGGGTATAATACAAGAAGAGAGTTTTGAGGTTACTGTCGCCCAAGATCCAGATACATTGCCACTTAATTCTTGGCATATGGCACCAGTTTATACTGAACAAATTGATAATGAATCTCCTAAACCAGGAACACCTAGTTGTTTCCCTGGAGCGATTTATCGTAAAGTTGTTTCTAGTAAAGATTACTGGTTGGGTATTGAAGCTACGATAACTCTACCTGTATTTACTCCTGACCCGGAAAGATATGATGATACTAAGCAAAATTATTATTTAGATAATTCATCGATTTACATGGGCGGACATTCGTATTATGAAAGTGATGTAGGAATTGCTTGGATGATTGGTCATACCGATGGAACATCTAATCAGATTTCTAGATCAGGAACAGCTTTTAGACCGTTTTGGCGATACATAACAACGCAAGAACAATGTACAAACAATAATTGCTACAGAAACGCAAACGTAAGTGATTACGAGTATTATTACTATCCTGGAGATAAGATTCAGATGAGTGTATTTTCACCAAGACCAGGGTATATGCAAATGCGAATTGAACTGATTTCTCTAACCACTATTCCAGAATACGTTGCAAAGCGTGCTGAATATGGGCTAGATGAAGATTTTAGTAGAATATTTATTACTCCAGAGTTTCCTTCTGCGGGTATGGGTGAACTAAAATCAGAATTTAAAAGAGTTAATGCTATAGACCAAGTTGCTAATGAGGGTAAACCGACTTTAAATACAAACGCTAAAGTTGTTGAAGCTATATGGCATGAAGTATACCTCTATCGAAGAATAGAAGATATAGTGTACAAAGTGCCTATGACGGAAGAAAGAACAGCGAGTATGTTATGTCCTTCTGGGATAAATGTAAACGGAGATTTTTCTGATACTTTTACAATTAGTTATGATGGAGTCGATAAATCATTAGGAGGAGAAGTAACTACTTTAGATCCTAACAACGGTAACGGAAGATTATATAATTTAACTTATTATATAGAGAAAAAAGAGGAGAATTTATAAAAAAACATGAAGCTAATTTTTATCCACCATTTTCTTGGTAAAGTTGATTCCATATTAAAAAATTGGAATGAAGAATTTAAAGATAGTTTTCCAATAACTGAAGAGCTATTCAATACAAAAATAATCGATTCTAAGTACACACTTATTAACGAATCTATATGCTTGTTTGAAAACAAAGATTATGTAGGCACGATTATTTTTAAAGCTCTGGATGATGATCTATACATTAGTTTTGTCCATATTACGAAGGAAAAACGCTTTAAAGGTTATGGTAAATTATTAATTAATAAAGCGATAGAATTAGCTAAGAAATACAACTACAAAAAAATTATTCTTGGTTCAGATCCTGATTGTTTGTTTTCAGGTGTGTTCATGGAGGGAAATGATGAAGTACATCGTTTCTTCTCCAACCAAGGTTTTACTCGCGAATATCTCAACTATAACTTGATTGCTTATAAACCACCAGAGCCAATTTGGCTAGATGATGAATACAAAATAAAAAAAGCTGAAGAAACAAATGAAGTAGAACTATTAAGTTTTATTGAAAATAATTTTTCTAGCAGATGGTTAAAAGAAGTAAAAGAAAACACTCTAGAGCAAGTATATCTTTTATTTTATAAAAACAGAATTATTGGTTTTATCAATAGCGCTATTAGTAAGAATCATCATTACCCGAATAGCTTAAATCTTTATGAGCTATTTGAAAATTTAGCTGGCATCGGTCCTTTGGGAATAGCTCCTGAATTTCAATCGCTAGGGTTGGGAAAAGGGTTTGTAAATTTCGTAATTAGAGATTTATTTCGATTAGGAGCCAGTGAAGTTATGGTTGATTGGACGGGTTTAATTGAATTCTATAAAAAATGTGGGTTTAATAAGATATATAAAACATATATTATTTATAGCATGAAAGTGGGTAAGGAAAATGAAGAATAGACCAATTTATAAAATTATTGAACAAGACCTAAGGATAGCTATCCTTGAAGGAAGATTAAAACAAGGTGATATGATTCCATCGGAAACAGAACTATGCGCTAAGTATGATGTCGCAAGAATGACAGTTAGACAGGCCATCAATAATCTTTTGGTAGATGGATATATATATCGTCATAAAGGTCGAGGAACATTTGTAACATTTAATAAAAAGGAAATCAAAAAACAAGATTCAAGTTCTTTCCTTTCCTTCACTAACGAAATGAAATTATTAGATTCACCAGTCTCTACAACATTATTAAATATCCAAAAGACAACAGCCGATGAAATGATTGCTAGAAGACTACAAATTCACGTCGGTGATAACATTTATTATGTAGAAAGACTTCGTTCATCCGACAATATTCCTTTAGCGTATGAAAGATTATATTTACCATACAATATGTATGGGGTATTAGATGAAAAAGTATTCAATGGATCTTTTTATCGTTTTGTTCAGGAAGATTTAGGGTGGAGAATCAGAAATTGCGAGTATGCATTAGAAGCACGAGGTGTTCCTAAAAAAGTGGCTGAGTTACTACATCAGCAAGAAGGAGAACCTGCTTTATATTTAAACAGTGTTACATATTTAGAAAACGGAAGGGCTTTTGTTTACACTAGATACTATTTCCATGGTGAACACTTCCGCTTTAAGGACAACTATACTAGAAAAAATGGAAGTAATGATCATGACTTTTGATAAGAATTTTGAAATTAAAAAAATAGATGACGAAGGTATTGTTTGGCATAATGTTAAATTGACCGATGTTGTTAAATTATATGGGCTTAACTGGTTGGAAGAAAACAAAGACTTTAATAGATTGCCGAAATCAAAAAAAGATTACCTAGAGCCAGTTTGTCCAAACGTTGTTAGATTAGCTAATTGTACAGCGGGTGTTCAAGCGCATTTTAAAACAAATGCTAAACGAATTTACATTGATGTTGAGATTGCCTCAAAAGATAACCTCTCTGGAATGACTCCAATCGCTAGAGCTGGTTTTGACCTTTATGTAGGAAAAACATTTGAAGATTTAAAGTTTTTTGGTTCATCTGCATATGTACCAACTGAAACTGCATATCGTCATAAGTTTGTTAATTATTATGAAGAAGACGTTTTATGTGTTTTAAATTTCCCACTATATACTGGAGTAAACAATTTATGGATTGGGGTAGAAGAAGATAAGTATATAATACCTCATGAAACTTTTAAAGATAAACAAAGAGTTATTTGTTATGGAACATCAATAACTCAAGGTGGGTGTGCATCTAGACCAGGACTTAGTTACACCAACCTATTAAGTCGTATGATGCAAGTTGAGTGGTTAAATTACGGTTTCTCTGGAAATGCATTTGGTGAAGAAGAACTAATAGAAGTATTATCTAAAATAAAGAATTCATCTTTGTTCATAATTGATTATGAAGCAAATGCTGGGACAAACGGTAAATTAAAGCTTACATTAAGAAATATATTAGAAGTAATTAGAAAAAATAACCCTAGTATTAAGATACTAGTTATATCAAGAATTCCATATTTATTTGATGAGATAGTTAAAGATATGGGAGATGTTAGAAAAGACTTAAGAAAGTTCCAAGAGGACTTGATTAATGAACTTAGAGAAAAAGGTGACAACAACTTATATTTTATGGATGGTTCAAAAATATTTGGAGATAACTACCATGAATTTACAGTAGATACTGTACATCCAAATGATTTAGGTTTTATGAAATTTTCAGAAGCAGTTTATAAAAAAATAAATCTAATAATGAAATCAGGAGAATAGGAAAATGAACAGATTATTAAAGAAAATGCAAGAAAGTAAAATGACTTTAATCGCTAGTCTTCCAAGAAACGATTACAATTTAGCAAAATTAGCTTGGGAAAGCGGAGCTGACGCTATCAAAGTCCACGCTAATGTGTTTCACAATGCCAGTCAAAATGATTTTGGATCACTAGCAGATTTTAAAGCAGAATTTTTGAAAATATTGAAAGATTCTCCAGTGCCTGTTGGATTAGTACCAGGAGGAAGCGCTGAATCTTCAGAAGAAGTAATGGATGAAATAGTTGAAATGGGATTTGATTTTCTATCATTATATGCTCATCATACTCCAGCAACTTTCTATTATGATTTAAGAATTAATAATTTTTTATCAGTTAATTCAAGTTATTCTTATCAAGAAATATCTGAATTAACTAATAATGGTTATGCAGATATGTTAGAGTTATCAATTATTGATAAAGAAGAATATGGAACCAGATTAAATGGTAGAGACTTATCTAAATATCAAACAATTGCTAGTCTTAGTGATATACCTTGCGTTGTGCCTTCACAAAAATTCATGCAGTCAAAAGATGTTCCGTTATTATATCAAACAGGTGTAAAAGCAGTGATGTTAGGAGCTGTTGTTTTTGGTAAAGATGCTTCTAACTTAGAAAGCGCATTAAAAGCATTTAGAAAAGAGATTGACCAGCTTTGAAAATAACAGTTTTACCTTTAGATTCAAGGCCTTGTAATCACTCGTGGGTCAAAAAGTTTTCCCAATTAGCAGATGTTGAACTAGCAATAGTCCCTGAAGAACTTTCGGGTAATCTTCATCAAGGTTTAGATTTTTTGAAACACGAAGAGTGGTTAAAGGAAGAAACAAAGAATAGCGATTATCTAATTTTAAGCATCGATGCGCTTGTCAGTGGAGGCCTTATTCAAGCTCGCCAGGCTAAAATGGAAAAAACAGAAGCTTTGAGAAGATTGTCACTATTAGATGAAATTAAAACTCAAAACCCCAATATGAAAATATTGGCTTTTGATACTATTATGAGAACCTCTATTTCGACAACTGATCCAAAGTCTAGAATTTATTGGGAAAAAATGAATGAGTTTTCAAGATTAACTGGGAAACTTCATTATGACTACAGCAAAAAAACAATAGATGATTTAGAAATGATTTTAGAAGAAATTCCTCATGAAATAGTAGATACATATTTGAGAGCAAGAAGAAAAAAACATGAGATTAATTTTAAACTTTGTCAAATGGTTAATGATGGAATAATTGATCAATTATTACTTTTACAGGAAGATTCAATGAAAGAAGGAATGCAAAAAGTAGAAAGTGATCAGTTAATGATTTATGTAAATAAACATCATTTAGAAGATAAGGTAATGCTTTATAATGGAACTGATGAAGCTACAGTAGTTTTATTAGGAAAGGTTCTTTTAGCTAGTAAGAATATTAAACCAAAGGTTCATATTATGTTATCTGATGAAAAAATAAAATCAAAGATAATGCCTTTCGAAGATCGTGAATTAGAAAAAAATTATACAAATCTTATGAAAGTAATAGGATTGGAGTCTTTTTCTTACGAGGAAGCAGATTACGTTTTAGCTATTTATTCCGAAGCTAATAAACCTTACGATTTAGATTTAGAATCAACTACGATGATTAAACCAGAACTTAACAGAAAGTTTTATGATTTTATTCATAATGTAAATCACGCTATTAAAGATAAATTACATGTTGAATTCGTGGACTTGCTTTATCCAAACGGTGGATCTTGGGATGTTTTAAGTTCGATTGATTATTCTAATCTTTTAGGTTATTCAGCTTGGAATACTGCTTCAAATTCTTTAGGAAGCGCACTTTCAACGATAGCGGTTCATGCTTATTCTAAAAAAGAAATGAAATCATTTCTTTTTGAGAGAATAATTGATGATTGTCTTTATCAAACATTTTCACGCAGAGAAGCTAACGTTTCTTTACTAGCGGAAAATGTTAATGTTTATGATATGAAAAATGAAGAAGCAGAGAAAGCACTTATAATCATAAATGAAAATTTAAAACATTTAGTAGAAAAGAACCTTAAAGTCAATTTTAACATTTCCTTACCTTGGGCAAGGACATTTGAAATCGATATCGATTTGGAGGTATTTTAAGTGAAAACAGAATATGATGTTATAGTTTGTGGTGGAGGGCCAAGCGGTTTTAACGCTTGTATATCAGCCGCTAGAAACGGAATGAAAACAATCTTAATTGAAGCAACTGGTCTCGTTGGTGGAAATTCAGTAAATGCTTTAGTTGGGCCTTGGATGACTTATCATAAAGATGAGAAGTATGTCGTAAAAGGTATAGCCCAAGAATTAATAACAAGATTGCAAAATGAACAACTTACACTAGGACATATTAAAGATCCCCTAGGTTTTTGTGATACAGTAACTCCTATAGATGTTGAAGGAATCAAACATTTATTCTTCGAAATGTTAGAAGAGGATAATGTTGATGTTTTACTACATAGTTTAGTTACTGATTGTATTATGGAGAATAATGTAATAAAGGGCGTTAAAGTAACTACAAAGTCAGGAATTATGGATATTAGAGGGAAAGTTATTATCGATGCTACAGGTGATGGAGATGTCAGTGCTTTTGCTAAAGCTGAATATGTTCATGGTAGATCTAAGGATAATTTAACTCAACCGATGACAATGATTTTTCATGTAGCGAATGTAGATATTGAAGTTTTAAAACAAGAGATTAAAAAGAACCCTGAAAACTTTGTTTTAAGAGAAGGCTATGATTATCAGTATCTTGCTGTTTCAGGTTTCTTCAAAGAAGTTGAAGAAGCGAAGAAAAATCAAGATTTTGATTTACCTAGAGACCGTGTATTGCTTTTTGAAGAGGTTAATCCTAACACTGTTTCTATAAACATGACAAGAGTTCAAGGTTTATCTGGAGCTAACGCTTTAGATTTAACTAAAGCGGAAATAGAAGCGAGAAAACAAATAAAAAAAGCTTTTGTTTTCCTGAAAAAATATATTCCAGGATTTGAAAAATCATATATTGTTAGAACTCCATCTAAGATTGGCGTTCGTGAAACAAGACACATTATTGGTGATTATGTAATTGATGTAGATGATATTATTAACTGTAGCCATTATGAAGACTCAATAGCCCTATCTGGTTTTCCTATGGATATTCACTCACCAAGTGGTGATAGTTTAGAACTTTTTGACGAGAATAAAGAACTAGCTTATGAAATACCACTTAGGTCTTTGTTAGTAAAAAATATTGAGAATCTAATTGTTTCTGGTAGATGTATAAGCGCTACTCACGAAGCTTCAGCTTCGTTAAGAGTCACACCTTCAGTGATGGCAATCGGGGAAGCCGCAGGTGTTTTAGCTAGTTTGTCAGTGAAAAATAGAATTACTCCAAGAAAAGTAAAATATCAAGAAGTGCAAGAACAATTAGCTAAGCAAGGACAAATATATCAGAGGTAAATATTTATGTTTAAAGAGATAGATTTTGAAAAAGCTACATATCAGGATATTCAAATAAATTCCAATGAACCCATGAAGCCATTACGTTGTTTTGCGGGAGCTTGGTATCATAAAGTTGTAACTTCAAGAAAACTTTGGTTAGGTATAGAAACTGTAATTACACTACCAGAGTTTATTCCTGATGAATCAAGAAAAGAAGAGACTGTTTTATCTGGAGAAAAAATCATGAGATTTTTAGATACACCTTCAGTGTATTTAGGTAGTTCAAGTGATTATGAAAATGACATTGGTTTTGGTTTTTTTCACGGCAAGGTAAATGGTGTACTTACCAAAGAGAAGATTACTTTTAGACCTTTTTGGAGAAATATATATCTAGAAAACGGTAAAGAAGTTAATGTTTATAAAGGGTCAAATATTGATGACTCCGAGTATTATTTTTTTCCAGGAGATAAGGTAAAGGTTTCTTTGTTATGTCTTAAAGAAGAACATTTAACTCTAAAAATATCTTTATTAGAAGAAACTAATATAGAACCATTTAGGAGTATAAGAAAAGAACTAAATCCACCAAAGGAATTTTGTGTGGAAAACATAATAGCTCCAGGGAATGGAATAAGAGACACAGAATATAAAATTGTAAATGCGATTGATCAGTATCATAATGAAGGTCGTCCTACACAAATGACAAAAGCAAAAGCGATTAATTGTATTTTTCATAATGCTGATTTGTTTATTGAACATGAGAGCAAATTAGTTAAGGTACCATTTTTTAAACAAGAAAAACAAGTTTTATTATGTCCAGCAGAAAGTGGATTTGTAATTGAGGAGCATAATGAAGAAAAAAAGGTTTCTATAATACCAGAAAAGAGTGATAAATAATGATTTATTATATGGAAAAAGAGATTTTTCAACAGAAAGAATGTTTAATTAATTCTTATCAAAAAAATGTAAAAATACTAGAAAAAATAGCTAAAGAATTAAAAGAAAAAGAGATTAAATCAGTGATATTTGCGGCAAGAGGTTCTTCTGATAATTCTGGAGTTTTATTTAAGTATCTTTTTGAAACAATATGTGAAATACCAGTTTCATTTGCCGCTCCAAGTGTAATTACTTTATATAAGAGTAAACTTGACTATTCTTCATCATTGGTTATTGGTGTAAGTCAAAGCGGACAAGCTCAAGATGTTTTAGCAATAATTGAAGAGGCTAATCGTCAAAACGCTGTTACTCTAACTATCACTAATTATGAAGAGTCACCATTAGCTAAATCTGGATCATATCATTTGTTTTTAGATACTGGTGAAGAAAAATCAGTTGCGGCTACAAAAACCTTTATGACGCAGATGTATTTACTTGGTTTATTAGTAGGATATATTGATAGTAACCAAGAACTGATAGATGCTTTGGTAGAATTACCTAAAAAATTGAATCTTCCTGAAGATGTGTTGTCTCATATTAAAGAAGAAGCTAAGAAGGCTAAAAACATCGAGAGTGCATTTATTTTAGGTAGAGGTTATCAATATGCTATAGTTAAAGAATTCGCTCTTAAAATGCAAGAAACAACTTATATACAAGCTTTATCGTATTCTATAGCTGATTTTTACCATGGACCATTTGCGATGATATCTGAAGACTCATATGCAGTTGTTATAATGCCAGAAGATGAAAGTTATCAAGATGGAGAAAAAATGCTTAATGCTTTGAATAAAGCAGGCGCAGAAGTTTTAGCGATTACTACTAATCCAGAGTTAGAAACTAAAAACAAAATCGTTATTCCTGATGTATCAAAGTATCAAGCTCCGTTTGTCAATATCTTTGTTGGACAATATTTCTGCTTAAATTTAGCGATTGCTAGAGGATTAAATCCAGATGAACCAAGAGGTTTAAGAAAAGTTACTATTACAAGGTAAATTTTTATGAATAATATCGATTTTGTTTTAAAACAACATCATGATTTTTATTTAAAAGAACTTAAAAATGTTCTTACCTTTTGGTGTGAGCATGGATATGATGAAGTTAATCGTGGATTCAATACATATCTAGATGAAAAAGGTAAGGTATATTGCGAGGATAAATCTGTTTGGGCTCAAGGAAGAGGCGTTTATATTTTCTCTAAAGCTTATCAATATATAGAAAAAAATGATAAATGGTTAAAAATAGCTAAAGACACTTATTCGTTTATTCAAGAGAAAGCTTTTTTTGATAATAATAAAATGTATTTTAGAATAACCAAAGATGGTTTACCCATTCAAAAAAGAAGATACTGGTTCTCAGAAGCGTTCTATGTTATGGCTAGCATCGCGCTTTATGAAGTAACATTTGATTTTAAATACTTATTAGAAGGAAGAAGAGTATATAATATTATTTTTGATAAGTATAGTAAAGAATTAAGTGAAGAACCTAAGTTTAATCCTGAGAATTATCATCTTCAAGATCTTTCTAGTTCAATGATTTTTTTGAGTTTAGCTCAAGCAATGGAAAAAGTTGATATAGATTTTCAAGACAACTACAAAGAACATATTAATATATCAAAAGCTAATATTCTAAATAAACATTATAACTTTGATTTAAAGGCTCTTTTAGAAAATGTCGACGAAACCGGAAAGTTTGATGATAGTCCTAAAGGTAGGCTTGTAAATCCAGGACACAGTTTAGAATGCGCTTGGTTTTTACTAGATTTAGATAATATAAGCCAAGAAGAGTTTAATAAGATCAAAAACATTGCTTTATGGTCTTATGAACTAGGTTGGGATAAAGAAAAAGGTGGATTAAAATATTTTGTGGACATATTTAATAAACCATTAGAACAACTAGAATGTGATTTAAAACTATGGTGGCCACATACTGAAGCCTTAATAGTGTTTTTAAAGTTGTATTTAAAAACTAATGATAAAAAGTTTTATGATATTTATCAAAATATTTATGATTTTACTAAAAATAATTTTATTGTAGATAACTTGGAATGGATTGGATATCTTCGCTACGATAACTCTCCTCTTAATTTTAGCAAGGGTAACTTGTTCAAAGGCCCTTTCCATATTCCTAGAATGTTGATGATGAATTATTTAGACTTAGATAAGTATTTTAAAGAATTTATTGATTAATCGATAAGATTTCTGAGGAAACTCAGAAATCTTTTCTATAATTAGATAAAAAAGTTAATATATTTGCTTTTTTTAAATAAAAACATCATAATAGTAATACGTAATAAATAATTTCTTATGGGGGATAGTTATGACAAAAAACAAAGTTCTCAACTTTTTTATGACCAGTTTTAATGGAATGGCTATAGGATTATTCTCTACTTTGATAATTTCAGTGATTATATCACAAATTAGTAAATTAATTGGTGGAATACCTAATTTAGAAGTTATAGAAACAGGGCTGTTAAACCTTTCTTCAATACTTAAAAGTTCTATGGGGATAGGTATAGGTTTTGGAATAGCGATTGCATTAAAACTAGATGGGATTAAATTAGTCGTTATAGGTATTAGCGGTGGTATCGCCACTTGGCTTTATTATGATCCTATGGTGGCTTACTTAACTACTGTTTCAGTGTATTTTGTTCTTATATATTTGTTGAAAAGAAAGACGCCGGTAGATATTATAATAGTACCTTTAATTGGTACAATTTTTGCTTATGTAGTAGCGAGTTTAATTGGTTTACCAGTTAAAACTGGTATGGAGTACTTAGGAGATTTTATTCAGTACGCAACTTCTTTACAACCTTTTATAATGGGGATTGTAATTGCGGTATTGATGGGAATTTTCCTGACTATGCCAATTTCTAGCGCAGCGATAGCTATAGCAATTTCTATGGGAGGAATAGCTGGAGGAGCTGCGGTTGTTGGCGGTAGTGTTCAAATGATTGGTTTTGCGATTATGTCAAGAAAAGATAATAATATTGGAACAGTTCTATCTATCGCGATTGGAACGTCAATGTTACAGTTTAAGAATATCTTAAAAAAACCTATAATTTGGTTACCTACTATTATTGTTTCCGCTATTTTAGGTCCTATTTCTACTTTGGTATTTAAAACTGAAACCGTTCCAAATGGAGCTGGTATGGGTACGTCTGGTTTTGTTGGCCAGTTTGGAACCATTGAAGCAATGGGGACTACAACTAATGCGTTACTTTCGATTGTGTTGTTACATATTGTTTTTCCAATTATTTTGGTTTTAGCAATTGATATGTATATGAGAAAAAAGAATATTATAAAAATAGGTGATTTGAAGATATAAAATAAGGTATAATCTAATCAGGATGTGATAAGAGTGGGTAAAGTTTTTGTTTTTGGAAGTGTAAATATGGATATGGTTTTTAATTTAAAAAGACTACCAAAACCAGGTGAAACTATAAAAAGTGATGATTTCTTTATGAATCCAGGTGGCAAAGGCGCTAACCAGGCGGTGGCTTGTGCGCTTTTTGGTGCTAGTACATATATGTTAGGGACCGTAGGAAATGATGATTTAGCTCTCACGGCTAAAAAATCTCTTGAAGATTATGGAGTGAATCTTAATTATTTGGATTCAACTAACAGGAATCATACTGGGGTAGCTGGAATTTTTCTAGAAGATGGAGAGAATAGAATTGTAACTTATTCAGGAGCTAATTCTTATCATAATCAGGAAAGAATTAGTCAAATTTTAGAAAATGTAGGATTAGAATCTGATTATCTCTTATCTCAACTCGAAGTACCTTTAGAACATATTGAAGAAAGTTTCAAAGCAGCAAAAAAGAAAGGAATTATTACAGTTCTTAATGCGGCTCCAGTACAGGAATTACCAAATTCTATTTTGTCTTTAGTAGATATTCTCGTTGTCAACGAGACTGAAGCAGAAGCCTTAACAGGAATTTATCCTCATAACTTAGATGATGTGCATCTAACATGTGATAAGTTATTGCGAAAAGGAGTTGGAGCGGTTCTTATGACTTTAGGTAGTAAGGGCAGTTATTATTTAAGTAAAAAAGAAAAAATTATAACAGAAGCCTTTAAAGTTGATGTCAAAGACACTACAGCCGCAGGCGATACTTTTATAGGCAGTTTTATAGCTAGTTTAGTTAGTGGAAACCGTTTGAAAGAAAGCTTAGTAATAGCCAGTGCAGCTGCGGCTATAGCTATTCAAAGATTAGGAGCGATGAGCTCCATACCAAACAAAGATGAAATTTACGATTTTCTAATGAAAAGAGGTATTATAAATGAAGAAGCGAATAATTCTTGATTGTGATCCAGGTCATGATGATGCGATAGCTATCATGTTAGCTGGGGATAAAACAAAATTTGATTTGTTAGGTATAACAGTTGTAGCAGGAAACCAAACATTAGAAAAAACAGGAAGAAACACTCTTAATTTATGTCAGTATTTAAATATTGATGTACCAGTTTGTTTAGGCTCGAAAGAACCTTTAATCAAGCCTATGCAGGTTTGCCCAGATATTCATGGTGAAACTGGTTTAGATGGTTTTGATTTCCCGGAATTAAAGAAAACTTTTGATGATAGGCACGCTGTTAACTTTATTATCCAAACTTTGCGAAAAAGTGATGAGAAGATAACCATTGTAACGACTGGGCCTATGACCAATTTAGCCTTAGCTTTAAAAATAGATCCAGAGATTAAACGAAATATAGATGAAGTGGTATTAATGGGGGGCTCATATCAAAACGGCAATGTAACTCCGGCAGCGGAATATAATATATATGCAGATCCAGAATCGGCTTATATTGTTTTTAATTCGGGATTAAGAGTTAAGATGTTTGGTTTAGACGTAACTAGAAAAGTTATGGTCTTACCTGAAGTTATAGAGAGAATGGAAAAGATTAATAATAAAGCATCAGTTTTGTTTTCTAAGTTGATGAGAGTATTTAACGATAACCAAAAAAGAGTTTTTGGACTTCCTGGTGGACCGCTTCACGACCCTTTACCGCTCGTTTATTTGATAGATGAAACAGTAGTGGATTTGTTAGAAGTAAATTGTGAAATTGATATTTCACACGGTTCTAGTTACGGAAGAACTAATTGTGATATATTTAATTATCTAAAAAAAGAATTTAATGCTTATGTTGCAGTAGGGATTAATACAATTAAGTATTGGGATGTTATTGAAGATTCTATAAAGAAATATTAAAGAAATATAAAAGAAATATTAAAACCTATAATCGATCAAACTAATTACTTGATCGATTATTTTTTTATTTAATAGGAAATTGTATTTAAAAAATGATGAAGTGATATAAATAGAAAAAGTCTACAAGAGTAGGCAAAGTAAATGAAGTTAAAAGACTTATTTCTTTATGCGGTTATAAACATCTAAAGGTACTGCATCCCCTGTATTGCATTTGGGACAATAAGAAACGGGGTAATCACTCATAAAAGAATCCTAACATTCACTGACAATATCATAATCAATTTCTTCTTGAAAACCACAATCTAAACATTTTAGTTCAATGGTCTCATCAAATATTTCTCTTTATACAAATTCTTCAACATCGACTTTTTCAATGTCTAAACAAAATTCATTAAACTCAATTGCTCTTTTTCTTTTTTCTTCATCAGTTAGATAACGTTTTTTTGTAGAAAAATGTTTTGGCATATTAGCCACCTCCGAAATAATTGTCAGGGAAATAGGATAATTCTTTATTAACTTTCATAGTAGAACCACAAATACAAAGTAAGGGATCATATTTATAAGTAAGAAGAAGGGATATTCTCCAAAATAATCTGTTATGTAGTTTTTTAATCTCTTGTTTTGTGTATAGTTTTAAATGACTAGGAAACTTCTTTTTAGATTTATTGGCATAAAAGCCATAATATCTTACAGTATGGAAGCCCTTATCAGGTATATGAATAATTAATTTTTTGATGAACTTAAAAACACTTTCAGTCACATATTGTCTGCCTTGTTTTTGATCTTCTTCTAGACCATCATCTTTATGGGAATCATAATAATAAGTGATAGTATGCTTATCATAATCAATATTAATAATTCTTGACTCACTCATGGCTGGATGACCAGCATATCTAGCAATATATCTAGTGATATTTTTAATAGAAACCTTTGTGTTATTCTTAAGTTTAGGACCATAGGTATAAAAACCATCTTTGAGTTGTTTATAAAGAAAATTTCTTAGTCTAGAAAACTTAATAAGTACATTTTTGAAGCATTCTCTTTCAAATAATGATAGATTCTTTTTA
>Ga0265294_10002970_pt1 | contig 22023 bp, 16 predicted proteins | sample MunlanPumphouse3_FD_192504 | JGI IMG/M metagenome (GOLD analysis project Ga0265294, IMG submission 192504) | Groundwater microbial communities from a municipal landfill in Southern Ontario, Canada - Pumphouse #3 | ecosystem: Environmental > Aquatic > Deep subsurface > Groundwater | place... | reverse complement strand
GGAGAAAAGAACATCGGATTTGAAAAACATGCAGTTCGCACAAAATTCTGGAATACCGATGTGTGGGCTGACTTTGCGTGGAGCGATATCGATCACGGCTCGACAGATCCGATGTATGCTTCCTTTCCGGTATTGTTGTTGAAACGAAACGATATCTGGATTGGATTTATGATTCCCACCTCGTCCGTAGTATTTATGGATACCGGAGCACGGCAAATGATAGAGGGTGCGAAACAAGCGACCGAATCGGTACCGTTTTTCTATCTGGGAGCACAGTCGGGATCTCCGGATATGATCATCTCGGTTGCTTCTACTGCGAAAGATATCGTATCCCGTTTCACCAAACTCCTTGGATTGCCTCCGGTACCTCCGTTATGGGCGCTGGGCCACCACCAATCACGATGGGGGTACGCGACAGTTGCGGATGCAGCTGAAATTGATAAGCGATTACTTGCGCATGGCATTCCGTGTGATGCTATCTGGTTCGATATTGACTATCTTCAAGAATATCGAATATTTACCCGCTCTGAAACACCTTCAATGCCGCAAAGCTCGCGTCAACGCAAATTGGTAGCTATTCTGGATCCGGGAATCAAAGCCGACGGGTATCCGATAGATAAAGAATTACTCGAAAACAACCTCGCTTGTCTTAATTCAGAACACCTGCCCTATATTGGCTTCGTATGGCCGGGAGCCTCTCATTTCCCTGACTTTTATAAACCTGAAGCAACAAGATGGTGGAAAGAAAAGACCGCCGAATTGGCAAAGACAGGATTTGATGCCTTTTGGGTGGACATGAACGATCCCAGCACCGGTTCTATGGAATTGGATGAGATGTGTTTTGACGACGGGAAGATCAAGCACCACGACCTGCATAACTGGTATGCGTTGGGTATGGCCAAAGCCACTTGGGACGGCTTAAAGCAAGCGCATCCTGACAAACGGCCGTTTCTATTGTCCCGAAGCGGAATGCTCGGCAGCCACCGATACGGAGCGCTCTGGACAGGCGATAGCATCTCCAACTACCACCATCTGGCCAAAAACATCGAAATGATCCTGAGCATGTCGCTATCCACCATGGCATTCGTCGGCTCTGATATCGGTGGTTTCGGAAGCGACTGCAGCGACGAACTTATTGTCGACTGGTATCGTGCTTGCTTGATGGTTCCATTGATGCGCAATCACAGTGCTGACGGAACCCGAAGGCAAGAGCCATGGGCATTCAGTACTCCGGTGATGAACTCAATAAAACAAGTGATTCGCATGCGGTATGCACTGCTACCATATCTGTACTCCCTTTTTCATAACCTCAGTACGACCGGAGAACCGATCTGGCGTCCGATGATCTATGAAAGCAATGACCCGGTCTTTGAACATGAAACCGGACAGTTCTTTATCGGAGATGCCCTATTGCAGATCGTAAAATTGAAATCAGGGGAGACCAAGCGAGAGTTCGTGTTACCCGAAGGACTATTCCTATCCTTGACCGATGGCACACAGATTCGATCGAGAACGACAATTGATTTTTCTAAGACCCCGATCCCATTGTTCGTCAGAGAAGGATCATTCATTCCGATAGCACTTGTTGAAGACAGACTAATCGCCACCACCGCCGATATAGATCTATCTAAACCGATCATGCTGTACTACCCTGGAAGTGCGAAGCACGCAGCATACACCTATTGGTACGATGACAAAGACGGGTATGAAAAAGAGCGATCGATCAATATCGTAGCAGATCAAAAAGACAATGATCTACACATCAAAGTATCAACACCTTGTACGTTGGCCATAGCAGGAAAGATTGATGGAAATATCATGATAAACAACAAAGAAGTCCAAGCAGTGAAGAAACGATTGCCATTGGAAGGGACACATCTCAGTGTGCGGTGGGTTTGCCTTTAGGAACGATCGTTCACCGATTGTACCCGGTATCCTTGTCTGAGAACACATTGTCAGCAATAAGGCTTGGTTTTGATATTTCCAGGATGAGCGAATGTTCTTCTGCTGTGAATGTGTGTTTGATTGTTGGTTTCACCGCATACACATCACCCGGGAGCATGCTCCATGAGGTACCGTCGCTTGTCATCCGCACTTTACCTTTTACGATGAAAAAGGTTTCGTGCTTCATATCATGATAATGCTCGGGACACGTTTGTCCCTTGAGCAAGAACATGTATTTACCACAATATCCTTCTTCTATCTCATTGGCGATCCAGTATTCTGTCTCTCCAATATTCAGTACATCGCCAAGGCCGAAATCAAAGACCAAAGGAGGGACATCGGGCATGCTCAAACCCCATTGTTCCATTTGAATCCTAATCGTTTCGACAATCGAATCCGCGACTTCACCATGCAACGATTGCTGTAATGCTTTCTCTAATTCTACCTTCATGCATATTCCTCCAACAGGAAATCACTGATTGCCCGAACTAACGCAATATCTCCATCTGCGGGTACTTGATCGGCAACCCCGAGGATAAAGGGAGTTCCTTTCCAACATTCAATCACATGCCTGACATGGTCTTTTAATTCAGTCCAAGTGTAAGGAGGGCTGAACATCACGCCGGGAACGCCTCCCCAGAGAATCACATTATCATTATCTGCCAAGGTTCGGATGTCTTCGATCTGCTGGTCTCCGCCAGGAGACGGCGTGATCGCTTCGATGGCATCAAAACCGACAGAGGCCAAATTCTTGATGATCGGTTTTACCACACCGTCCAGATGCACTGCACAGGCGATGTTCGCAGCATGAAGCTTGCCGATGCGATGCTCATATACATCAGCAAAGTATTCGTTGAAATATCCGCTCATGTTATCTGATGAAACATTGTCAGCGAAATGAACCAACGGAGGCCTTATGGCACAAAGAGCATCCAGCAACGGTTCTTCTTGGGCTGCCATCATTAAGAAAATGTGTCGGATCCGCTCAGGTTCATCCATAAGCAAATACACGCCATTGAGAATACCCGCCCATTCGTAAAAGAATGCGGAAAGGGGAGAGCGGGGCATCCCGATCGCAGGAAGCCCGCCATAATCGGCAAAAAGTTTCGCTCGCTTGTGATAGTCCTCCGTATTGGCACTCTGCATGTTCCGATGCTCGATCATATATTCAAAGACTTTCAAGTCATCATTGTCAGCAATCGGGTACTTCAGACAAGCCCAAGATGCACTTTCGTGAAGTAACACCTCGGTACGAGTAATAGTTCCGACAGGGGTAGTCCAAGTGGTTTCGATCCTGTCACGTGTCTTTTCAGTTTTTACCGTTAGCGTTTCATCATAATGCGGCGTGCCACACCAGAATTTGTCGTAAGAATAATAACCGAATACGCCGAGATCCTTACACAGTTCAAGATAACCGAGCTCTGTTCTCCATGCGGGATCCGCTTTTCCTTCAAGTTCTCGTGCACTGATCCAATACTCCAGATCAGCTGTCCATGGAATATGTTGCTTGCTTGCAAAGATCTTTAGAAAATCCAAAAGAGCCTCCTCAACCAGCCGCGAGATGCAATATCTTTTCCTGGGTCGCCTCTTCTTTTGACAGGATTCCCATGAGTTTGCCTTCGTGCATGACCGCTATCCGATCGCACATACCGAGCAATTCGGGCATTTCGGAAGAAATCATGATGATTGATTTGCCTGCCTTGATCAATTCAACCAGCAGGTTGTAGATCTCAACCTTGGCCCCGACATCGATACCCCTTGTCGGTTCATCGAATATGAGGATCGAGGCATCAGCGTTCAACCATTTTGCCAAGACTACTTTCTGTTGATTCCCTCCGGAGAGGTTCTTGATCAATTGATCGTGATGGGGAGTTTCAACCCGCAGCAGCTTGATATATTTCTTGCTCGTATCACGATCGAGTTTCTTTGAAATGAACATACCTTTCTCGACCGTCTTGATATTCGCCAGTGAGATATTCTCGCGTACGGTCATCTGCAACACTAAACCCTGTGATTTACGCTCTTCCGGAACTAAGCCGAATCCTTTTTTGACAGCTTGGGAAACATCTTTGAAATTCGATGGTTTGCCACGATAGGTAATTGTTCCACTCTTAAGTTTATCAATGCCCATGATCGCTCGGGCGAGTTCAGTCCTGCCAGCTCCTACGAGACCTGCGATCCCGAAAATCTCTCCTTTTCGAACCGAGAAGGAAACGTCTTTGATCTTAGCCGATTCTAGATGATCGACTTCCAGGACAGGCTCTTCGGGATTTCTCTTCCAGTTAGGATATTCCGCTCCCAACTCCCGGCCTACCATATACTCGATCAACTTGGTACGGTTCGTCTCGTGGATAGGTAAGGTGACAATGTGTTTCCCGTCACGTAGAACGGTTACCGAATCAGCGATATTGAATATCTCTTCAAGCCGGTGCGATATATAGATAATCGCAACCCCGGCTGCTTTCAAATCTTTGATAACAGTGAAGAGCACCTCGAGTTCTTTATCTGTGAGCGTCGCCGAAGGTTCATCCATCACCATCACCTCACAATTGAATGAGAGTGCTTTGGCAATCTCGACCAATTGCTTTTGGGCTACGCTCAGATCATGGATTTTTGCATTGATGTCTAAGCGGACGTTCAGCCTGTCGAGAAGAGCCGTGCTCTCTTTTTTGATTCGCTTCCAGTCAATGAGATTCGCTCCGGCAACTTTTTTCATCAACGGTCTGCCAAGAAATAAATTTTCATAAATCGTCAGGTGCTCAATCAGATTCAACTCTTGATGGACAACACTGATTCCCAGTTTCTGTCCTTCAAGGGGATTTGCGATCGTACGCTTTTCACCCTTATATGTGATCGTTCCGTTATCTGGCTGGTATACTCCGGTAAGGATTTTGATCAATGTCGATTTACCGGCCCCGTTTTCACCGACCAAAGCCCTCACTTCACCGGGCTCGATTGACAGATCTACGGCATCCAGAGCCAATACTCCGGGAAATTCCTTACGGATGTCTTTCACTTCAAGAATTTTCATAGACATACCCTCAATGGCCTTTGTTACGGGCAACGTCGACCATAACAGCGAGAATCAGCACGATTCCCTTCAGCATCTGTTGGTAGTACGACGAAATGTTCAGTAACACCATACCGTTGAGCAAAATGGAAATGAACAATGCTCCGAACAGTACTCCGAGAATGGTGCCTTTCCCGCCTGAAAGACTCGTACCACCGACAACAGCGCTGGTAATTGCCTCAAACTCATAATTGAGTCCGGCGTTCGGCTGTCCTGATGCAAGACGGGAAACCAATATGATACCGCTGAGTGCCGCCAGACCGCCACTGGTCATATAGGCAAAAATCCGGTACTTGTCAATCTTGATGCCCGACAGGTGAGCGGCTTCCTCATTTCCTCCGATTGCGAAAATAAATCGTCCGACTCGCGTATGCTCGGCTACGATATACGCCAACACGTACACGACGAGCATGATGATGATGGGAACCGGAATCGGTCCGACATATCCGCGTCCGATAAAATCAATGCCCTTGGGCAATCCGGATACGGGGTAAGCGTTGGTCAACACATAGGTAAGCCCACGCACTGCGCCCATCGTGCCCAATGTGGCGACAAATGGGGGAATATTGCGTTTGGCGACCAACAGCCCATTGATCAATCCCACAAAAGTTCCGACCGCAAGACCGATGATTATTCCAAGGAATATCGGAAGGTTTAACTCAACCAACGATTTTGCCATTATCACTCCGGCCAGTCCGACTGTCGATCCGACAGAGATGTCGATGCCGCCCGAAACAATGGCAAAAAATACCCCGACGGCTATGATGGCAACCATCGAACTTTGACGAAGTATATTGATGATATTGTGAAGGCTCAGGAAAGAATCGGAAAGTATCGTAAGTATTATTATGAGGGCAATCACAGCGTAGAGAATGAAATACTTACTGTTTACGGTTCTCACCAGGGTCTTCACGTTCACCCAGATTGCCTTGTCCTTTTTTATTTGCTCACTCATCACTGACTCCTGATAGATGAAATCATGGCGGGAGACGAACTCCCGCCAAACACATGAACGTTTACTTTCTCATTGCAACGATTTCTTCCCAACCGATGTTATCAACATTTTCGCTTGTCACTAACACCGCATCCTGAAGAATTTGGTCCGGTAATGGTTTCCCGCTAAGATAGTCGTTGATTGCATCCATGGTGTTAATCGCCATCTGATAGGGATTCTGCACGGCAGATGCCTTCACGTACGGATCGTTGTTCTTGAGCTTGAGGAACAACTCTTGGCTCCAGCCTACGTCAACGAATACCATATCCGTCCTGCCTGCGGCTTCGCATGCCGCGATTCCACCGAAAATCGTGTCATCATTGATACCGAACACAACATCAATCTTCGGATTGGCGGTAAGAATGTTTTCCATTACGTTCATCGATTCGGTGCGGCTGGCTTTTCCATCCTGTTGGGCAACGATCTTGACTCCTGGCATAGTAGCCATGACATCCTTGAACCCTCTTACACGGTCCCCACATACTACCGCCGACTGCGGGAAGTCCAGAATAACCACATTGCCATTACCACCCAGATTCTTGGTGATGTACTCTTTAGCCCACTCGCCGGCAAGTTTTCCAGCCATGTAGTTGTCCATGCCTACGAAACTGACAACCTCTCCGCCGTTAACCCCGCCATCGAACGTAAATACTGGGATCTTTGCCTTGTTCGCATCTTCAACCGCCGGAATCAAACCATCAGGATCACTAGCGGCAAACGCAATGACATCAACACCCATCGCCACGAAATCTTCCAATTGCTGGGTCTGTCTGCTCGGATCGGCGTCCGCATCTTGAATGTTGGCTTTGAATCCATATTTTTCTGCGCCACTCAGGAAGCCTGACTCCAAGTCTTTGTAAAACTCATCCCTGCGATAAAATAATGAAATACCGACGGTGGGTCCTGAAACCTCCGCACCGGTAGTCGCAGGAGCCTTCTGCCCCTGAGCAAATACCAGACCTGTCGAGACCACGAGCACGAACAACAGTACCATAACGATTTTTCTGTTAAGTCCCATACGTTTCCTCCTTTGTAGGGTTCTTATCTACACTCTATGGCCTACAAATTCAGAATTACATAGAAGAATCAATAAACTTTTATAATTTCCAACACCGATTACGACCGATACTGTTTCGGAGTGGTTCCGACAAAACGTTTGAACAACGCGGAAAAATAATACTGGTCCTTATACCCGACTTGTTCCGCGACCTCAAACACATACATCGAAGTTTCGCTTAACAATTTTTTGGCATATTCCATCCTCACCACATGCCAGTAATCATGAATCGTGGTGCCGGTTTCTTTTTTAAACAGCGCGCCAAGATAGTTGGGACTGTATTTCATCTGCAATGCCATCGCGGTAAGCGACATGTCATCTCGGTAATGTTCATGGATGTATTTCTTTAACGATGCTACCAGTGTGCTACCGAATGCATTACGCTGCTCCCGTAGTTCTTCAAATAGGTTTTTGGTGGTACTGATGATTGCTTCTTTATACTCATGCGGCGATTGTTGGGCCAATATCTTAAAAATAGTGGTCAACTCATTGGTCCACCGCTCATAATGTTCCGGTTGGTATTGGATGATGATTTGCGTCAGTTCATGCAGATAGAAACTGATACCGTCCAATGTCTCGAGCAATGCCGAATCCCCGATCCTGCTGCAAAGCTGTTGGATGATCTCAATCAAACGAATTTCATCCAACTCTTGCAATGCAATCCGGATGGCGGCCTTGTCAAGGGAAAACGAATCGCGTTTTTCTAAACCGACGACAATCTCACGATAATAACGACACGGATTGATACCTCCGAAGGTCTGTACCTTTCTCGCCGCAAGGGCCATCGATGCCTGTTGATAACTGGCAGGAACGCTTGCAAGGGTCTCGATCCATTCACCGATTCCTATTGCGACGGTGACATCCGTTTCCGTTCTTATCTTATGGACCAATGATCTCAGGTTCCTATAATCTTCGTCAGCAGCATGTTTGCCATCACGCAACATCTGGATGACGACAAATGAAGAAGTCCCTTGGTAGAAGGGAATACTGGTAAATTCCCATTTGAAATCAACAAGGATCAAATGGATTTGCTCCATCTTCAATTGCAACTCCAGTTTATTTTCTTCGATGGCTTTCAGTTGGGGATTGACGATTACCACCCGGTATCCAGAGGCCTCCAAGTCGATACCGATAAGTTCCGATTGTTGAAGCAGGTGTTCGTGATAAGAATTCGTATTCATCAATTCAGTCAGAAACGCTTGCTGCAACAATGGTTTTGATATCTCAATCTGTTTGAGCAATTGCTCTTTGTCAATTCGCTCCTTATTGCGGGTTTTTAGCGTTTGGGTAATTTTTACAGCCAATTCTCGTAATTTACCGGGAGTCACCGGCTTGAGCAGGTAATCGTCGACTCTCAGCTCTATTGCCCTATGCGCGTAATCAAACTCAGTATGGCCACTGATAATAATCACCATCAGTTCGACATATCCCAACGAACGCAGCTGATAGAGCATATCGATCCCGCTGAGTTCGGGCAGCTTGATATCGAGCAACATCACATCGATCGGATGGTTAAAGATTACCTGCAATCCTTCTTCCGCACTTTTTGCGGAATAGACGGTAAAATCATCATACGTAGCCAATACTCGGGCAAATCCATCTCTGATAATTTGTTCATCTTCAACGATGAGCAGGGAAAACTTATTCATCACCATCCTCTTTCTTTGTCTTGAAGGGGATTCTTACCTCCACGACGGTTGTTTGAGCATCGGAAGCCTTAAAGCGAATCCCGAATTCTTTTCCGTAGGCCAATTGGATCCTATCGTAGACATTGCGAATCCCGATACCAAAGTTTTCATCGGCATGTTGTTCTCTCAAAAATTGATTCAAAGCATCGATTCTCTCCTCGGTCAAAGGTGTTCCGGTATTTGCTATCGTAAACAACACCGTACTGTCATCATCCAATCTGGCTTCGATGTCGATGGCACCTTTTATACTCGTCGATGCCGAAGGCTTGATTCCATGATAGATGGCATTTTCAACCAACGGTTGGAGAATCAGTTTGATGGTATACCCTTGTAAGACCGTATCATCGATATCGTAATGCACATCAAAAGCATTCCTATACCTGATGTTGAGTATTTCAAGGTAATACTTCACGTACTGGATTTCATCGGCGATCGAAATCACTTCATTGCCTTTGCTGATACTTATCCTGAATAGTTCGCTGATAGCCGAAGCAATCGTGATGACAGCATCATTTTCATTGTTCTCGCTTAACCAGATGATCGAAGACATCGTGTTATAGAGGAAGTGAGGATTGATCTGGTATTCCAACATCTTCAGCTCGGCCTTGCGCTTTTGCCTTTGGATAGTAAGTTTTTCTTCCATTGATTTTTTCAACGCCTTCAGCATAAGGCCGAAGCTATGTTCCAATTGACCGATCTCCCCTGTGGTATTGGTTCGTACATCGATGTCCCAATCACCATTCTCCGCCCGCTTCATCCTGGTGATCAATGAATTAATCGGATGGATGATACCTCGGGAGAAGAGAAGGGCGATGATGAAACAGACGATGATCAGCGCGACTGAGAGCACATAGGTAAGAATTTGGATATTCCTGGCACTTTTATACAACTCCTGCCACGGGACACAGTTGATGTAAGTCCATCCGTTGCGTGAATCGGTGTGGTATGTAATCAGATATCTACCGTCTTTTTGATCGACAAAGGTCGAGCCATGGAACGACCCGTTAAATTTCAAATTGGGGAACGCTTCATTGATATGTTTGCCGACGTTGTCCTTATTGGTTTGGGAGATGACGGTCCCTCGTTCATTGATAATGAAAAAGTCAGAGACCTCTTGCTCAACAAATGTTGCATACAGTTCATGTAAAAATGATTCTCGGATTGTTGAAATGAAATAACCAAGGATGTCTGGCTCAAGGATCTTTCGTACCACACGAACCAAGGGAACGACATGTTTGCCGCTCTCGATTGTCGGTTCTCCCCAAAAGTAACTCTTTTGCTCCAGCAGCGATTGCTGGAACCATGGCGAATCGATGAACAATGCCACATCGAACGAATCGAACGGTTTGTTGGTAAACACAGAACCGTCCATTGAGTACAGATACAATCCTTCGGTACCGATAAGATACTTATAATTTTGAAGCATCTTCTCTATCTCAAAACGGAGTTTCTCAAATGATCCGGGAGTAGAAGTGTCGATCGGACGCGACAACAACTCCTGCACATTGCCGTTAAGCATGAAATTGATGCCGACGAGCTGTCGTTCGCTGAGGGAAAGGTACACTTTATTGGCAATATCAGAGAGGATGTTGACCTTTGTATTCACCTCTTTCTCAACCAATGTGTCGGTGGAAATGTAAGAGGTGGTAAGTGACATGATGGTAATAGGTATCAATGCCACAGAGAAAATAATAAGCATGATCTTTAACTTCAAACTCATGAAAATAACCTTCCACCGTCAATCACACGACAAAATCCTGACATACCCACCAATGATAAGCGATAATAATTAAGATGTATAGAAAAGAATGGGGGAGTTCTGTGTATCGTGCGGTAAATCCCTTATGGTGAAAAAAGAAATGACCGGAGGACAATGATGGTCTAGATTCACCGTATCTAGTTCAGTATTTGAAACTGGATAGAATTTATAGCCGGATTGCCAGATGAGACCGGCTGTGCTTCTTTTGAGAGCATTGCTAAAAATAAGGGTAAGTCGTCTACGAACACCTCTCAGGCACTTGGCCTTTCAGTGGGAGAGTCCCTTTTTGATTTAATGTCGGGTGATTCAAATTCAAATTATATCCTCAATTCATTCATCAAAGGTTGAGAAGAAGCAGTTTTATTTCAGTGGTGTTGCATGTATTACCGAAGGAGATACAGAACGAATATTCTATGAACGGTTGTTGTATCATTATTATGGAAATCATCCTGAGTACGCGCATATGGACAATCAATGTAACGATAAAACAAATGACGTTACCTCATTCTCAACATCAGAAACACATTCAGAAATCATCCGTATGAATCATGTAGGAACAATTACCCAATTAACACATTCTGATTATTGGTTCAAAAATACTTGCAAGAAATTGTACCCTGATATCAAGTGGACGGTCTTTCTTTGTTATGATACCGACTGACATCTACATGACATTACAAAATTCAAGGTAGGAGATCGGTCCTTATCGTAGATCAGACGGAAGAGTCGCCAACTTTAAAATCGATCTTACTGTTCGAGCAATGATAGAATATTCTTTCCTCTATGCTATGGACGCAATCAGTACGTGCATAGATGATACGAATCAGATTCCATGTATCGAGAAAGAAATTGTTACCCATAAACAAATTATCAGTACATTTGAAGGGTTGTATCATGAAAAATAAGAAGCATCTAATTTGATTAAATATTTGGATATGAATCGAATTATTCGTAGTTTTGGCATTCAACTGAATCTTATGATGCAAAGCAAATCTTTTAGCTAACCGCATGGGGTGTTTTGATACTATGGGACCTTTCAATTCTCTCCATTATGGATCATATGAGAAACAAAAACTCACACAAATATTCTTGCACAATGCTGTTTGTTGGTTTATGGTTAATTAATGGGTTCTAATATTATGACAATTGGTTTTTTGTTGTTATTTCCCTGGTAAAAGTTGATTTTTATAAATCCCCAATTAACCGGTTATTGTAGAATCATTGATAGGTAATCAAAATACTTGGAGGTGTGCAATGGTATATGCAGGAGCAAGCGAAGCGAAGATCACTCCGTATGACAGTCAGTTCTTATATGGATATCCCCATGTAGAACGCTATAGCAACGGAGTCCATGATGATTTGATGACAGCTGCTTTGTATCTGGAAGAGGGAAGGAACAAGTTACTGTTCATCTCTAATGATATCATATTTGTCACAAAGGTCATGGCAAAAGAAATCAGGACCATCATCGGTAAAGAAACCGGATTGCGTGAAGAACAGATCATGGTAACAGCCACTCATACTCATTCGGGTCCGATAACCGTTGATGCGGCCAACAGTACCCGCGATCCTATCGTGCCGAAGTTTGATCGCAAGTATGTTGCCTTCGCCGTCGAGCAGATGGCGAAGAATGGTATTGCGGCATGCAAGGCAAAAATACCCGCAACCATCGGATTTGCCACCGCCGACAGCACCGGAATCGGTACGAACAGACGGGATCCGGACGGTCCTTCAGACCATCAGGTACCCGTACTTCTTATCAAAGATGCAAAACAAGCCAAATACCTCGCCTGCATGATGGTAGTGAGCATGCATCCGACAGTGCTACATGAAGATTCATTGTTGGTCAGCGCTGATTTTCCCGGAATGGCAAAGGCCTATCTAAAAGAACATGTGTTCGGTGCGACATGCCCGATTCTTTATCATAGCGGACCTTGCGGCAACCAAAGCCCTCGTCATGTGGTGAAAGCCAACACATTCGAAGAGGCAATCCGCCTTGGCCATATCTTAGGCAAAGCAGTCGAGTCAGTCGTGGACAATGTCGAATATACTGATGATGTATCGTTGGAAATCAGACGGACATTCATCAACGACCCACCGCGGAAAGTCTTCCCGCCGGTCGAAGAATCTGAAAAGAAATTGGAAGCGGTCGTGGCCAAGATCGAGCGGATGAAAGCTGAAAAAGCACCGGCTGCTCAAATCAGGACCGTAGAATGCGATATCTTCGGAGCCGAAGAACAGGTAACGATGAGCATGATGCAGGCTTCGGGCGATCTGGAAGCATTCTTTACCGTCAATGTGCCTGCTGAAATCCAAGCCTTCCGTGTAGGGCCATGGTGGTTCGTGGGCTGGATGGGTGAAATTTTCGTCGATCACGCATTGGCAGTCAAGAAAGCTCTTTCGGGAACTTTTATCATCTCGATGGCAAACGGAGAGTTGCAAGGGTACATCACTACCGAAGAGGCAGCGGCGGAAGGCGGTTATGAAGCATCAAACTCGCTGTTCACCCCGCAACTAGGCAAGATATTCGTCAATGCAACGCTTGATCTCATAAAAAAATAGCTTACCGGGAGATATGCTGTGAAGTATGTATTGGGAATTGACCTGGGGACGAGTTACTTCAAGGTAATCATCGTTGATGAAATTGGCCGCGGTGTCGGGTTCGCCAGAATCCGGACCCCGAAGACAACGAACGGGAAACTGGTGACCATGTCTGCGGCAGTATTCTTACAAGCCGTCAAATCATCGATTGCCGAAGCAGTCGAAAAAGCCAACATAGATTCCCATGATATCGTGGGAATCTCTTACGGCTCACAGTCCAATACATTCTTGCTGCTCGATCGCCACGGTCAGCCTCTCACCGATTTCTACATCTGGAGCACTGAATTCGATGCGACGGTTGATCCGTCATTGGTGGAACTGTGGCAGCAACCGGGATTCCTTGAAGAAACGGGAATAGGCGGATGGTGTACCCCGGGATCAACCATCAACAAACTGCTCTGGATGAAGAACAACCGCAAGGATATGTGGGGTAAGATTGCCAAGGTAGCGACCCTGCCGGATTATCTCATGTTATTTCTCACGGGTACGCTGTATGCTGACGAGAGCTCCGATTCCCTATTGGGGCTTCTGAGTGTAAAACAGCAGAAATGGTTACCTGCAAGCCTAGACGCGATCGGAATGCGTGCCGAACAGTTTGGTACGGTGGTAAGAGGCGGTGAATTCGTCGGCCACCTGACCGACAAAGCCGCAGCATTCTTACATCTCAAAGCTGATACCAAAGTGTTCAGCGGAGGCCTTGATCATATCGTAGCATCGATCGGAGCGGGACTCGGATACCACGCTCCGTTATCCGAATCTACCGGTACGGTAATTGCCGCGGTTGCCATACGCGATGATTACTCACCACGAAGAAACGTTGCCTTGAGCCCGTTTCCTCAGACAGACGCTTATGCCTACCTCTCCTTCTACGGCATGGGCTCCGAGACCGTGGAACGTTACAAAGAAGCATACTTTCCAGATGAATCGATAGACGACATGTTATCTCGTTCGGCAACTATCCCGGTAGGATCCAACGGAGTGAATTATTATGATTATGAAGATAGCGATCTGCCATTAGAGAAGAGATTCACCAATACCACAGGCAACAAAGACGATGAAATCAGAGCGATTCTGGAGGGTATCTGTTACAGAACATATCTGATGTGCGAATCGGCAACAGGTGTCACGCAATTGGATTCGATCCTTTCGACCGGAGGACTTAACAGGAGCGTCGACTTGTTGCAACTGCGTGCAAATCTGCTGGGAAGCAACGTCATCACATGCGTTCAAAAAGAATTGGGCGCCTATGGAGCCGCGATCTTGGCAGCGGTAGGGTGTTCTTGGTACAACCATTTCAATGAAGCGCAAAAGGCATGGATTGAAATCGAACATGTGTATCATCCTGACAAGGATACGCACGCGGCCTATCTCGATTGGATTGCATCGAGGAAGAAGCGCTACCGATAAGCGGCTTCTTCCTTATTGTGAACTCATGCGACTCCCTTTGATGAATTAGCAAGCTTTTGCACAAGCGGAGCATTTACCTTCGATATTGAGTTGAATGTGTTCGATAACGAGACCGGAGGGAAGTTCTATACTTGGGAATGGTACGTCCTTGAGATCGAAAACCGTTTTGCATTCCGAACATTTGAAGTGCATGTGTTCTTCCATGTCCGCATCATAGCGCGCTTCATTGCCTTCGATAGTGAGTTGTTTCACCAAACCTTTTTCACAAAGCAGGTCAAGCACGTTATATACGGTGGTTTTTGATAGTGACGGCATGGTTTGCACCAGATCACTATAGATATTATCGACTGTCGGGTGAGTGAGATGGGTGAGCAAATAGTGATAAATTGTCACCCTATGGGTCAGTGGGCGGACATCCGAGTTGGTCAGTCTGAGGGCCACCTCCTTGTAAGATTTAGAACCGAATGCTTTCATGGTATACATCCTTGTAATTTGCAGGTAAATCTACACTAGAATAGAGTTACAATCGTGTCAATAGACTTTAATCATCAAAAAAAATAATTATTACTTTTTTGTGATTGCATAAGCCTTAATTGATACCTATCATGAACAAAGTACTTTAATATAAATAATAATATAAAAATTGGAATATATTAAGAAACAATTAAAATATATTTGTTCTATTTTTTATTACATTTACATGCTTTAGTGACAAATGTTACTAGTGTTGTTTCAAAAACCTGATTCGCAATTTCACCCAACCTCTTTCCGCAACTACATAAATCATACTTTTAAAGGATACATAACTATCCTCACCACACTCCTGGATCTGCGAATAAACCAATTTATTTTTATCAGACAAAACTTGTATCGCAACCAATCAGCTATTTAAAAGCATCGGCACAGGCTTTGACCGCTTCAGGACGTTCCATATGGATATCTTCATCTTTTTTGGTAATTTTTTTCATCATTGCCCTGATAATCGGATTGTATTGCTTTAAAATCAAACGGGCACCAAGATAACACTTGATCTTTGCATGTTCCAGCAACTCGCTGGGAAAGTTCTTGGTAAAATACTGTTCTTGTTCTTCTTCGCCCAAGCCACATACGAACAAGCCCAGCGGTTTTTCCAATAACTCTTGCGCATGGTTGGCCAACCATGATTTCAATGATCCGGAAAGATTTCCCATATGGATGCTTCCACCGACAATGACCGCTTCATAATTATCGATGTTGGCCGTATTGGCTTCCCTGCCGACTTGTACCGCTATTGAATCAGAACCGATACCGTCAGCGACATGTCGGGCACATTCTTTAGCGTATCCTTTCTTGGATGCATACACAACCAGAGTCTTCATGTTTCTTTATTCTCCTTTCCATGATTTGTACTGTAATTGTCTTTTATGGATTATAAAGCGAAAAAAGCTGAAATGGAAGGATAGAATAAACATAATGTGTCCTGATGCAATCGATTGGCAGATACCGTATAATGAGAATAATTCAAGGGGCATCAGCATGGTGAATATATCATACGGGCACATGGTCGAAGTATTTTCCAAGGTGTTTCTCACCCTAGGACTTACTGAACATAGGGCAACTCTCTTGGCGACAATCTTGGCCGACAACACCCGGGACGGAGTTGCCAGCCATGGGGTCAACCGGTTTCATCTTGTCGTGAACAAAATCAAGAACAACACGGTGGATAAAGATGTGCTTCCCGTCTTACTGAAGAGCTTCGGGGCCTTCGAACAATGGGATGGACAGCATGGCATCGGTCCGCTCAACGCCTTGGCCATGGTCGACAGGGCGATGGAACTGGCAGACGAACATGGCATCGGATTGGTCGCGATCCGTAATACCGACCATTGGATGCGCGGAGCCACATACGGGTACCGCGCAGCTGAAAAAGGGTATGTGTGTATCTGTTGGACCAACACGATTCCCCTTATGCCTTCCTGGCCTAACAAGACTATCACGATCGGAAATAATCCGATCGTATTTGCGATACCGAAAAAGGATCATCCTGTAGTATTGGATATGGCCCTCAGTCAATTTTCTTTTGGCAAACTGGAAAGTGCGAGGGCCACAAACACTCCTTTGGTCGCTATCGGAGGGTATGATAAAGAGGGAAGACCGACTAACGATGCGTCCGCCATCCTCGATGGAGGACAGGCAATGCCCATCGGATTATATAAGGGCTCCGGCCTCTCCTTGTTGTTGGATATATGCGCATCGGTATTATCAAGCGGAACTTCAACTACGTTCATGGACGCGAAAGAACATAGTGTCAGTCAGATCTTCATCACTATTCATCCCGGTAGTACGAAAGAAGAACAAGAGTCGCGCAAAGCGTATGTCGAATCGATAATTGAAGATCTGAAAAAGAAAAGTACGGTACATCAAGAAGAATTTCGTGTTCCCGGTGAACGAACCATACGACAAAGGGCAGAGCATCTTGCCAATGGAATCGATGTTGATGAAGCCCTGTGGGATTCGATCGTAAAGTTATTGAGTTTATCCTAGCACCAACAGAAAAACAGCTTTATTATAACTACATGAGGAGGACAGATGATGGTTACTAAGACAGTGCATGGCATATTGCCCAACAAAGAAGAGGCAACCCTTTATACCTTAAAGATCGGTCAATATGAAGCACAGGTAAGTTCATACGGAGCAACATGGGTGAAGATGGTCGCTCCTGACAAGCACGGAACACCGGGCAATGTGGTGCTCGGATTTGATGATGTGGACAGTTACCTTAACAATACGGCATTTTATGGGGCGACGGTCGGAAGATTCGCCAATAGAATCGACAAGGGAACATTTAAGATAAATGGGGTAGCGTATCACATCCCATGCAATGAGAAGGGCATAAATGCTTTGCATGGAGGAACAATCGGGTTTGACAAACGCAATTGGACAGCCCTGACAACAGAAGCTGACGGAGCTCCCGGTGTTCATTTTTCTCTTTACAGCCCCGATGGAGAAATGGGCTTTCCCGGGCACATGCGTGCGTATGTGGATTATGTGCTGAAACCTAGTGGGAAACTTGAAATCACATTCATTGCCACTTGTGACAAAAAATGCCCGATTAACCTCACCAACCATGCTTATTTCAACCTTAATGGCAAAGGAGACATCTTATCCCACCAGTTGCAACTCGATTGTGACAGATATGTACCGGTAAACAACAAAACCCTCATTCCGTCAGGCGAAATCAAACAGGTACGACATACTCCATTCGATTTCACAGAAATGAAAGAGATCGGTAAAGAAATAGCCAAGACAGAAGGTGGATATGATCACTGCATGGTGATCACCGACACCTCCGATAGCTTACGAAGATGTGCGAAAGTATGGGATCCTGTTTCCGGTAGGACGATGGAAGTATTCACGACAATGCCAGGAGTGCAATTCTATTCAGGAAACTTCCTCGAAGGAAAAGACATCGGAAGAGAAGGCCACGCCTACAACAAACACGGTGGATTCTGCCTGGAAACCGAACACTTCCCCAATGCGATGAACCATCCGAACTTTCCTAATTGCATCCAAGAACCGGGTGAACAATACAAACACAAAACTGTATTCAAGTTTGGCGTGGAATGACAAAACTTAAACAGAGCGACAATCGGGATAGCTAGAAAGCTACCTCGATTGACTCTGCACATAAATTTTTTGCCAATTTGTTACCAAAAGTATGTAAAACTATACCGCTTATTCAAAATTCGGTAACAATGCTACAGTATAATTGATTGTTATATATGAGGATTTTTACATAAGCATTTTTTGGTAGGAGTATGAATTGTGAAAGATTGTATGTATAATAAAATTGTACTTTCAAGGCGAAGGCAAAAATATTTTGAATATCCTTGATATCTTAGAATTGTTCTTTTTCGTTATGGGGGTTATACTAAAGAATCTGTTTAAGATATTAATTACTTTCATTTCATAATTTAGTTGGGAGTTAACGTGTAATGGATAGAGTGGATGTTGGGTATGAAAGTACCGGTGATGATGGACTGAGCATTGCTGATCTGTTTAGAATATTAAAGAGACGTCTGAACTGGATAATTATCACCTTCGTCATCGTAGTGATTATTGGTGGACTATATTTGATAGTGACTAAAAGTCCTTCTTATACTGCAGAAGCATCGATTCATGTAAAACCAGTGAATGAACTTCTTAGAACATCGGTTGGAGGAATGTCTCTCTCCAATATTAATAATGAGATGGAGTATCTTACCCGAGATCAATTATACATTGATACATTAAATTCATTGAATCTAGACTCATATCTCAGAAAAGACGGAACCACATATGCAGATATGTTTGATGAACCTAATTTTGATCTGCAAAAATATATAAAGAATTTTAGAGAGAAAAAATTAACAGCAACCCTCATAAAAGATACTAGCGTAATTGAATTATCTTTGACTGATTCCAATCCAAATTTTGCTTTAGATTTTCTTCAGATATTTATTCAAAAGTATGATGAACTGTTAATATCTATTGCTAAGGAATTTGATGAAGCAGAGAAGATTGCAGTTGATCAACACCTAGAAGAAGCGGAAGACCTGTACGCAAGAGCTACAGAAGAGTTGTTAGCTTTCCAAACAAATTCAGAATACCAACGATTGGTGCCCAGGAAGGGTGTTATCAGTAAGGTGCTCAATTATCTCATACCGCTTCAAGAAGAGCTAAAATATGGTCAAGGAGAGTTATCTGACAAATCCCTTGTTGACCAATTAGAAAACAATCAAGAATTATCCTTGTTGTTAGAAGATTATTCTCGAAAATATTCACAGTATTTACTGAATATCATCACCCTTGTGTATGCACAAAGCCAAGCACAACAACAGATGACGTTCGAGATAGCTACAGGATCAGTAACTACATCCGATATTACCTATCAAGAGGATGTTCTACTGGAAAATGATAATTCTTCTCAAGAAAGAATCAGACTTGAAAAAGAATTGTCATCAGCTCGGAATATAGTAATAAACTATATATCTAAAAATTATTCTGATTATTCACCTAGTTCGATTTCAGATTATGTACTCAGACAAGCTGAATTAACAGTTGTTAATCAAACCGAATCACGTTATAGGGAAGATTATGCAAAGATTCCATTCCTAGAAGAGGATTATGCAAAGATTAGAACAAACTATGATTATTATCGTAGCAAAAGGCAGAGTCTTTTTGATCGATCGAATACTTTAAAGACTACATTGGTAACTCAGGGTATCAGTACAATTCAACCGGTCGGTTATGCCAAGGTTCTTGAAGATGACGGTAATACACTTCTCATATTGGCTGTTGCGGTAGTACTCGGAGGAGCATTGGGAATTCTTGCCGCATTGGCTATCGAGATGATGAGCCCTGCGATTGAGGACATCGAAGGTTTAACCAAATATCTGAGAAATCAGATTTTTGTGATGTCGGAAATTCCTCTTTGGAATATGAAAAATGGTAATCTGAAGTACCCTGCCTTGGAATCTGTGAAAACCTATAACCTTCTAGCAGGAAATCTTCAGCAACGCTCTGGAGAACATGGAAAGAACGTAATCGGTGTCGCTAGTTCCACTACCGGTGAAGGCACTACATTCAACATAGTGAATATTGGTATCGCGTTGGCAAAAAACGGCCTTAATGTTTTGATTGCCGAATGCGATTATGTTCATCCGCGTTATGTCGATATGTTCTCTTTATCTCAAAATACGGCTGGCGTCTATGATTTCATAAAAGGCAATTCCAGATGGGATGCGAAGATTAATGCTCCGATATCAGGAGTATCGACGCTACAAGTATTACCGTTTGGAAAAGTTACAAACGATTCACCTACTGTAGTCCACAGTCCCCAATTCAAGACATTCATCGAGGAAGCTTCGCAAAAATTTGACATAGTGTTAATTGATATGCCTTCTTTTGATACCCCCGATGATTTCATTACACTCGCAACATTGACTAACGGAGTAATCCTTAACTTCAGAGCCGGTGTAGTTCGTAAGAAAGTTCTTAATGAATTGCTTTCTCATGCTCAGGATATTGGCATTGAGTTTATCGGAACAATCTTTAATGGCACACTTGTCAAATCAAGCAAAGAAATGAATAAAGAGTATCTGCATCAGATGGGTATTTGGGAATCCAACGCTTCCATCTATCGTAAAGACATGAAGCGAATCTATCAGGTTGCCAATGTGAGTAGAGATCCGATAGTCCACATGTCTGGCAGACGCTGAGCTTTCTGTTGACTTTTACCCGGATATGACTATAACAAGGGTATGGTAGCTGAAACAAAGAAAAAGATAATCAAGGATGTGCTGTTGAACATAGTAGCGACAGCACTTCCTATTATTATCTTGCAGCTTATCATCCAACCTATCGTTGCAAAACGAGTTGGATCTGAATCGTATGGATTGATGCTTACCCTCATCGGCGTCTTTCAAATCGGGGTGGGAATTTTTGGAAACTCACTAAACAATATTCGCCTTCTATCAAACAGACAGTACAATGAAGCACACTTGGTCGGGGACTTCAATATTTTATTAGCATCAGGAATCAGTGCCAATACGTTATTGTTAGTGTTTGCAACTTGGTATTATCAAGGTCGTTTCAATGTGATTGCCATCCTCTGGATACTGGCAATCGGAACAATAGAACTGATCAACTACTACCTGACAGTTGCCTATAGGCTCAAGCTGAACTATCGAAAGATGTTGTTCTATAATTCTTTTGTCGGAATTGGGTATCTAATAGGATTTTTGCTTTTCTTTATTACCGGCATTTGGCAGTTGATATTCTTAATCGGAAACGCGATCGGATTATTGTTTAACATATATAACACCCGGCTATTGGCCGAACCATTCAGAAGGACTCAATTATTTCACCACACCCGCAATAGATATCTATCATTAATGGTGTCAGTCGTGCTTTCTTCATTAGTACTCTACTTTGACAGGATCTTACTCTATCCATTGTGGGGAGGCACACAGGTTTCAATCTACTTTACTGCATCAATAATTGGAAAGATCCTGTCAAAAGGAGTGGAACCGATGACGAATGTATTTCTCAGTCATGTAGTGAAAATAGATACGATTGATACAAAACGTTATGTCAAAATGTTTGTTCTGTTTTTTGTACTTTGTATATTGGGATATATAATCTGCTTGGTAATTAGCACACCCTTGATACGGTTGCTCTATCCAGACTGGGCAGATCAGTCGTTACGTTATGTTCCCTACACAGTAGGAACAGCAGTATTTTCCATTATGATATCGATGATCAATCCGATTCTTCTCAGATTCACCCACATGTATTGGCAGATTATCCTGAAGGCAGTCCATGCAATTCTTTACATCATTGTAATCTTAATCGCAACAACCTATGGCTCATTGATGGAATTTAGCATAGGAGTTATGCTCATCTCTGCATTCATAGTACTTTTGATGTTCCCCATGAGCCTTTATGCAATAAGAAGCAAGCAAGAAAAGCTTGCTTCTTAAT
>Ga0265294_10002969_pt1 | contig 22032 bp, 15 predicted proteins | sample MunlanPumphouse3_FD_192504 | JGI IMG/M metagenome (GOLD analysis project Ga0265294, IMG submission 192504) | Groundwater microbial communities from a municipal landfill in Southern Ontario, Canada - Pumphouse #3 | ecosystem: Environmental > Aquatic > Deep subsurface > Groundwater | place... | reverse complement strand
CCGCGAGCAGCAGGCTCCCGGCGGGCGAGATGGCGGGGACGTGGAGTACGAGTCCTTTCTCCTGTCCGTACATCACGGCGACGATGCGCAGGTAGTAGAACAGCCCGATCACGCTGCCGATCACCAGCGCGGCCACCGGAATCCACAGGGCGGCGTCGACGCCGGCGGCGATGGCGTAGAACTTCGCGATGAAGCCCACCGTCAGCGGGATGCCAGCCAGGGAGAGCAGCATTGCGGTAAACACCCCGGCGATCCAGGGCCGGCGCCAGAACAGGCCGCGATAGTCCGCCAGCGCCTCGAACTCCCTGGCGTCGGCGGCCGAGGACAACAGGCTCACCACTCCGAAGGCGCCCAGGGTGGTGACGAAGTAGGCCACCAGGTAGTAGCTCACCGCCTCCACCGCGATCTCCCCTCCCGCGAGAAACGCCACCAGGAGATAACCGAGGTGGGCGATGGACGAATAGGCGAGGATGCGCTTCACGTTGTCCTGCAACAGCGCCAGCAGGTTGCCCGCCAGGATGGACAGCACGGCGATGACGCCGAGCATCAGCAGAACCGACCCGGAGGGCTGGATGCCCGCTTCGACGAAATACCGCAGCAGCAGCGCGAACACCGCGCCCTTCGACACGGTGGACAGGAACGCGGTGACGGGCGCCGGCGCGCCCTGATACACGTCCGGCGTCCACAGATGAAACGGCACCAGCGACAACTTGAATCCGACCCCGACGACGATCAGGGCCAGGCCGCTCAACAGATAGGCCTCGTGAAACTCGCCGCCGCCGGCCAGCAGCGCCCCGATCTCGCGAAACGCCATCGTGCCAAGCTCCGCGTAGATCAACGCCATGCCGAACGCCAGGAACGCAGATGAGACGCCGGACAGCACCAGGTACTTGAGGCCCGCCTCCATGGGCTCGTTGCGCCCCAAGGGATGGGCGATCATCGCGAACAGCGCGACGCTCAAGGTCTCCAGCCCGAGAAAGAACGAGGCGAAATGGCTGGCGGACACCAGCGCCGCAGCGCCGAGCAGCGCCAGCAATAACAGAATGTAGAGCTCCTCGCGCCGCCCGCGCTGCACCGCGAAATAGCTGTAGGACAGCAGCACCACCGCAATGCCCGCCGCGAACAGCAGCCCCATGAAGAACAGCGCGTAGCCGTCCACCACCATGAGCGGCGTCACCTGGCGCGGCGCCACGGACGACGCCGGCGCCAGCGCGGCGCAGGAGAGCACCAGACCGAGCAGCGACAGCGCCGCGGACAGCCGGTGGTCGCGGCGCAGGGCCACCGCCAGCAGCACCGCGATGACGGCGCCGGACAGCACGATGAGGGGCAGCAGCGCCGCCAGATCGGCGCCCGTCATGGCAGCGCCTCCGCCACCGGCGGCTGCCCGGCGGCGAACGATTGCAGACTGCTCAGCGCAGCGCCGGCGGTATCGAGCACGGGCTGCGGATACAGCCCCAGCCAGACCAGCAGCACGGCCATGAGCGACATGAGCCCCAGCTCGCGCGGGGAGAAATCCGCGATGTCCCACGCCTCACGGCCCGTCCCGTGGAACGTCTTCTGCACCAGGAGCAGCGCGTAGGCCACGGCCAGCACCAGGCCCAGCGCCGCCACCACGGTCCACGCGACGCTGACCTGGAAGCTGCCCAGCAGCACCAGGAACTCCCCCACGAAGTTGGCCAGTCCCGGCAGGCCCAGGGAGGCGACGGCGAAGAACAGCCCGAGGGCCCCCATGCGCGGCACCGCCGACCACAGCCCGCCCATGCGGTCCATGTCGCGCGTGTGCAGGCGCTGCTGCAGGGCGCCCGCGAGCATGAACAGCGCGCCGGTGCTGATGCCGTGGGCGATCATCTGCATCACCGCGCCCTGCAGGGCCAGTTCGTTCCACGCGAACACGCCCAGCAGCACGAAGCCCATGTGGCTGATGCTGCTGTCGGCCACCAGCCGCTTGAAGTCGCGCTGGGCGAAGGCGAGCACCGCCCCGTACAGGATGCTGACGGCGCCGAGCGCCATGGCCACCGGCGCGAACCGCAAGGCCGCGTCCGGAAAGAGCGGCACGGTGAAGCGCAACAGTCCGTAGGCGCCGGTCTTGAGCAGTATGCCCGCCAGGATGACGCTGCCCGCCGTGGGCGCCTCGGTGTGCGCGTCGGGCAGCCACGGGTGCAGCGGCACCGCGGGCAGCTTGACGGCGAAGGCGACGAAGAACCCCAGCATGATCCACAGCGCGACGGACGGCGCCATGGACGTGCCCAGCAGGTCCAGGTAATCGAAGGTGAGCACGCCGGTGTCGGCGTAGTGCACCAGCACCAGCGCCAGGATCGCCACCAGCATCAACAGCCCGCTGCCCTGGGTGAAGATGAAGAACTTGAGCGCGGCGTATACGCGCCGCTCGTGGCCCCAGATGCCGATGACGAAGTACATCGGCACCAGCATCGCCTCCCAGAAGAAAAAGAACAGGAACAGGTCCAGGGCGAAGAAGACGCCCACCACGCCCGCCAGGGTCCACAGCAGGTTGAAGTGGAAGAAGCCGACGCGCTCGTTGATCTCGGTCCACGACGCCCCCACCGCCATCAGCCCAAGAAACACCGTGAGCAGCACCAGCAGCAGGCTCAACCCGTCCAGGGCGAGATGGAAGCTGATGCCGAAGCGCGGTATCCACTCCCACGCGAGTTCCGCGAGCCACGCGCCCCGCGCCGTGAACTCCAGCGCCCCCGGATACTGCATCCACAACGCGAGCAGCAGCGCGAGATCGACGCCGAGCGCCGCCACGGCTATCCAGCGCGGCCAGGCAGCGCCCCAGCGCTCGGCGATCCACGCGAGCACGCCGCCCACCAGCAGCACCACGATCAGCCAGAACAGGATCATCCGTGCATCCCGCAGTTGTGCGTCGGGCGTTCGCCCGAATCGCATTCACGATTACATGCGGTTACAAAACGTTATGCGGTAGGCGACGCCTATCGGGCAACCGGGTTTCACCCATATACCGCCAGCGCCACCACCCCGGCCGCCCCCGCCGCGATCCCCGCCGCGTACCAGCGCACCCGCCCCGTCTGCGTCCAGCTCAGTAAATGGTGCAGGGATCGATTGGCCAAAGCCACGCCCTCGTAAAAGGCATCGACGACGTCGTTCCGGTTCGCCTGCGCCGTGCGCATGAACGGGCGCACGAACAGCCGGTCATACAGGCGGTCGAATCCCCACCCCTCGAACCACAGGCGTTGCAGCGTCGTGGCGGCCGGCGCCCCCGCAGCGGCTTCGAACGGCCGGGCGTCCTGCAGAAAGCGGCGATATGCGACGTAGATGCCGAGCAGTGAAACGGCGGAGGTCACGAGCAGCAACACGAGTTGCGCGCCAGCGGCCGGCTCCGGCGCCAAATCCCGCGGCAGGGACGGCGCCAGCAATTCGGAGAACAGCGGCACATGGCCCAAGGACGGCGGCAGTTCCACGAACCCTCCGATGACCGAGAACACCGACAACACCACCAACGGCACGATCATGACGTAACCGGGCCGATGGCCGATCGCGGTCTTCGCCTCCCCGAAGAACACGATGAACACCGCCCGGAAGATGTAGACCGCGGTAATGAACGCCCCGATCAGCCCGGCCGCCCACAGCACGCCCCCCGCGCTGCCCGAGGCCCAGGTCTCCCACAGGATCATCTCCTTGCTGTAGAAGCCCGCGGTGACCAGCGGCAGCGAGGCGAGGGACGCGCTGCCGATGAGAAAGCTCCAGTACACCACCGGCAGCCGCTCCTTCAGCCCCCCCATGCGGAAGATGTCGTGCTCGTGGTGCAGGCTCAGGATCACCGCGCCGGCGGCCAGGAACAGCAGCGCCTTGAAAAAGGCGTGGGTCATGAAGTGGAAGATGGCGGCCGACCACGCGCCGGCGCCGAGGGCGAGGAACATGTAGCCGATCTGGCTGATGGTGGAATAGGCGAGGATGCGCTTGATGTCCGATTGGGCGAGCGCGCTGAAGCCCGCGAGCAGCAGCGTCAGCGCGCCGATGATCGCCACCGCGGACTGGACGATGGGCGCCAGTTCGAACAGCACGTGGGTGCGGGCGATGAGATACACGCCCGCCGTCACCATGGTGGCCGCGTGGATCAGCGCGCTCACCGGTGTGGGGCCGGCCATGGCGTCCGGCAGCCAGGTCTGCAACGGCAACTGCGCCGACTTGCCCAACGCGCCGCCCAGCAGCAGCGCCGCCGCCGCCACGGCGAAGCCCGACGCCGGCGGCCACTGCTGCTCCGCGCGCTGCATGAGTTCCTGGATATCCAGCGTGCCGAGGGTGGCGAACAGCAGGAACAGCCCGATGATCAGCGCCGTATCGCCCACCCGCGTCACCACGAACGCCTTGCGCGCGGCGTAGCCATTGGCCGGGTCCCGATACCAGAACCCGATGAGCAGGTAGCTGCACAGCCCCACCCCTTCCCAGCCCAGGTACAGGAACAGCAGATCGTCCGCCAGCACCAGCACCAGCATGGCGGCGACGAACAGGTTCATGTAGGCGAAGAACCGGCCGTAGCCCTCGTCATCGGCCATGAACTCGGACGAATAGAGATGGATGAGAAAGCCGACGATGGTGATGACCAGCATCATCACCAGGGAGAGCGGGTCCAGGTAAAGGGCCGCCTGCGGCGCGAAGCCGCCGACGTCCACCCAGGTCCAGAGCACCTGCGTATAGGCAGATCCGGGGGGCGGCGCGGACAGGAAGGCGATTGCCACCAGCAGCGCGATGAGCGCCGCCACGCCCACCGACCCGACGCCCACCGCGGCCACCACCGGCCGGGGCAACGATCCGCGCCCCAGCACCAACACCAGAAAACCGGCCAGCGGCAGCGCAGGGACGAGCCAGAGCAGGTCGAGCATCATCCGCGCATTCCGCTGACGGCATCGGCATCCAGCGTCGCGAGCCGATGGTACATCTGGAGAATCAACGCCAATCCCACCGCGACCTCCGCCGCGGCCAGCGTCAGGATGAGGATGAACATGATCTGGCCGTCGGCCTGTCCCCAGCGCGCCCCGGCCACGATGAAGGCCAGCCCCGCCGCGTTCAGCATGATCTCCACCGACATCAGCATGAAGATGATGTTGCGGCGCACGAGCACGCCCAGCAGCCCCAGCGCAAAGAGCAGTGCCGCAAGCAGCAATCCGTATTCCGTCGGCAGGACCGCCATGGCTCACAAGCCTCCGTCACGCTCGTCGCGCTGCGCGAGATGGTACGCCCCCACCAGCGCCGCGAGCAGCAGCATGGCCGCCAGTTCCACGGCGAGCAGATAGGGGCCGAACAACACGATCCCCACCTCCTTCGGGCCGGTGGGTGTGGTGCTGGTCACCACCTCTTCCGGCCCCGCCAGCATCAGGTAGGCCAGTTCTATGAGCAGGATGAGCGAAAGCAACGCCGGCCCTGCCCAGAGGCGCGGATTCAACCAGCTTCGCTCCTGCGCCACCGCCGCTTCGCCGAGATTGAGCAGCATCACCACGAAGATGAACAGCACGACGATGGCGCCCGCGTAGATGATGACCTCCAGCGCCGCGGCGAACGGCGCGCCGAGGACGAAGAAAATCACCGCGACGGCAAGCAGGGATACGATGAGATAGAGCAGCGCGTGCACCGCGTTCAGGCGCGTGATCACCATGAGGGTGGCAAAGACGGCGACCGCGGCAGCGATGTAAAAGGCGGCTTCCATGCGCGTGCTCCGACCTGGCCTCTTCTACGTTGGAATGCTTTTGTAAGTTCAGCCGGTCCCGTGCGGTTTTGCAAATTTCCGCATCATGGAAGAGCGTTCAACCCAAAGGCGCAAAAGTAGGGTGGGCATCGCCCACCGAACAACGCCCTAACAAACGGCGCATTGGTGGGCGGTGCTCACCCTACAGGGCCATTACGGCAACAAACCGCGGATATCCACCGGCGGCGCCTCGTTTTCCGCCTCGCCCTTGTCCTTGCCGCCGATGGCCTTGCCCGCCACATGGTAGAAGCTATAGCCGGGATACTTCCCGGTGCCGCTGATCAGCAGGTCTTCCTTTTCGTACACCAGGTTCTGCCGGTCGTACTCGCTCATCTCGAAATCCGTGGTGAGCTGGATCGCGTAGGTCGGGCAGGCCTCCTCGCAGTAGCCGCAGAAGATGCAGCGCGAGAAGTTGATGCGGAAGAACTCGGGATACCAGCGTCCCGTCTCGTCCTCCGCCTTCTGCAGCGCGATGCAGTCCACCGGACAGGCCGCGGCACAGAGGTAGCAGGCCACGCAGCGCTCGTTGCCGTCGGGATCGCGCGACAGGATGATGCGCCCGCGCCAGCGCGGCGCGATGCGCGGCTTTTCGTCGGGATACTCCACCGTCACTCGCCGCTCGAAGGCGTGGCGAAAGACGGTCCACATGGTCTTCAGGTTGCTCAACATGGCGCCATTCCCGTTTTTAGTCCATGCATGTGAGAATTTGTTCAACGCAAAGACGCAAAGGGCGCTAAGAGCGCAAAGACAAGCAGGGCTTTGTCCTGCGCTGGTTGGAGACTTGCGGCTCCGGTACACCCTTCGGTCCGTACGGCAACCCGTCCAGACCGTCGTAACTCTCTCAATAATTCTTTGCGCCTCTGCGCCATTGCGTTCAATCGTTTCATTTGCATTGAATCTCCCGATCCGGAATCAGGCCAGCGCCACCGCCCCGGTGACCGCCAGATTCACCAGGGTCAACGGCAGCATAAGCTTCCAGCCGAAGGCCATGAGCTGATGGGAGCGCGGACGCGGCAGGGCGGCGCGCAGGAGGATGAAAAAGGCGAGGAAGATCGACACCTTGATAAGGAACCAGACCAGGGGCGGCAGCACCGGGCCGAGCCAGCCGCCGAAGAACAGCACCACGATCAGCGACGACACCACGATCATGCCGACATATTCCCCGACGAAGAACAGCCCGAACTTGAGGCCCGAGTATTCCGTGTGATACCCCGCCACCAGTTCATGCTCCCCCTCGGGCAGGTCGAGGGGGAGCCGGTGGCTTTCGGCGATGCCGGCGATGGTGAAGACGATCAACCCCAGAATCTGCGGGATGAAGAACCACATCTCCCGCTGCGCCTCCACGATCCCGCGCAGATCGAAGGTGCCGGCCAGCATGACCACGCCCAGCACCGACAGGCCCATGAACACCTCGTAGCTGATCATCTGGGCGGCGGAGCGCAGGGCGCCCAGCAGCGCGTATTTGTTGTTGGACGACCAGCCCGCGAGGATGATGCTGTAGACCGCCAGCGAGGTCATGGCGAGCACGAACAGCAACCCGATGTCGAGATCGACAATGCCGATGCCCGGCGCGACGGGCACCACGGCGTAGGCGGTCATCATGGCCAGCACGATGATGGTGGGCGCCAGGATGAAAACCGCCTTGTCGGCGAAGGGCGGCACCCAGTCTTGCTTGACGAAGATCTTGATCATGTCGGCGACCCACTGGAGCACCCCGAAGGGCCCCACGCGGTTGGGACCGTACCGGTCCTGCCATAGCCCGAGCAGGCGTCGCTCGACCCAGGTCAGCGCCGCCGCGACGGTCAGCAGGATCAGGAGGATGGCGAATATGGTCAGGATCACGGCGGCGGCACCTTGGCGATTACGGCCCACACCGGGAGGTCCAAGCCCGCCAATCCGGGAAGCCCCGCTGGCAGCCCCGCCACGCCGTAGGGCAGCGTCTCCCGCAGGACCACCGGCAGGCGCCAGGTTCCGCCGGCCAGGACCAGGGCCGCCGTCTCCCCCGCCCGCACCGCCACGCGCGCCGCGTCGTCCGGATGCAGGGCCAGGTAGGGCGCGGGCATGCGCTCGGCGATGGCGGGCGTCAGGGCGCTCAGCTCTTCGCTGCCGAAGATGTGGTGGAGGGGCACCACGAGGAATTCGTCGTGGCGCGGCTTGAACGCCGCCGGCACCTGACTGTAATAAGCCGCAGTTCCGGCCCTGTCTGGCGTAATCAGGCGCACGCCGGGATCGCCCCCGCGCAGCGCGCCGCCCACCTCATCCTGGAACTTGTTGACGGACTGGATCGAATTCCAGGAGGGCGCCCAGAAGAACGGCATCAACGCGGATGGGACGCGCCCATAATAGCCCTCCATGGTGAAGGTCAGGGGCGTGTCGGGATCGTCGGGCGGCCTGGGCTCGTGCACGTCCACGTCGGCCGTCATGGCGGTCCGGCCGCTGTAGCGGTGCGGCGCGCGCTGTACCTTCATGCCCGCCACGCGGAACCGGGCGGAAGGCGCAGCCTCGGTGATGCGTTGCAACGCCGGCAGCGCCGCCGCGCAGGCCGCGGTAACCTCATCCAGGGCGCGCCAATCCGCCGCCTCCCGGCGGCCTGCGGCCAGCATCGCATCGCGCAGCCAGCGCCAGCTCTCCTGGATCGCGCCCGCCGGCGCGAAGACCTGGAAATAGCGCTGCGCCCGCCCCTCGCTGCTCACCAGCGTGCCGTCCGACTCGGCGAAGGTGCCGGCGGGCAGCACCACCTCCGCCCTGGCCGCCGTCTCGTGCAGCACATGGTCGAGCACGACCACGTGGGCGGCCGCGGCCAGGACCCGCTCCACCGCGGGTCGCGCGGCGCGGCGGTAGAGGTCGTTCTCCAGGACGATCACCGTATCCGCCGTGCCGTCATGCACAGCCTGGAAGGCCGCCGTCAGGGCACCTCCCCCCATGGGCCCCAGCCCCAGGGTGTTGCACTCCGGCACGGTCAGGCACAACAGCGCCTTGCGGTCCTGTGTGTCAAGCGCCTGCGCCACGTTAGCCGCGGCCTTCAACGCCGCCTCGTTGCCTCCGCTCATCCCGGCGACGATCAGCGGCCGCTCGGCGGTTTGCAGCGCCTGCGCAATGGCGTCAGCCAGTTCGCGCTGGGCCTTGGGCAGGCCGGACGGCGGAGGCGCCGCCGGGTCCAGCCGATTTGCCACGGCAAAACCGAGACGGGCGATGTCGTCGGGCGCCGCCCGCCAGGCGCGCGTCGCCACGTCATCGAGCCGGGTGGCATCGGGCGTGAGGATGAACAGCGGGCTGCGCGCATCGCCCGCCGCCTCCCGCACCGCCTCGTCCTGCCAGCGCGGAATGCGCAGCCGGTCGGCCAGCGCCAGGGATTTTTGCCGCACCGCCTGGCGCAGGCTCAGGGCCAGACGCGGCGCGGTGTTGGTGACGTCCTCCCCCAGGATCAGCACCGCATCGGCCTGTTCCGCATCCTGCAGGGAGGCGATGTGCGCCGGCGTGTCGCGGAGGATCTCCAGCATCAGAGACAGCAGCCGCTGCTCCGTCTCCGACACGCCGAGGTAAAACCGCTCGGGCCCCACCAGGGCGCGCAGGGCGAAGTTGGCCTCCAGCGAGGCGCGCGGCGAGCCGATGCCGATCACCTTGTCCGGGCGCGCGAGCAGCGCCGCCACCTGCCGCAGCGCCTCGTCCCGGTCCGCCGGCTGCAACGTGCCGTCGCGGCGCAGCAATGGCTGACGCACCCGGCCTTCGCCGTTGACGAAGCCGTAGCCGAAGCGCCCGCGGTCGCACAGGAAGTAGCCGTTCACCTGGCCGTTGTAGCGGTTGAGGATGCGCCGCAACTCGCCGTAGCGCTCGCCGGGACTGGTGTTGCACCCGAGGCCGCAGTGCACGCAGACGGACGGGGCCGAGCGCAGGTCCCACTTGCGGGTGTAGGAAAGGCTCAGGGTGCGGTCGGTGAACACGCCGGTGGGGCACACCTCCACCAGGTTGCCGCTGAACTCGTTCTCCAGCATACCGTCCTCGTAGCGGCCGAAATAGACATGGTTGTGCGCCGCGAAATCGTGCAGGTCACGCCCGCCGGCATAGTCCCGATAAAAGCGCACGCAACGGTAGCAGGCGATGCAGCGGTTCATCTCGTGGTTGATGAACGGACCCAGGTACTGGTTACGGAAGGTGCGTTTCCTGAAGCGGTAGCGGCGGTAGACATGCCCGGTCATCAGCGTCATGTCCTGCAGGTGGCACTCCCCGCCCTCCTCGCACACCGGACAGTCGTGCGGGTGGTTCGCCATCAGCCATTCGATGACGCTCTCGCGGAAGGCCCGCGCCTCGGGATCGGCGATGGAGATGCGCGCGCCGTCCACGGCGGGTGTCATGCAGGCCATCACGATGCGGCCCTGGCGATCGTGGGCATCGCGGAACTGCTTCACGGCGCACTGCCGGCAGGCGCCTACCGACCCCAGGGCCGGATGCCAGCAGAAATATGGCACGTCCATACCTAACGACAAGCAGACGTGCAGCAGGTTCTTGCCGGCGTCGACCTCGTAAGGCTGGTTGTCGATGTGGATCGTGGCCATCTTCAAAAACTCAACGCAAAGGCGCAAAAACGCGAAGTATTTTCAAATCTACATTCGAATAACTTTGCGCCTTCGCCTTTGCGTTAGTCGATTCGCTCCAATCACCTATGAACTGCGATACGGACATCGGCCCTCGCGGATGTGCCGCTCGAAGTCCTCGCGGAAATACTTCAGCGCGCTCTGCAGCGGCTCCATGGCACCGGGGGCGTGGGCGCAGAAGGTCTTGCCCGGGCCGAGAAACTCCGTGTGCATGGCGAGGAGGTCCAGGTCCTCCCACGTCCCCCTGCCCTGTTCGATGTCGTCCAGGATTCGTTCCACCCACGGCAGCCCATCGCGGCAGGGCGTGCACCAGCCGCAGGACTCCTGCGCGAAGAAGTGTTCCAGGTTGCGCACCATCCCCACCGGACAGGTGCGGTCGTCCAGGATGATCATGGTGCCGGTGCCGAGGCGACTGCCCGCCGCCTGCACCGAATCGAAGTCCATGGGCACGTCCAGGTGCGCCTCGGTCAGGAAGTCCGTGGACGCCCCGCCCGGCAGCAGACCGCGCAGCCGGAAGCCGTCGCGCATGCCGCCCGCATGCTCCTCCAGGATCTCGCGCACCGTGGTGCCCATGGGCAGTTCCCAGGCGCCGGGACGCTTGACGCGGCCGCTCACGCCGAAGATCTTGGTCCCGCCGTCCTTGCTGCGGCTCAAGCCCTTGTACCAGGCCGCGCCGTGGTTGACGATGTGGGGCACGTTGCACAGCGTCTCCACGTTGTTCACCACCGTGGGCATGCCCCACAGGCCGCTCAGTTGCGGAAATGGCGGCTTGGCGCGGGGAATGGGCCGCTTGCCCTCCAGGGCGTTCAGCAGCGCCGTCTCCTCGCCGCAGATGTAGCGGCCCGCGCTCGTGTGCAAATGCAGTTCGAGGCTGTAGCCGGAGCGCAGGATGTTCTTCCCCAGGAAGCCGTGCTCATAGGCCTCGGCGATGGCGCGGCGCAGCCGCTCCGCCGCAAGCCGGTACTCGGCGCGCAGGAAGATGTAGGCCGCGTCCGCCTCGATGGCATAAGCGGCGATGGCCATGCCTTCGATCAATTGATGCGGATCGCCCTCCATGAGCAGCCGGTCCTTGAAGGTCCCCGGTTCCATCTCGTCGGCGTTGGCGACGAGATATTTCGGCCGCGGCGCATCGTCGCCGCGGGGCACGAAGCCCCACTTCACGCCGGTGGGAAACCCCGCCCCGCCACGCCCGCGCAACGCGGCATCCTTCACCGCCTGTTGCACCTCCGCGGGCGTCATCTGCTTGAGCGCCTTGCGCAGCGCCTGGTAACCGCCGGCCTTCTGATATTCCGCGAAGGCCGGCGGCTCTCTTCCGGTACGGATATTTTTGGTCAGCAGAGTTTCCATGAATCCACCGGGCTCTATGCAGGTCTGGTTAGTTCACATAGGGTGGGCACCGCCCACCGAACAACGCCATGACAACCGGCGCTCGGTGGGCGGAGCCCACTCTACATACTGAGCGTAGCGCCAAGTAACAACGTATCGGTGCTCCACCATCGCTGGGATTTCCTGCCTCAACTCAGATTTCCTGCCCCAACTCAAGCTGGCACCCTTGGGGTCCCCTATGCCGCGCCGAGCATCGCAGGGCAGGGCGGAAAGAGCCCGAAGGGTTCGCGCAGGGAGGCGCGAACGCGCACGTCGGGGCTGGGAAGCCCCGTCGGGCGCGCCCGCCCTGACCGAGACAAATCGGCAGGAGTGCCGATTTGCACGGCACAAGCCGCCCGCAGGGCGCGGGGCAGGGACGCCCCGCGTGACCCGCAGGGGACCCCGATAGGGGCGCGGCATCGGGGCGGCCTTTCTTTCGGTTCCTTTCTTTGGCCGAACAAAGAAAGGAACTCGTCGTGCGGGGGCGAAACCCCGCATCTAAAACAAACCGCGGCGTCAGCCGCACATATCAACACCACCCAGCATCACCCACCGAACAGCGCCTCAACAACCGCTGCACGGAAGTCAGTGCCGCCCTGCGGAGCGCGGTCAGCGATAGCGCTCCAACACTTCGTCAAGCCGCGCGGCATCCAGATCAGTGTGTATATCGTCGTCCACCATCAGCGCCGGCGCGCGATCGCAATGGCCGAGACACGGGACCGGCAGCAGCGTGAACCGGCCGTCCGACGTCGTTTGTCCCGGCTCGATCCCGAGCCGCGCCTTCAATTGCCCGAGCAACTGCTCGTAGCCCATGATCCAGCAGCTCACGCTGTCGCACACCAGGATCACGTGTCGGCCCACGGGCCGGCGGAAGATCAGGTTGTAGAACGTCGCCACGCCGTCCAGTTCGTCCGGCGAGAGATCCAGCAGGCGCGCGACCTCCTGGAGGTGCTCGTCGGAGACCCAGCCGTGGCGTCGCTGCACGATCTTCAGGGCGTCGGTGCAGGCGGCCCGCTTGTCCCGGTAATGCGCCAGTTCCGCCTCGATTTCCCGTATCTCTTCCCTGGTGAGCATGGCATCAATTCCAGGTTCGTTGCTTACGATTCAACGCTATGAATACCTACACTTCCTTTGCGCCTTGACGCCTTTGCGTTGAAGTATTTTCCTCACCGGTCCACGTCCGCCATCACGAAATCGATGCTGCCCAGGATGGCGATCAGATCCGGCACCATCAGTCCGCGGCAGATCAGCGGGATCATCTGCAGGTGCGGAAACGACGGCGTGCGGATGCGCGTGCGATAGGACATGGTGCCGCCGTCGCTGATCAGGTAATAGGTGTTGTTGCCCTTGGTGGCCTCCACGCCGACCGCCGCCTCCCCCGGGGGGATCACCGGGCCCCAGCTCACGTTCAGGAAGTGGGTGATGAGCGTCTCGATGTCGTGCATCGTGCGCTCCTTCAGGGGCGGCGTCGTCAGCGGATGGCGCGCCTTATAGTCGCCCTCCGGCATGTTGTTCAGGCACTGCTCGATGATGCGCAGGCTCTGGCGCATCTCCTCCACGCGCACGGCGCAACGGTCGTAGCAGTCGCCGCGCTGCGCCGTGGGAATGTCGAACTCGAAGTTCTCATAGCCGGAATAGGGCCGCTGCTTGCGAAAATCCCACTCCAGGCCCGCGGCGCGCAGCCCCGGCCCGGTAACGCCCCATTCGATCGCCTCGTCCACCGTGTAGCTGCCGATACCTTGGGCCCGCCCCTTGAGGATGCGGTTCTGCAGCACCATCCGGTCGTACTCGTCGAGGCGCGGGGGCAGGTAGTCGAGGAACTCGCGGATGAGCCTGTCCCAGCCCACGGGCAGGTCCTGCGTCACGCCCCCGATGCGGAACCAGCTCGGGTGCATGCGCCCGCCGCAGATGGCCTCGATGATGTCGAACGCCCGCTCCCGGTCGGTGAACATGTAGAACACCGGCGAGAGCTGTCCCACGTCCTGGGCGAAGGTGCCGTAGAACACCAGATGGCTGATGATGCGGAACAGTTCGGCCAGCATGACGCGGATCACCTTCACCCGCTCGGGCACCTCGATGCCGGCCAGACGCTCCACGGCGAGCACATAGGGGAAGTTGTTCATCACCCCGCCGAGGTAGTCCACGCGATCCGTATAGGGGATGTAGGTGTGCCAGGACTGGCGCTCGCCCATCTTTTCCGCGCCGCGGTGGTGATAGCCGATGTCCGGCACGGCATCGACGATCTCCTCGCCGTCGAGCTGCAGCACGATGCGGAACACGCCATGCACGCTCGGGTGGTTCGGCCCCAGGTTGAGAAACATGAAATCAGCGCCGTCGCGGCTGCGCTTCATGCTCCACTCCTCGGGCTTGAAGCGCAACGCCTCCTGCTCCGCTTCGTACTTCTCTTGCGGCATCGTGAACGGGCCCTTCTCGGTGGCGCGCGCCGGGTAATCCTTGCGCAGCGGATGGCCTTCCCAAGTGGGCGGCAGCAGGATGCGCCGCAGGTTCGGATGCCCCTCGAAGGTGATGCCGAACAGGTCCCACACCTCACGCTCGTACCAGTTGGCCATGGGCCAGATATCGGTGATGGTGGGCATGGCGGGGGCATCGCCGGACAAGGCCACCTTGAGGCGCACATCCTCGTTGCGGTCGAAGGACAGCAGATGGTAGACGACGGTGAAGTCACTCGGCGGCTGGCCCGCGCGGTGCACGCGGACACGCTCGTCGATGGCCGTCAGGTCGTAGAGCATCCGGTACGGCTTCGGCGCCTCGGTCTTGAGATAGCGCAATACGTCGCGCAGGTGATCCCTGGGAACCCAGAGGGTGGGAATCGCGTCACGGGTGGGCTGCACGACGAAATCCACGTGACCGAAGCGCTCGCTCAGCTCGCGTGCGACGGCGGGTGGACTGTGCTGCACGGCCAGCTCTTCCATGGCGACTCGTCCCCGGATACGGTACTCGGACCTCAGCAATCGCGGGTCGGATCGGCCATCACGGCGCAAACCGAACCACGACCGCACTGAATGAATGCGTTGCCGGGTGGCGCTGCGCCAACCCGCGCCGCATGATTTCAGTCAGACCTGATCGGGCCCCGGCAGGTCGGTGGCCCGGCGCCGCGCATCGCGCTTCTGATCGCGGAAGCTCGGCGCCGGCGGCCGCTCCACGCCCTGCGGGCCGATCACCCAACTGAGCGGACGCCGCTCCTTGCCGACGGACTCCTGCAGCAGGATGAGCCCTTCCAGCAGCGCATCGGGCCGCGGCGGACAGCCGGGCACGTACACGTCCACCGGCAGGAACTTGTCCACGCCCTGCACCACGCTGTAGATGTCGTACATGCCGCCGGAGTTGGCGCAGGAGCCCATGGAGATCACCCAGCGCGGCTCCATCATCTGCTCGTACAGGCGCTGGATCACCGGCGCCATCTTGATGAACACGGTGCCGGAGATCACGATCAGGTCCGCCTCGCGCGGCGTGGCCCGGATCACCTCGGCGCCGAAGCGGGCGATGTCGTACTTGCTGGTGAAGCTCGTCGCCATCTCCACGTAGCAGCACGACAGCCCGAAGTTGAACGGCCACAGGGAATTCTTGCGGCCCCACGCGACGAGATCCTGCAGCCGCGCGAACAGAAGATTGCGGCGCACGGCATCATCGAAGGAGCCGCCGCTGTCCGCGCCCGCCGCGTTCATCGTAGTCGGCCTGCTCAACCACCAGCGCATCGCCATCACCCCTCGACAGGCTTGCGCAGCTTGCGTGACGTCGGCGCCCAATCCAAAGCGCCCAGCCGCCATTCGTAAATCAGGGCCGCGATCAGGATGACGATGAATATCAGCGCCGCGCCATACCCGGTCCAGCCCGCCTCGCGCAACGCCACGGCCCAGGCAAACAGGAACACGGTCTCCATATCGAAGATCACGAACAGGATGGCCGTGATGTAGAACTTCGCGGACAGGCGGAAACGTGCATAGCCGACGGAGACGATGCCCGACTCGAACGGCTCGACCGTGGCGGGGGTCTCGTGGCGCTCGCCGAGCAGATGCGACGCCAACAGTATTCCCGCCAGCAGAAGGGCAATCGCCACGACATATACGATCAGCGGCCAGAGGCTTATGTCTTCCATCGTCATTGAAGCGGTGCCAAATCACGGACAAAAAGAAGGCCTGATCCATCAGGCGCGACTCACGCCCGCCCATAAAACAGACCGGGCGGTTGTTATTAAAGAATTTAGCCTATGGGGGATGAACGGGCCTGATCAAATCTAACCGATCCCAGGCGCGGCACGTGGCGTGACATCGGCCCAGTTCTCCAAGGAAGGCGCCTGGCAACATACCTTCGGGGATTTTGTCCCGGCGAAAGCAGGGATTACCGACGGCTTCCGCCGGCAAAGCGCCGGCAGCAGGCCGCCGCGATACGCGAAAATCGGCCGCGGCACGCGGACTTGCGCCCCACGCCGTGCGGCCTTGGTCATTTTCCTGTTTTCACATGGAATTTGGCGCCCCGCCATTCGCGGCGCATCGTGCTGATGCGTACCGCCGATCGGCGCCCCCGATAGTGCGGTACAATCCCGTTCATGAAGAACATCAGTGACGTTGCCGCCGATACCCCTACTCCCGCTTTCTACACCGCACTGCAGCAGGCCTACGAGCACTTCAACGCCCGGCTGTTCGATGGCGCCCTGCCCCACTGCCTCCTTACCGTGCAGCGCGAGCGCGGCACCTGGGGCTTTTTCAGCGCCGCGCGCTGGGCGCACAACCCTTCCGGCCGGACGCTGCACGAGATCGCCCTCAACCCGGCCTGCTTCACCCACCGCTCGATGCTGGAACTGTTCCAGACCCTCGTGCACGAGATGGTGCACCTGTGGCAGCACGAGCACGGCCGCCCGGGCCGCAGCCACTACCACAATGCGGAGTGGGCCGACAAGATGGAAAGTCTTGGGCTGATGCCGAGCGACACGGGCCGCCCCGGCGGCAGGCGCACCGGCCAGCGCATGCACGACTATCCGCTCCGCGGCGGGCGCTTCGAAGCGGCGGCGCGAGAGCTGATGGAAGCGGGCTTTCAACTGCCGTGGCTCGATCGCTTTCCCGTCCCCTGGACGGCCGAGCCGTCACCGGGCGGCGCTGTCGCCGCAGCCATCCATGCCGAGGATCACGCGGTTTCCGAGACGCCGGACGAAGCAGCCGCCCGGGAGTTGCCCGCGCCCGACACCGCCGGGATCATGTCCGATACGGCAGATGGCGGCGCCAAGGAAGACACGGTGTGGAAGCGCCTGCTGATGCCGCTGGCGAGCAGCGTCCCCTCCATCGTCGAGACGCCACCGGCACGGCCCGGCGCCAGGAAGCACAGCAAAGCGACCTACTGCTGCGCCTGCGGGCACAAGGTCTGGGGCAAGGCGGGACTGGATCTGTACTGCGGGGACTGCAACGGCCCCTTCACCGCCATCCCCTGAGCCGTCACCGCCAAATGACTCCGTGCGGCGGACAGGCTGCCCCGCACATCGCAATGCCCGGAAGCGACCCATGACGCCGATCGTGAGCGCGGCGATGCGCGGTTCCATGGCTCCATCCCCAGGCGCTTGGCGTTTCTACTTGGCGCTCCTGTCCCTGCGGTCGATTCATTCGGTTCGCACTTGTCGGCACGGGAACCGACGTTCCCGGCCGCAAGCGCCGCTCAGCGGCCGACCACCTCGATGGCCACCCGCGCAATAACGCGCGGCCCGCTGCCCATAACGTACCGTAATTCATAGCGCCCCGGCTCATCTGGCGCCGTGAGCCGGCCGGGGTTGCCATCGCTGACATCGAAATAGGAGAGAAAGTAATCCCCCTCTGCCGCATCCGGCTGGGCGATGGTGACGTAGTCATGGCTGTAGGCAGGGCCGTTCCAGTGCACCTCGAACTCACTACCGGCCACGACCTCGCCCGGCGCCTCCAGGCTCGCCTGCACGCCAGTCACCCGCACTGGAGCGGTGGCGAGCACGGTCTTGCCCTCCTCGTTGTTGTAGCGCACCTCGTACTCCCCGGGCTCGACCGGCGCGGTCAGGGTAACCGGGTTGCCTTCACTGGTGTACTGGTAAGAAGCGTAGTTTTCCGGCGGCGCGCCCTTCGGGACGATGGTGATGTAATCATGGGTCCGATCGGGGCCGCTCCAGCGCACCTGAAAATCGCTGCCCACCGCCACCTCAGCGGGCGCTTCCAGTGCTGCGGTCGTTGCCGTCACCGCAATGGCGACGCGCGCAAGCGTTTCGCCGCCCTCCTCGTTGGCGTAGCGCAGTTCGTAGTCCCCCGGCTCGTGAGGCGCGATCAGAGTGAGCGGATTGCCAGCCGCCGTGTAGTCATAGGAAAGATAGCTACCCTCCGGCGCCCCCTGGCGCACGATGGTGACGTAATCGTGCTCGCGATTCGGCCCTTCCCACGTCACCTCGAACGCCTGCCCCACCGCCACCTCGGCCGGGCCGTGCACCACCGCCTGCACCGGAGTCACCCGCAAGGGTATGCTCGCCAGGGTGCGGGAGGCGTGTTCATTGGTATAGCGCAACTCGAACTCACCGGCGGTCATCGGGGCGCGCAGGGTGAGCGGGTTGCCCTGCTCCGTGTAGGCATAGTTGATATACGAACCTTCCTCCGCGCCTTTCTGCACCACCGTGACATAGTCCAGCGGCCGATTCGGCCCCTCCCAATGCACCTGAAAATCGCTGCCGGCCGCGACCTCGCTCAACGCCTGCAGCTTCGCCGGCGGTGGCGGGATCTCCACCGAAATCAGTTGCGGCTTGCCCGGCGTCACCTCGAATTCATGGCTCCCCGTGGCGGCCCCGAACTGCGCCTCTACCCGGTAACGGCCCGCCGGCAGCGTGAGCGCCGGCGACGGTTCTTCCGGCAGTTCCGGGGCGGCAGTCTCCTCGTCAACACGGGTGAGTTGCCAGCGGACCCCCCCCGTCAGAGGCTTCCCCTTGGGTCCATCCAGCGCCTGGAAGCGCACCATCGGCGGCATGCCCTTCGGCGCTGCCGGCTTTTCCACAGCGGCCCGTTCCAGCGCCTGTTTCAGTTCGCCGGCATTGGCCGCCGTGAAGAACTTGCCGCCGGTCGCATCCGCGATGCAACGCAGCTGCTTCTGCTCCTCCGGCTTGAGGGCGAAGCCGATCACATGGGCGGTGAAGGCGATGCCGCTTTTCTCCAGGGCAGCGGCGACCGCGCAAGGATCGGCGTTGCAGCTCTCGATGCCGTCACTCACCAGGATGACCGTGGCCGGACGATCACGAAAACTCAGCTCCTCGGCCGCGCGCCGCACCGATTCGGTCAGGGGCGTTTTGCCGCGCGGCACCAGCGCATTGACCTTCCCCTTCAGCGCCTTCGGATCGGCGCTACCCACCGGCGCAACCAACTCGATGTCACCACAGTCGCCGGGCCGCCGATGGCCGTAAGCCATGACCCCGAGTGGACGGGCCGCATCCCAATGATCGAGGATGCCTCCCACCGCCTCGCGGGCAATCTCGATCTTCGCGCGCCCCTCTATCTGCCCCCACATGCTGTTGGAGACATCCAGGACGAGAATGGTGTCGCCGCCCCCCTCAGCCGCAGTGGCCGTCTGAGCCATCAAACAAAATGTAACGGCGGCCATGCCGCCCAAAATCCACTTCATCAGTAATCCTCTCCCGGCCGACCACCGGCCTCGGTGCATTGCAATATTGCCAAATAAATCAATGTATCGCGACAGGCAAACGCCGGTGTAAGGGTTCGCAAAGACGATAGGCGTTGATCCCTTTTACAACTCGGCCCCTCCCGCCGGGCTGCGCGCCACAGGCGAGCGGTACCTATACTTGGGCCGATGATGCAAGAAACGAAATTACGCACTTTTACGGTTCTGGCGGTGCTGCTCGGATGGGTGTTGGGGGCGGCGCGGGTCGACGCAGAGGTGATGATGCAAGCCTTCCCGGTCCCCGCCGGGGCGCACCCGCACGATGTGGCGGTCGGGCAGGACGGCGTGGTGTGGTACACGGCGCAGGCCCAGGGCGCCCTCGGCCGGCTCGATCCGGCGACCGGCGCCGTGCGGCAGATCCCGCTCGGAGACGGCTCGGCACCGCATGGGGTGATCGTCGGGCCGGATGGGGCGCTTTGGGTGACCGACAGCGGGCTGAACGCCATCCTCCGCGTGGACCCTGCCAGCGGCGCAGTCACTCGCCATTCGCTGCCCGCCACGCGGCCCAACGTCAACCTCAACACCGCAACTTTCGATGCGCACGGCGTGCTCTGGTTCACCGGCCAGCGCGGCGTCTACGGGCGTCTTGATCCGAAGAGCGGCGCGATACGGGTCTTCGACGCACCGCGCGGGGCCGGGCCCTACGGGATCACGACCACACCGAACGGGGCGGTCTACTACGCCTCCCTGGCCGGCAGTCATATCGCACGGATCGATACCGAAACCGGAGAGACCACGGTCATCGAGCCGCCCGCCCCGAATCAGGGCGCGCGCCGGGTCTGGTCGGACTCGGTCGGCCGGATCTGGGTCAGCGAATGGAACACCGGCCAGCTCAGCCTGTACGACCCGGCGGCCGACCGCTGGCGCTCCTGGCGCTTGCCGGGACAGACCCCCAAGGCGTACGCCGTCTACGTGGACGAGCGCGACAAGGTCTGGCTGAGCGATTTCGGTGCCAACGCCATCGTGCGGTTCGACCCCACGATCGAACGCTTCGAGGTCTTTCCCAGCCCGCGCAGACAGGCGAACGTACGGCAACTGGCCGGTCGCGGCGGGGAGGTCTGGGGCGCAGAATCCGGCACCGACCACGTGGTGGTCTACCGGAGCAAGTGAACCGCAAGCGGGCCTGGAGCGCCGTTCATTGCCCAGCCGGCGCGGTTGCTTCCACCGCTCCCCTGCAGGAACTGCGTCACCTCAGACCATACCGCGTGGTCGCCATGTCGCGTTTCGGCTATCTGCGCATCCCGGGTGCCCGGTTCATAAGTTATTCGACCGGCGGGCATATCTGGGTGGGCATCAGCAGGCGGTATGGTCTGAACTGCAAGCCCGGACTGAATGAAATCCGGGTATGCCTGCTGACACACCATTCGCGGAACCCGGTTTCCCAGCTCCGTTTCATGCGGCAGCCGGCACAGGCCTGTGCACCTTCGCCAGCGCCATGTAAATGGCTGGGACAACGTACAGCGTGAACAATGTCCCGATGCTCATGCCGCTAGCGATCACCAACCCCATGTCGAAGCGGCTGACCGCGCCCGGCCCGGTCGCCAGCAGCAGCGGCAGCACGCCCACCACCATCGCGGAGGTGGTCATAAGAATGGGGCGCAACCGGATGGCGGCGGCCTGCTCGATCGCCTCGCGCTTGTCCAGCCCCTCCTGTATCTGGAGCTGGTTTGCGAACTGCACGATCAGGATGCCGTGCTTGCTGATCAGGCCGATGAGCGTGATCAACCCCACTTCCGTGTAGATGTTGACGCTCGCAAAGCCGAGGGTCAAAAAGATCAGTGCGCCGGCGATCGACATCGGCACGCTGACCAGCATGATGAGCGGATCGCGAAAGCTCTCGAACTGCGCCGACAGCACCAGAAAGATGATGACGATCGCGAAGAAGAACGTCACGATCAGGGTGCTGCCGGTTTGCACGTACTGGCGCGACTGTCCCGCGTAGTCGATGCTGTAGCCCCGCGGCATGACCTGCCGCGCCTGCGTCTTGAGGTAGTCGAGCGCTTCGCCCAGCGCGACCCCGGGCGCCGGCACGGCCGATAGGGTTGCGGCGTTGAGCTGCTGGAAGCGCTTGAGCTGCTCGGGGATCACCCGGCTGTGCAGGGTGATGATGGTCGAGAGCGGCAGCATTTGCCCATCCGCGGCCCGCACATAGTATTGATTGAGCTGGCTCGGATTCAGGCGGCTGTTGCGCTGGACCTGGGCGATGACGCGGTAGCTGCGCCCTTCGATGCTGAAGTAATTGACATAGTTGCCGCCCAGCATAGTCGCCAGGTCTTCGCCCACTTCGCGCATGTCGAGGCCAAGTTCAGCGGCCCTCGGCCGGTCGATGTCGATCTGCACCTGGGGCTTGTCGTATTTGAGATCGGAGTCTGCGAACAGGAACAGGCTGCTCGCCCGCGCCCGCCTCACCAGTTCCTGGGCGACCGCGTCGAGCTGAAGCTTGGGCTGTGTGGTGCCAATCACGAACTGCACCGGAAGCCCGCCGCCCGGCCCCGGCAGCGGCGGCCGGGAAAAGGCGGCGATCTGCAGCCCGCTGATATGGTTCAACTGTTGCTGCACCATAGGCAGGAGTTCCATCTGCGAACGGCCGCGCTCGCTCCAGGGTTTCAGCACCATGCCGGCGATGGCCGAGTTGCCCGTGGCCGCCGCACCGCCCCCGCTCGTCCC
>Ga0265294_10002968_pt1 | contig 22032 bp, 10 predicted proteins | sample MunlanPumphouse3_FD_192504 | JGI IMG/M metagenome (GOLD analysis project Ga0265294, IMG submission 192504) | Groundwater microbial communities from a municipal landfill in Southern Ontario, Canada - Pumphouse #3 | ecosystem: Environmental > Aquatic > Deep subsurface > Groundwater | place... | reverse complement strand
ATCCGTTGCCGCTGCATCGCGGATTTCGGTGAAGAGCAGCTTGTAACCACGATACCACTCAGTAGTATCAACGCTCACTTCAGGGCTCCAGGTCGAACGAGCCTCGGGTGTCTGCAGAGAACCTTCACCCAGAAGAACCCAAGTTTCATTGGTTCCGGCGCTGTTGTCGGCGCTCTGCTGGAAATCAAGCGTACCGAAAAGCTGATAGGCCATCGGGTCGCAGGAAGGACGGTTGGTAAAGGTATAAATATTAAAGCTCTCGAGCTTGGTCAAACCGGCCGCGGGCCAGATCGCCAAACCGACATTGGTCTTGGCAAAGTTCGCATAACGGTTGACATAGTTCAAGTCAATGGCGTTGGCAGGAGGACTTCCGTTCCAGTCGGTCGTGTCATAACGGGAATCGGTGCCGACCGGCAGCTGAATCGCGATGGTCGCATCATAATCCATTGTGCTCAAAATACCCCAATCCACATCCGGATTCGGATTGGCAACTTCAAAGAACTGGACATCGCCTATCTGCATGCTGACTCCCGTGCCTTTCAGCGTCGGAAATATCATGCGGTAGGAGGTGTACTTGACTTCGTTTTCAAAAGAGTAGTACTCACTCGCCGTCAGACGTTCTTCAGGCAGACTCAAAGTACCCGAAGAGATCAGAGTCCACTCCTCCTGATCCCCAAAGCTGTTATCCGTACTCTTGATCTCTTCGTTGGTACCGTAGAGCTCATAGGTAGCCGGATCACGCTCGGGTGAGTCGTTAGCAGTGTTAAACTGCATACTCTTTATCACCGTCTCCCCGTAAATGGGGGTGATGATAAAGCCCGTATAAATTTGACCACCATTGAGATATTTCGTGTAGGGGTTCTGATCGGTCAGGTAACCGGGGGCCTCATCAGCCGGGTAGTTACTGTTATTCTTCACTTTTCCGCCGACGGCGATGGCGTTATCGGCAGAGCTCAGCAGCTTCGTCGCTGCAAGCGAAGAACTGGCCGAAACCGCAACGCATACAGCAAGAGCTGTCAGTAGATATTTTTTATTCATAATTTGTTCCGTTTGTAGTGTGTGCCACAGATAGCGTATACAAACCACAATATAGTTTATTAGCTTCTTTCGCTGACGACAAAGAACCAAACCTCATAGGTTCCTCAAAATCCTCGTCGCCAGCCAAACGTGCGTGATTATCGCGTCTGCTGCCTTTTTTGTCAACGAAATATCCTGATTCCGGAAATAATCAGCAAATAAAAAAATGCCTCGAGAGATGTCTTGAAAACAATTGAGAATTTTTGGTTTTTTCCTGAAAGATTCAAGAGTAGTTTTTGGAAGAAACTGCTCTTTTCTGTTCACTGTCGGTCAGATAATATCTCAATGCCCCCAAGGCGCCTCTCAAAGCTTCTTCTATTCCTCCTTTACAACACGCGGCCGCTGACAAACCGGTTGAGCTCAGAGATCGGTATCCTGAGCATCCGGTAACGGCTCCCGGGCGTCGCCAGGTTCACCGCCCGCAATTGGCCCGCATCAATCAGGTTCGAGATATGCATCATGCTCACGCCCAGCAACCGGGCGGCCTCCTTGCGTTTGAGCAGCACCGGCTTCTCCGGCGGTTGCTTGGTATTTTCCCGGAGCTCGGTTTTCCCGGATAAATTTGAATCATTCATGTTCTTTTCCTCCCTGTTCACTGGCACGGTTAAACCGGTAGCTTTTCTCCGTCGCGGCTCTCCGGGGCGATCCACTCCAAGCCCAGCGCCTCATAGATGTCCTCTTCCTCGGCGGAGCGCAGCTGATGAGCGGCCGTGTAGAGACCCTCGGGCATCAGCGCAGAGCATCCCAGCCGGCGGGCTCTCAGGGAGAGAAGGCCCAGATGCCGCTGCGGCCCCGTCGTCAGAAGCAGCGCGATCCCGAAGCGCTCCGGCGGGACCACCCAGATGCGGACCCGCCCGTAGAGCGTCAGGAGTGAGTAGTGGTAAAGCCCCAGGGCCGCGGAAAACCGGAGCTTTATCCGGGCCGAACCCCGGAACCAGAGAAGCTGATAGCAACGCAGGAATCCAAGTAAGGCGCTTCCATCGAGTGAAGACTCTTTGCCGTTATATCCATGGGGCGTAACGACGAAATCAAGCTCTTCGGAACGCGAAAACGAGGTGCGCCTCGGCAATCGTCGCAATCTGCCGCTCAAGGCGGCGCGCGAACATAACGAATTAAGATGCTCCTTCAAAAAAGCATGGGCAAACTCGGGCAGACTCCGCCGCAGTAGGGCCGCAGTCTGCAAGAAATGCTGGTGTGGCAATTGCTCCGGGGGTGCCTCCCAGATGTAGTCCAGAAGCGAATCGAGTTCCGGATCTTGAAGACCCTCTTCCTGAAGGTCTTCTTCCTTGGGCCTGAAAAGACCGGCAGCCCACGTTCCGGGGTCAAGACAAGTATTCTCTATAGGTTTCATAGCATTTATCTCCTTTAATGGGTGAAAGTTGCTGCTTCACGAACCACCCGGAAACAGGCAGATTCCCGGAGCAGCGTTGGAAACGTAGCACGGGGAGAGCGGAATCGGCAAGGAATTTTAAGAAATTTTTCTTAAATAGTTTGTAACAATCATTCTATAAATGAGTTACAAATAAGAAATCGAAGAGCCACTGCCCCCGAAGCGCTTTTCTCAGGCTCAAAAAACGTTCTGAAAAAACCTCTTTTTAAGGGCATTTTTTCGGTTGACACCCCCCTCCTGAAAGAGTAGGCTGGGACAGGATTTTTGTATGACAGAAAATTTGGATAGCAATAAACCTACGACACCGCAGCCCGGCACTCCTGCGCCGGCTCCGGGTGCCCCCGAACCGGTTGTAGTTCCGCCTAAGGCGCCGCAGACCAAGAAGGAGACGATTCGCATCAGTCTGCCTCCCAAGCCGGCAGCCCCGGGCAGGCCTTCCGCTCCTGCAGCTCACGCCGGAGCTCCTGCGGCCGCCAAACCGGCAGCTCCCGCCGTCCCTGCAGGAACCGCCCTCAAAATGAGCGGCACTCCCGGTCCCCAGAATCCGACCGCCTCACCCAAACAGCGTGCCGCATCAGCCAAAGCAGCGAGTAGCGCTGCCGGTGGCAAGGTGCAGATGGTAGATCAGGTCCTGGCTATTTTGGTGGCAGTCGCGGCGATCGCCTGCGTGGTGACCTCTTTCATGCTCAATAATCTGGGCAATACCCCCGGGTATTAATCGGTTTTCGAGAGGCCGCGCGCCTCTTTTAAAAACACTCACCCCTTTCCGAGTGAAGCGGGTGGGTGTTTTTTCTATTTCTCCCCTTCCTCAGGCTGGACTCTTTTCATCCGGGTGCGTATTCTTGGACCGTATGAAGATCATTTTATCTGCAATTTTGGCCTTGGGATTCTGGGCAGGTTGTCTGGCTCAATCCCCTGAAATTCCGAAGCTGGACCCCAAGTGGAAACTGGTCTGGAGCGACGAGTTTGAATACACCGGCCTGCCCGATACGAATAAATGGGGCTACGAGGTCGGATATATCCGAAATAAAGAGCTCCAATACTACACCGATTCGCGCCTCAAAAACGCACGGGTGGAAGACGGGAAGCTCGTAATCGAAGCCCACAAAGAATCCTATAAGGGAATGGATTACACCTCCGCCAGCGTCATCAGTCAGAAAAAGGGCGATTGGCTCTACGGCCGGGTCGAAATCCGGGCAAAGCTCCCAGAGGGTAAAGGGATCTGGCCCGCACTCTGGATGCTGCCGACCGATCGGGCTAAGTACGGCTGGCCCAAGGGCGGAGAAATCGACATCATGGAGATGGTAGGTTTTGAACCCAAACGCGTTCACTCCACCGTCCACACTTACGACACCTACGTGAATAAAAAAACGGAGGGCCAGAGCAAATCCATTGAGCTGGAGACTCCGCAGAGCGATTTCCATCTCTATGTGGTGGAGTGGTATCCGGACCGCCTGGATTTCTACGTGGATGCGAAAAAACTCCTCTCTTACCCCAAAAAAGAGGACACACTCGAATTCTGGCCTTTCAGAGAAAAATTCTACCTGATCATGAATATCGCCTACGGCGGCGCCTGGGGTGCCTCCAAGGGAATTGACCCTGAGTGCCTCCCTCAAAGAATGGAGATCGACTACGTCCGGGTTTACGAAGAAAAGAAATAGAGAGATAGAGCCTGTTTTTCAACATGTTCGAAACGGATGGCCCGGGACTGAACACCCCGGGTCATTTTATATCTTCCTTCTCCGCCCCCATTTCGGTGCGCATCTTTTTCGGACATTCTGTAGCACTTTGGCAAGAAATGTGCTAGCCTGTTTCTAATGTCGAGGTTTCAGCTTAATTGGCCGGGATTTGAGAAAACAGACTTCGCAGAGGGACAGATCTTGGAGGTGTGCCTAAAAGAGCTGTTTATATCCCGATTGTTTTGATAGAATTTCGACATTGGAAATAGTATGAAGAGAAGAATCGCTTCCATATTCCTGGCAGGTGCTGGAATGGTTTTTGCGTATAGCGCCCAGAGCAGCGTGATCATTAGTGAGATCATGCATCATCCGCAAAGTGACAATAATGCCGAGCAATGGTTTGAGCTCTACAACACGGAGGATTCGTCTGTGGACTTGAGCGGCTGGGTGGTCAGCGAAGGGTGCAATTTTGTGTTTCCTGCCGGGACTAAGATTGGGGCCCGGGATTATATTGTTGTCGCCGCCAATACGGAAATTTTCAGCTCATTATATCCTGAGGCAAATTCAGTCGTCGGGAACTGGTCCGGGAGTATCGGCTCTCATATCCGCCTGACTGATCAATTGGGCAAGACGGTCAATGATGTCAATTTTGCGACCGATGGCGATTGGGCGCAGCGCAGATTGGGCGAGGTCGATAATGGACATCGCGGATGGGAATGGTATTGCGAACATGACGGCCTGGGAAAATCTCTGGAGCTGGTAAATCGTGCGTTCTCCAACGAGTATGCTTTGAATTGGGCCGATAGCACGGCAGCCGGAGGAACTCCCGGCAAAGTAAATTCCACCGATACGGATAACGCCGCCCCCATCATCATCGAGGTTGCACACCGCCCTATCCTGCCAAGCCCGAATGATCCGGTTACGATTACGGCGGCGGTTCTGGATGAAGATTTGAGCGGCGTCCAGACGACATTATTCTGGCGCGTGGATGGGCAATCCGAATTTCAATCCTTGCCGATGAGTGATGATGGATTGCACGGAGATGGATTGGCCAATGATGGGGTGTATGCAGCCTCATTGGCACCGCTTGCTCAAGGCACGATCGTTGAGTTTTGGATTCAGTCGATAGATCTCCAGGAAAATAAACGGGTTTACCCAAATGTGATCCTGCCGACGGATTCAGCGCGGACGGCTAATCTCCTCTACCAGGTGGATGGAAATTCCTATGAGGGACCCAATCCTCGCTATTACATCATTATGCGGGAGATCGAACGGGCGGAACTTCAGCAGCTTGGCTCTAGATCTCCGGATGCGATGAGTGACGCAAAAATGAATGCGACCTGGATCAGCAGGGACGGCATAGATAATAATGGCAAAATCCAATACAGGTATAATGCCGGCGTCAGAAACCGGGGCAACGGCACGCGAACCGACAGGCCGCATAATTATCACGTGGAGATCCCTTCCGACCGCAGATGGAAAGAGATGGAGGGGATTAATGTGAATGCGCGATATTCTTTCAGTCAGGTGTTGGGCAGCGCGATTTTCCAAAAAGCGGGAGTCCTCTGCGCCAATTCAAAATTTGTCGAGTTGCGCGTAAACAGCACCAATCTCATGGGCCCGGGTATCGGAATCTCTTACGGTTTATATGCCGCCAATGAGCAGTACAACAACAGGCTCGTCAAACGCCATTGGCCTGATGATTCCGAGGGCAATCTCTATCGGGGTTATGGTTATAAAGCGGATTTTTCGTGGCATGGAGACGATTTTTTATCCAGTGACTCTTATACTACCTATTACTTCAAAGAGAATAATATGCGTGAAAAAGATTACTCGGATCTGATTTCTCTCTGCGGAGTGCTGAGCGTCATCCCGGAGTATTCGACGGATGAAACCTACGCCAGCCGGGTCCGCGAGGTGCTCGATGTCGAAGAGTGGATGCGCTACATGGCCGCCAATACCTTGCTGCGTAATGACGAAACATGCCTCGCAAATGGCACCGGGGATGATTACGGTTTATATCGGGGTGTCAACGATCCTCGTTTTCGCGTGATCGCCTACGACTCGGATTCCCTCATGGGATGGGGCCAGCACGAATCACTTTCCGAAACAGGAATCTGGTCCATGACAAACCTTGTTTCCTTAAATCGTTTCATGAAGAATCCCGAGTTTACCCCTATCTACCTCAATTATCTGAAAACATTCTCGGAGACTCTTTTTTCTCCCGAGCAGATGAATCCGTTTTTGGATCAAGTTCTCGGTGGGCAGATTCCTCAGGATGCGATCACGAAGATGAAAAGGTTTAATTCAAACCAGGTTCATTATGTGCTTGGGCAGTTCTCTCAAAAGCTGACTCTGGAAAGCTCTTTTGCAACCAATAACGGTTTCCTCTATACCACCACTCCCAGGATATCGCTCAACGGAAAAGGCGACGGCACCAGGACAAGAAATGTTTTCGTGAATGAGATGCAGTCTCTCTGGACGCCCTGGAAGTGCGAGTGGAAGCAGGACGATATCACCTTGAACCCCGGTATGAATAAATTCATTATCCGCGCGTTTGACCTCAATAATAGGGAGATTGAAAGAAAGACCATTGATATCTGGTACGACACTTCCTCTGTCCAGCAACGGGGAGGAACTTTGCAAGGCAATACGGTTTGGACTTCAGCCGAGGGACCGTATCGGGTCACCTCCAGCATAACAGTTCCTGCCGGCGTTACACTGCGAATCGAAGCCGGGACAACCGTCTACATGAATCCGGGCTTTGACCTGATTGTCCAGGATGGCGGAATCTTGAAGGTCGAAGGCGAGAAAGGTAAAATGGTTTCCTTCCTGTCCGAGCCGGGAGTCACCACCCGTTGGGGCGGCATTAAGATTTATGGTTCGGTCGGTTCACCCGAAACGGTTATCTCGTACGCCTATTTTCATAATAATGCGTCGACCTGTATCGAGGTAGACGGAGGTACACTGAGATTGGAAAATACGATATTTGCCAATAACAGGCGGCCATATCTGAGCGTGGAAAATTCTTCGTTTCTCGTGGATGGCTGCTTCTTTCCCAATGTAGAAGCTGGCTCGACCTTTGAGCCGGTCCACGGAGATAGAGGGCTTAAGCAAGGCGGCCGGGGAATTTTCCGGAATTGTTTTTTCGGCATGCCCAGGGGCTACAATGATACGGTTGATTACACGGGGGGAGACCGCGGCGATTCCGAGGGGCTTGTTCAATTTATCAACAATGTCTTTATTGGCTCCGAAGACGATATGCTGGATTTGGATGGAACCGACGCCTGGGTCGAAGGCAATATCTTTTTGCATGCACATCAGGGACCCTCGACAAGTAACAGCTCATCCGGAGTTTCAGGCGGCGACAGGGGGAATTATGGCACCTCTGAAATCACCATCATTGGCAATATCTTCTATGATTGCGACAGTGCCATCACGGCGAAGATAGGTAATTACTACACGGCGATCGGCAATACGATCGTGCATTCCACCAAAGAAGGCGGAGGCGATTCAGAATCGGGCGTGATTAACATGGCAGACCCTGACGCCGAATACGGCAAGGGATGTTATTTGGAAGGGAATATCATTGTTGATATCGAACAATTGGTCCGCGATTACGACCCCGCTTTCAGTCTGGTCACTTTTACGAACAATATTCTCTCCATGGCCTGGGATGGCCCCGGTGGAAATAACAGGTTGGTTGATCCCGTTTTCAAACATGTTCCGGTTCTCGAGGAAACATTTTTCGAGAACTTCGATCAGGCGCAAGTCATGTGGGATTGGCTAAGCCTGAGCCCCATTTCTCCTGCGATTAAAACAGGCATCTACGGTGCGGATATGGGAGCGGTTGTCGGACGCGGAATTTATCTGTCGCCCGCACCCAATAAAATCACGAATGAGAAGAGTGCGACATTCCATGTCGGACCCCTCATTATCGAAGAATCTCTGAACCTTCCCGATTTCCCCCTGGGTTCAGGCTTTACGCATTATCGCTGGAGATTGGATGGCGGAGAATGGAGCCAGGAGTATTCGAGCCATACCCCCATCGAGATAAATGACCTGCAGGATGGACCCCATTACGTGGAGGTCATTGGAAAAAGCGATGTCGGCTTTTATCAGAATGACCCCGAATTGTGGGGACCCTTGTGCATCACCCGTTCCGCGACCTGGACCGTCGATTCTCAGTACGATCCGCTCTCAGAGGTCACTGTACGTATCAACGAGATTTCGACGGATGATGGGGTTATCGATGTCTCCGGAAGAAAAATTCACAGCAGGGTCGAGCTTTTTAATTTCGGGACGGCACCGGCGGATCTTTCCGGCATGGGCTTGACCACCTCGCTCGATATTCCTCACTGGTACACCTTCCCCGAGAACACGGTGTTGGGAGCCGGTGAATTCATCGTTCTGGAGGGTGGTTTTTCCAGAGTTGGAGAATATGACTCTCTGGGCTTTGAACTCAAAAAGCACGGAGGAAATCTCTACCTTCATGGGCGTGCAGATCATGGTGGTAAACTGCTCGATAGCGTCTCCTACGGGATTCAGACGGCAAACTATACTTTAGGCAGAATTAATGAATCGGCCTGGACCCTCTGCGTGCCATCCTTCGGTGCGGCTAATGCGCAAGTTCCTCTCAGCTCCGCCGCCGGTTTATGTATCAACGAGTGGATGTGCGACGGGAATTTTATCGCGCCCGAGAGCTTCATCGAGCTCTATAACAGGACCTCTCAGCCCATCAATTTTGGAGGATGTTATCTATCCAATTCCGCCGGCTCACCCATGCACTATCGCGTTCCGGAACTGAGTTTCGTCGCGGCCGGCAGCCGGATACTCTTTTATGCGGATGAGGAAACGCAGCTGGGAGTAGACCATCTCCCCTTCAAACTGAATGCGGAAATGGGAATCATCCTGCTTTCCGATTCCGATTCTAACGTCATTGATCGGGTTCAGTACGGAAGCCAATTCACCAATATTTCTGAGGGACGCTCCCCGGATGGGCATAACAGGATCGTCTCGTTCAGCCAGCCCACACCCGGCTATCCGAATATGGAATCCGGGGGTTATGAAAGTACTGTCGTCGTCTCAGATACCTTCCCGTTGTTAGCCCTGGGAGATCAGTGGCGCTATTATCAGGAGGGCAGCCTCGACGGAATCGACTGGATGAGCACGCAGTTCGATGACTCTCAATGGATGAGCGGCCCCGGGCTCCTGGGTGTAGAAAGTTCCTCCCTACCCTCACCCGGTTTGCAGACTCCGATGACACTCGGCAGATCAACCTACTATTTCAGAACTTCTTTCACGATGGAGAAGAGTCTGACCGATGCCCTATTGGACATCACGACCGTGCTGGATGATGGTGCCGTTATTTATCTGAACGGCGCTCCCATTTACACGAATAGAATGCCTCCGGGCGTTCCCTTATATGAAACATACGCGGACACAGGCGCCGGCAACGCGGACGAGGAGAGTGTCACTTTGAGAGGCATCTCTCTCAATCAGGGAGAAAACGTGATTGCGGCCGAAGTTCACCAGGTCAACAGCGGCAGCACCGATTTCGTTTGGGGTATGGCGCTGACCGCCTCACAACTGACCACCAACATCGTCGCCTCAAGCGCGAGTGTGGTTCAGCTCAATGAAGTGATGTCTCTCGGAGGAGCGGCGGATTATGTCGAATTCTATAATCCCTCGGATTATCCGATCGATTTATCCAACGTCGGTTTCACCGATGACCCGGCGACTCCCTATAAATGGATGTTCCCGACCAATACGCTCCTGAATTCAAAATCATTTCTGAAACTACCCTGTGTGGGCGTGACTCCTTCTCCTACGGAGCTCAGCATCACGATTCCTCTCTCTCCAGAGGGTAAAGGATTGTATCTTTTCAACACGAAGGAGCGCGGCGGCGGATTGATAGATGCGGTTCAATATGGTTTGCAAACTGCCGGCTATTCGATCGGAAGAGCTCCCGATGGAATGGGGCAATGGGCATTGAATGTCCCATCCCCGGGACAATCCAATCAAAAAGCGACATTGGGCGATCCTTCGCTCTTGCGCATCAATGAATGGATGGCTTCCCCGCTGAGTGGAAGTGATTGGCTTGAAATTTTCAATTCCGGTTTATCACCCGTTGCACTGGGCGGACTTTATCTTTCGGATGATCTGCTCAATCCATTCGAGTCACCCATTGCGCCGCTCTCATTTATCGGAAGCGTGGAATCGGGGTTTGCCCTTTTCTACGCGACCGGAGAAATTACGGCCGGAAAAAATCATGCAGGTTTTGCCCTGAAAAAAACGGGTGAATCCCTCGGCCTCTTTTCCCCAATCGGTGTGTTGCTCGATAACGTTGTTTTCGGCCCGCAGACTCAGGGAGTTTCCGAGGGACGTTTACCCGATGGCGATGCTGGAATCGTCTCTTTCCCGACGACCGCTTCCCCAGATAGCAGCAATTATCTGCCCCCGGTGGATGTCGTCACGATTACGGAATATGAAATGAGAGCGGATGCTTTCGTCATCCAATTGAACGATCTTGCAGGGACCTACAATGTGCAGGCGACCACCTCGCTGGCCGAGCCCATTATCTGGGAAGAGGTCGAGGCTCTGAAAGTGGGCAATCAACTGATCATCATGCGCGCCGACTATCCTCAATTCCTCGAACCGCAAGAGAGTCTGTATTTCAGAATTTATCGATAATGCCTTCCCCATCCGGATTCCACCTCTTCAACTGGGTAGTGCCACTACCCAGTTCATTTCCACCTCGCCTCAAAATGAACGCACCGAAAAAGGGAAGAACCACGGATGAACACAGATGGACACAGATTTGTGAGGTGCGTTCTATGACGAATGGTGTAATTCGCTGAAGTGTTTGTTGCTTTGAACTGAGTTTCGCAGACCTTCCTCGCACGGCATCTTGAACCACCCAACCCAAAGCATCCGTGTTTATCCGTGTCTATCCGTGGTGCTCTGTTCCTTCTTCCTTTGTGTGCATTCGTGTCTATTCGTGGTGACAAAAGAGCCAAAAACATCGTTGCGTCTTCGGCTCTGTTTTGTTTTAGTAAAACTTAAGGTCCGTTTAGATCTCCTGCAACTTGAAGAATCTTCCGTTGCCTTCGACTGGGAACAGCATATCCTTTTCTTCCTCCTCGGCGATGAAGGACTCTCGGACCGGTGTCCAGTTGATGCAATCAACCGAGCTCCAGAGCCGGTATTCCTTCCCGAGAATCAGATGCATCGTTATTTTCACCTCCACGTTTGGAATGGATACGCTGATTTCCAGACCGGTATAACTCAATGGGCTTCCGATCAAAATAACGGCCTCTCCCGAATAGTTGGAACCGGCGCTATCAATGATGATCTGAGTAACGACACTCTCTTCAATAATGCAATGCCCGGTAGCGCCTGAGCCTGTTTCATCCGTAATGACGATATGGGGTGCCTCGGTATAGCCCCAGCCTCCATCGATAATGTTCACCCCCACAACAACGCCATCCTCAATCACAAGCGTCGCTGTGGCACGGCGAGGTTGCGCCAGAGTGAGTTTGGCCGCGTTACTTGGCGCCTCTCCCAGTTCATTGGAAACGACCACGGTGTAGCTCCCCAGGTCTTCTGCGCTCACATGCTCAATGGTGTAACTTGCCCCTGTGGCACCTTCAATTGCAACGCCCTCTTTATACCACTGATAGCTCAGAGGCTCAGCACCCACCGCAACGACATTGAAGGTGGCTGAATCACCCTCCTTTACGGCCTGGCTCTTCGGTTGCTCCGTAATCTCCGGAGCCGATACCCATAGAACTGTCGGTCTGCCACTCCAGGGATTTGTCCACCCCGTAGTGCCCGGCATGTAATAGATAACCGAAGGAGCACCAAAAGCATTTCCTTCCGGCAATTCCGGTGCATTTCCTCTGAAGTAGACGCCCGTCAGGCCGCTGCAAAACATGAACGCACTACCTCCGATGCTGGTCACGCTATCGGGGATTTCTATGCTTGTCAACTTGCTGCAAGAGGCGAACGCATAACTTCCAATTTGGGTAACCCCATCGGGAATCGTGATACTCGTCAGTCCGCTGCAATAGAAGAACGTATTATTTCCAATGCGGGTGACACCCTCAGGGATCGTGATACTCGTCAGGCGGCGGCAATAAGAGAACACGCCATCTCCGATACTGGTAACGCTGTCGGGAATTGTAATACTCGTCAGGCTGCTGCAAAAGAAGAACGCAGCATCTCCGATACTTGTGACGCTGTCGGGGATCGTGATGCTCGTCAGGCCGCTGCAAGAGGTGAACGCGTAATCTCCAATGCTGACCACGCTATTGGGGATTTCTATGCTTGCCAACTTGCTGCAACTGCCGAACGCCCAATCTCCAATGTGGGTCACGCTGTTGGGAATCGTGATACTCGTCAGGACGCTGCAACCCTCGAAGGCCTGAGTCCCGATACGGGTCACTGTACCGGGTATAGAATACTCCGTAGCTGTATTTCCTTTGGAATAACGAACCAACATCTTTCCCCCTATGCTGAAGAGAATGGGAGGCAGTTGTTCACAACCGCTAAACGCATCATATCCAATGTGGGTCACGCTATCGGGGATCGTGATGCTTGTCAACTTGTTGCAATTGTTGAACGCATCACCTCCGATGCTGGTCACGCTATCGCCTATCACCACACTCGTCAGGCTCCAGCAATAATAGAACACACCCTCTCCAATGCCGGCGACGCTATTGGGAATCGTGATGCTTGTCAGATCGCTACAGCCCGAGAACGTCCAGTCTCCAATATCGGTGACTCCATTGGGAAGCGTGATATTCGTCAGCATGTCGCAAGAGGAGAACGCCTCATCTCCGATGTTGGTGACACTGTCGGGGATGATGATGCTCGTCAGCCAGGCGCAATCAGAGAACGCCCCTGCTCCAATGCTGATCACCCCATTTGGGATCGTATAGATCCCGGTTTTATAGCGGGGAGATAGAATCAGCAATGTTTTATCTTTATTGAAAAGCACTCCTTCCAGGCTGCTGAAATTGGAATTATTTTCCCCAACCACGATCTCGTTCAGACTATTGCAATTATAGAACGCCCTTTCTCCAATGCTGGCGACGCCATCGCCTAGCTCCAAACGCGTCAGGTCGATGCAAGAGACGAACGCCTCAGCTCCAATGCTGATCACGCTATTGGGGATCGTGATACTCGTCAAGCTTGTGCAAAGGGCGAACGCCCCATCTCCGATGCGGGTGACGCTGCCAGGAACCGTATAGGTTTCGGCTTTGGCGCTGGGAAATTGAATCAGTGTTGTATAATCTTTATTAAAAAGCACTCCTTCAAAACTGCTGAAATTGGGATTATTTTTCCCAACCGCTATCTCGGTCAGGCTCGAGCAACCGTGGAACACCCCATATCCGATGACGGTAACGCTGTCAGGAATCGTGATGCTCGGCAGGCTGTAGCAAGTGCTGAACGCCTCATCTCCAATGACGGCGACGCTATCTCCTATCACCACACTCGTCAGGCTTTCGCAATCATAGAACGTCATGGCGCCGATGCCGGTGACACTATTGGGGATGATGATGCTCGTCAGCCAGCCGCAATTGCTGAACGCCTCATCTCCAATGTTGGCGACGCCATTGCCTATCACCAGACTCGTCATGCTGTAGCAATTGTAGAACGCCCCAGCACCGATGGCGGCGACACTACCGGGAATCGTGATGCCTGTCAGATCGCTGCAGTCTGAGAATGCATCATCCGGAATAAGGGTGACTGAGTAGTTGATACCTCCGTTAGCGACAGAGGCGGGAATTTCAATATTACCAAGTATACTATTGTAAGTAGCTTTAACAGAAACTGTCCCCGTTTGGGTGGCGTGTTCTTCCGTTAGAACCGTGTATTTCAATTGATCGACCGTGAATGTATCACCGACTGCGGCATGCGCCTTCGGCAAAACCAGGAGCGATGCCAGAAGGATGAATGACGCAATGAAGCGCGACACGGCACAGGAAGAGGATAATTTTTCTGTCTTCATATTTTTACCTTTTACTTTCTATAAACCCCAGGACACGTTACGCCCCCAGTATAAATTCATCTTCCCATATGTAAAGAAGATTTTGGCTCTGAGATCAGAACCACGAACGAACGCATTGCCTCAAAAAAAGAGCTCCTGTCGACGGCAGCTCTAAGGTTGCCATGACAGGAGCTCTCTTGTGCGGATTTAGCGATTACTGGGACTTAAGCCGGTAATACCGGCCCCCAACGGCTTCCAATACGACTCGGTAGGAGCCGCCCGTTGCCTCCGGAACTTCAGACCAGTTCTTCAGGTCGCTGCTCCACTCCAGCGTACTGGTTTCCGGGAAGTTCAGGGTAAAGGCCTCAAGGGCACCCGTCTCCGGGTTCACCTCGACTTCCGGCGCCACTTCGATCCGGGGTAAATCCGGCTCCGGTGTCCATGTTGCCGTGGCATATCCCTGCCATGGATTCGTCCAGCCGATCATGCCATCCATGTAGTAAATAGTCTCCAATGCGTCGCAACCGTCGAAAACACCAAGTCCCGTGCTCGGAGCATTACCCTTGAAGTATACGTTCGTCAAACTGATGCAATCCTGGAATGCATAATCTCCAATACGGTTCACGCTATCGGGAATAATGATGCTTGTCAGACTGCTGCAAGACCAGAACGCACGACTCCCAATGCTGGTGACGCTGTCGGGAATCGTAATATTGGTCAGATCGCTGTGACCAACGAACGCATCACCTTCAATGCGGGTCACCAAGCATCCTTCAATAATATTGGGAATGGCTACATTCACATTTGTTCCCAGGTAGTCAGTGATGATCGCCGCTCTTCCATCTAACGTATATTCGAAGTCGCTGTCCGGGTCGCCCGTTCTCTCTGTAACAACGTGCAACGTTGCCTGTTTGCTGCTTACGCTTGCATATTCACTACTTATCGTGACCGTATAGGAGCCGCTATCTTCACCTTGAGCGCTCTCAATAGCGAAAAGCGCATCGGTCGCTCCTTCAATAGCGACGCCGTCTTTGTACCATTGATAACTTAATTTAGGGGGGCTGTGGGCTGATACCGCAAATGAAACGTCAATATCTGGTAACACAGTCTGATTTACAGGGCTACCGGTAATAAAGATCTCTTCCTTTTTCAATACGACAGTTGCTTTCGAAGCCCATGGATCAGTCCAGCCGCTGGCGCCTTCCATGCAATAGATGGCACTCAATGCGGTGCAACCGGTGAAAACATCAGATTCCACGCTCGGCGCATCTCCTTCGAAAATGACAAGTACCAGGCTCCAGCAATTTACGAATGCACTCAGACCGATGCTGTTGACGTTTTTAGGAATGACTATACTTGTCAAACTGGTGCAAATTAAGAACGCGCCCATTTCAATACTGGTCACGCCATTGCCAATCACTACACTCCTCAGATTTTGGCACATATAGAATGCACGCGCCCCAATATAGGTTACGGTATCGGGAATAGTGATGCTCTCCAAATTTAGACCGTGATTATAGAAAGCGTTGGCACCAATACTGGAAACCAGACACCCTTCGATGATGTTGGGAATTGCCACATTCGCATTCGTTCCCAAGTAGCCGGTGATGGTAGCCACTCCGCCGTTTAACGTATACTTGAAGTCGCTGTCCGGATCGCCCGTTCTTTTCGTGATAACGTCCAGGGTTGCCTCTCTGCTGACGTTTGTATATTCATTACTTATCGTAACCGCATAGGAGCCGCTGTCCGCACCTTGAGCACTTTCAATAAAGTAAATCGGTGTGGTTGCTCCTTCAATGGCGGTGCCATCCAGGTACCATTGGTAACTTAAATCAGAAAGGCTGAAGGCCGACACCTCCAATGAGACATTGGCGTTTGTCAAAACCATCTAATCCACGGGCGCGCTTAAAATGAAGATATCTTCCTGCTTCAGGGCGGCCGTTGCTTTATTACTCCATGGATTTGTCCAGCCGCTGGTGCCTTCCACGTAATAAATAGTTTCCAATGCGGGGCAACCGTTGAAAACATCACTACCCATGGTCGGTGCATCGCCCATGAAGTACACATTCGCCAGTTTGCTGCAATTGGAGAAAACATGATTGCCAAAACTGGTGACGCTGTCGCCAATCACTACACTTTTCAGGGCAACGCAAGAAGAAAAAGCAGCCACTCCTATGCTGGTGACGCTGTCGGGGATTGTGATGCTCGTCAGACTGCCACAGTTCCAGAACGTCTGATCTCCGAGGTTGGTGACGCTATCGGGAATGGTGACGCTATCGGGAATGGTGACGCTATCGGGAATGGTGACGCTATCGGGAATGGTGATGCTCGCCAGACCGAAGCAACCACCGAAACAATTGGACCCAATACTGGTGACGCTATCGGGGATCGTGATGCTCGTCAGACTGCTGCAACTCTGGAATGCAAAATTTCCAATACTGATCACGCTATCGGGGATCGTGATGCTCGTCAGACTGCTGCAACTCTGGAATGCAGCTACCCCAATACTGGTCACACTATAGGTCACTGAGCCCTGGGTGATCGAGGCGGGAATGGTTACTGTTCCTGAAGGGATAATAGTCGATTGTTTGGCGACCGAGACAGTGCCGGCTGTGCCTTCTTCGCTCAGAACGGTGTATTTGAAGTTATCATCAATGAAGATATCACCGACTGCTGCCTGTACTTTTGGCAAAACCAAGAGAGATGCCAGAAGGATGAATGATGTGATGAAGCGCGCGACGACGCTTGAATAGGATATATTATCCGCCTTCATTTTTTCTTTTGAGTTTCTATAAATTTATAGATTATAACGTTACCGCTCCCCAGAGTAACTTTATTATCCATTTTGTAAAGGGAAATTTTCTACCATCCGATTAGAACCACGAATAGACACGAAACAACACGAATCAGGCAAGGACAGAAAAGCATTTGTGTGCATTCATGTCTATCTGTGGTTCCAGTGTTCTTTCTTCATTTGTGTCCCTTTGTGTTCATTCGTGGTTCAAAAAAGGGCGGCCGGGGTGGTTATGTTAAATCTTGGATTTGGGCTCCGCTTCTGACTATACTCAGCCTTGTATGAGTAGTTATGGTCAGGAATTTAAGAAGCTTTCCGCTTTAGCACTAGTTGCTTTCGCCGGCTATGCCGCCAGTTCGGCGCTTGCCGTCACGGTTGCTCCCGTAGATTTAGCACAAACACGCGTCTGGGCTTCGGCCAAACTGGAAGGCAAGCCTCTCTCGATGCCCAAAACCGAAGGGCTTGTGGTTTATGCCAATAACGACCCCGTTCAAAAAAGGGAACGTAACGGCAAACCGATGAATATTTCCGGGACTCAGTACACCCGGGGCCTTTACTGCCATGCCCAGAGCCACGTACTGGTGCGGTTGCCCGCTGCCGGGAAAAAATTCAATGCCCAGATCGGTGTCGACAGCAATTCTGACACCTCCGGAGGCCGGGGCTCGGTCAAATTCATCGTCCGCGCGGGAGATAAAGAGCTCTATCGCTCCGATGAGATGAACGAAGGCCAGGGGCCGATCTCATTATCTCTGGATTTGGACGGAAAAGATGAGCTCGTGTTGCTGGTGGATTCCTGCGGCGAAATCTCCTGTGATCAGGCAGATTGGGCCAATGCCCGGGTGGAATTGGAGAATGGTGCTTCGTTGTGGCTCGATGAGCTGCCCTTTATCGCTCCGGCAGAAGAAGCTCTCTCCACGGAGCCTTTCTTCTCTTTCAATTATGACGGGAAACCCTCGGCAGAGCTCCTGAAAGAGTGGAATCTCACCCGTTCACAAAAGAGCCTCGATCTAAACCGCCTGCAGCATGAACTGGTTTGGACGGATCCCAAAACCGGTTTGCAGGTCCGCTGCCAGGCCATTGAATACAAGGATTACCCGACCCTTGAATGGACCGTCTATTTCAAAAATACAGGCGAAGCGAAAACTCCGATTCTCTCCAATATCCGGGGTGTAGACGTCACCCTTCCCGGAAAAGATGCCCAGTTCCCTGTGCTCCATCATCATACGGGTTCGCCTTCCAGAAATGATGATTACAGACCCTACACGACTACGCTCGGGCAGGATGTGGTCAAACACCTCAATTCGGATGGCGGACGCGGGACCGATGGAGAGTTCCCTTATTTCAACCTGGAATTTCCCGGCAATGGCGGCGCCATCGTCGTTGTCGGTTGGCCGGGACAGTGGGCCGCTGATTTGTCTTCGGTCGTGTGCCCCAACGGAACCAAAGGGCTAAAAGTCGCGGCCGGTCAGGAGCTGACGCATCTATATCTCAACCCGGGCGAAGAAATCAGAACTCCCTTGATCGTCGTGCAATTCTGGAGCGGAACCTATTACGATTCCCAGAACGTCTGGAGAAGCTGGATGCTCTCCCATAACGTTCCCCATCCGTATGGAGAATTGCCGCCTCTGCATTGGGCCGCTTGCAGCTCCCATCAATATGCGGAGATGATCAAAGCCGATACGGCCAGCCAGATTAATTATATCAACCGTTATTTGGAGGAAGGCATCAAGCTCGACTACTGGTGGATGGACGCCGGATGGTACGTCAATGAATGGGGCTGGCCCAACACGGGAACCTGGGAAGTGGACGTGAAGCGTTTCCCCAAAGGCTTGCGGGAGATTACCGATCACGGCCGCACAAAAGGGGTGAAATCCATTGTCTGGTTTGAACCCGAACGCGTGACCCCCAAAACCTGGCTCTACGAGAATCATCAGGATTGGATGCTGAAAGACGGACAGAGTAATCAGGACCTGCTCGACCTGGGTCACCCGGAGGCTTGGGATTGGTTGGTGAATCATATCGATGGCCTCATTGTCAGCGAAGGCATTGACCTCTATCGCCAGGATTACAATATCGCGCCTCTGCAATACTGGAGGAAAACCGATTCTCCCGACCGCCAGGGAATCACCGAAAATAAATATGTCGTGGGTTATCTGGCCTACTGGGATGAATTGCTCAAGCGCCACCCCAATATGCTGATTGATTCCTGTGCCAGCGGCGGCAGACGCAACGACCTTGAGACGATGCGCCGGGCTGTTCCCTTGTTGCGCAGCGACTATATCTTCGAACCGGTCGGCAACCAGGGTCATACCTACGGGATCGCCTCCTGGATTCCTCTCTTCGGAACAGGCGTGCGCGATGACGATCCCTACCGGAGCCGCTCCACGATTTGCCCCTTCATCAATTCATGCTTCGAAATGCGGCCCAAAGAGGCCGATTACACCGCCAAACGGGCAATATTGAAGGATTGGACCACGATGAAGCCGTTCTACTTGGGTGACTACTACCCTCTGACCCCCTATTCGCTGGATGAAACACAGTGGGTCGCCTGGCAATTCGATCGCCCGGATATGAACGCGGGAGTGGTTCAGGCTTTTCGCCATACCGAGAGCGTTTACGAATCCGTGAGGCTCAAGCTGCATGGATTGGAACCGGAGGCCGAGTATCTGATCCAGAGCGTAGACGATTCCTCCAAATCCGTAGCGACCGGCAGCGAATTAATGGACAAGGGCCTGCGGGTCCAGTCTCAGCATGCGCCCGAGGCTTTGATCATCACTTATAAAAAAATAAGCGAATAACAATCTCGAGCAAAAGATGCGCCCCGGAAAGAGGATGAAGTTTTCTTCACACTCGACCTTTCCCGGGCGCATTCTTATAATAGGGGAGCTGTTATGAAATCATTTTTTAAAAGCGGATGTTCTTGCAAAGGGTTGGTTCTGGCCCTGGGGCTCTTTTGCGTCTCGGCCTCGGCTGTGGAATTCAGAGGCGATGTAGAGGTGCTTGATACTCAATACCCGCTCTCTTCGGGCTCGGTTCAGTTATCCGGCTACCTGGAGCAAAACATCCAGAATTCTATCGAACACTGGAATAAGGGCGTGATCCCCTACCCCAAGTTCGTAGAGTTTTTCCGCACCGGCCGGCCTCAGTTCGCCTTGGGTGAAATGTGGGGCAAGTCGGTCCGCTCCGGCTGCATGTTCTACCGCTACACACGGGACCCGGAACTCAAAAAAATCATGGCCGAGACGGTCCGGGATTTGCTTTCAGCCGAGCGGGCCAACGGCAGCATCAGTTGTATGCCCGTGGAGATGCAGCCCGATAGCGGCGGCGGCGATCTCTGGGAGCGTAAATACGTCCTCCTGGGACTGGAAGAATATTACGAGCAGGTGGAGGCTGACCCGGAAGTGCTGGCTTGTATGGTCCGCCAGGCCGATTGCCTCATTTCCCAGATCGGCGAGCCGCCCAAAACGCCGATCACCGAATTGGGATGGAGCCCCAACCATATCGAATCCTCCACACTCCTGGAGCCCATCATGCGCCTTTACAAGCTGACGGGCTACCCGCGCTATCTGGAGTTTGCCCGCTACATCGTGGAAGTGGGCGGCGGCAGCAAAGGCTATAACCTCTTCCAGCAAGCCCTGGACAACGTACCCCCTCAAAGATGGGAGGCCCCTATCCCAAGGCCTATGAAATGATGTCCCTTTTTGAAGGACTGGTGGAATACTACCGGGTCACGGGCAATCCGCGCTGGAAAGAGGCGGCCCTGAATCTCTACCGAAATATCCGGGCTCAGGAAATTACCCTTATCGGCAATGCAGGCGGCGACCAACCCTACCATCCCAACGTCTACGGAGAAGCCTGGGATCATACGGCCTTTGAGCAAACCAATCCCGATATTACCCGCATGATGGAAACCTGCGTGGGGGTTACCTGGCTCAAGTTTTGCAGCCAGCTCCTGCGGCTGGAAGGTGATTCTACCCCGGCCGATGACATCGAGAAATATATCTATAACGGCCTGCTCGGAGCCATGAAACCGACGGGCGACGGCTTCAGCTACGTCAACCTGCTCAACGGAGAAAAGGTGACCAATCAGGGTTGGGGCTGGAAGTTTGACGATCTCACCGTCACCTGCTGCAATCTTAATGGCCCCATGGGGCTGGCCTATATCCCCTACATCGCCGTGATGAATTCGGCGCCGGGCCCTGTGGTCAATCTCTACAATGCGGGCAAATTCAACCTCCAAACTCCCTCCGGTCGCCCGCTGAAACTGGATTTCGTCACCGAGTATCCCCTTTCGGAAAAGGTCCTCATTCATGTAAAGCCCGAGCAGAGCGAAAATTTCACCCTCAGTCTCCGAATCCCCACCTGGAGTGCGAAAACACAGGTGAGTGTCAACGGCAGGAAATACCGTCCCGCCGCAGGAGAATATTTCAAGTTGAACCGCAAGTGGAAACCCACCGACAAAGTGGAAATCACTTTCGACATGAAATGCTCTCTGATCGACGCTCCCCGGGGCAGCAACCCCAAAGGCAACGACTTCCAGGCGCTGACCTGGGGACCTCTGGTCCTGGCCCGGGATGAAAATACCGACCCGAGATACAATCAGCCCGTCACAGTTCTGGCCGACCCGGCCGGCATTGTGAAAGCCGTCCGCACCACGCCTACCCTCCCGGCGACCCATATTGAATTCATTATCCCCACAGCCCAGGGCCCCATCCGTATGATCGACTACTCCTCGGTCAATGGCTGGCAGGGCAAAAAAGTCTGCACCTGGCTCCCCATGGCGAAATAAAAGACTGAACCACGGATGAACACGAGATGGACACAAATGATTACCTCTCTGAGCTGATTCGTACCTCTTCGTCTCTATTCGTGCCCGGCAGGCACACGCCGATGTGAATCGTATTCATTCGCATCCGCAGGATGCGCATGATTGAGGTATGCGGAGCATACCCATCGCTTAGCCCGGGGTCGCAGACCCCGGGTACCATCCATCCCACATTCTTATACGACCCCATCGGGGTCGCATCTCTGTTATTCCGGACTCTATTGGGCTACACGGAAGCCGTTTTGACTTGAGTGTGTAGCGAGACCTGTTAGG
>Ga0265294_10002964_pt1 | contig 22041 bp, 25 predicted proteins | sample MunlanPumphouse3_FD_192504 | JGI IMG/M metagenome (GOLD analysis project Ga0265294, IMG submission 192504) | Groundwater microbial communities from a municipal landfill in Southern Ontario, Canada - Pumphouse #3 | ecosystem: Environmental > Aquatic > Deep subsurface > Groundwater | place... | reverse complement strand
GAGCGTGTCTGAAGACTGCCTTCTACGTAAACAAGACTTCCTTTTTTCAAATAGTTATTGCAGAATTCAGCCTGCTTGTTCCAGACTACCACCCTGTGCCACTCGGTCTGTTCAACCTTGTTCCCTGTTTTATCAGTATAGCTTTCATCCGTTGCCACCGTAAGATTGGCGACAGCTGAACCTGACTGGGTATATTTGACTTCGGGATCTTTACCCAGTCTGCCAATGAGCATCACTTTGTTTAGATTTCCGGCCATTGTACTAACTCCTCTAGGTTTGTATCGTTACGGATAGTGCGCAACATGTCTGCAAGGTGGTCTGCAGTGCGCGATATGGGTATCATTAAGGGATTGGAGTTTCTTTTTCAAGCTCGTCCAGCATCTGTTCAAGGTCATCCGAAAGCTTGTTGGCCTGCTGAGGATTCCAGTCGGCCAGGGCTTGTTCGATGCGTGTCTTGAGATCCTTAAGGTCATCCGTCCCTGCGCTCAATGCTTGTTTGACAGATGTATCCACCATGTCGAATCGGATTTGGTCCACAAGAGAGTCTATGAGTTCGAAGACGCCCTTACGGGTGCTGACCGGGGACGCTGGATAGTGCTCCGGAAAGGCTATGGCTGAAAGTTTGGGCCATGCCTTTAGGACATCCCCTTCGTCATAGGTGTATGCCATTACGCGTATCTGCAGAATTTTACCCATGTGACTACTCCTTTTCTTCCCATTCAGTCTGGATTCGGGCCACGACTTCCCGGATAACAGGAAGTTCTTCCTTGGGACAGATCCCGATGAGAGGTGTTTGTCTCTCAATGCTTTGGTTGGGCTCGAAATAGATGGTGTAAATCAGTCCTTCGGGACCTTGATAGGGGATGAGGGTTTCTCGCTTCATACGCGAGAGGATGAAAATTTCCTGTCCCGGGCGAACCAGCACAGAGCGGCATCCTTTTGCTTTGATCTTTGTTTCGATTTCCGGGGCGAAATAATATTTTCCTTTTTCAGGTGCCAGGAAAAGGTGGAGTGCCTGGCGCAGAATGCGCTGGATGACTTCTTCCTTGGTCAGAAAATGGCGGATACGAAACAATTCTGTCCCCGCTTCTACAAAATGGCCGTTCAGATCGGTGATGTGTATGATCTCACCTTTTTGCGGAGCATACAGATGCTTTTTGTTGTTTTCGCGATCTATCCGGGCCAACAATGTCCCTGGTATTTCTTTCCACGTGCCGGATACCCCATGAACCCGGGTTCCAACGGTATTTACGACAATTTCCACTGTTCCACAATGAGGAGCAGTGATTACAATTTCTTCGTACGGAGCTTCTTTGAGTTCCCGCAGGAGTTCTTTTATATCAAGCAATGTTTCTATCCTCGTGGTCGTGCATCATAGGAAAGCGTTACCGATAATACAGGTTTCTTCCGCCCATGGTCAACAATGCCTGGTGAAGATTATTCCGGATTTCTCTCCGGTCCCATATGCCCTGGATATGCCCGCGTGAGAGGGCTTTGAAGGCATTGTGATAATCGGGCGGGATGTCCATGCCGGTGGTTTCCTTGATGACACCGGGGCCGGCAAATCCGATATTGGATGAGCGCACTGCAAATTGATAGGGTGAACATCCCAGAAAACTTGCAACCGGGCCGGCATAGGAATTGTTATCATAAAGTACGATGTAGAGACCTCCGGATTCGAGGTAGCGTCGTACGGCCATGGTGCAGCGGGGCATTTGAGCAACCCCGTTGGTGCCTTCCTGGATGCGGATGCCTGCTGTGCCATGGACATAGGCCAGGAAGGGGAGATGACGCTTGCGGGCAAGCTCAATGGCTCGGATGAATTTTTCCCCTTCTGCCGCGCCGACACTGCCTCCCCTGAATCTGGCCATGAACATGGCCACATTCAGGGTAATGCCCTTGATACGTGTTTCAAAGGTCATACACCCGCTTTTTTGTCCTGTTTTTTTCTTGGCCTCTTCAAGTTTTAGATCCAATCCCTCATAGTGTAAGGGATTGCCTGCTTCGAGCTGGCTGTTGAATTTGAAGATGGAACCGGGATCGAAGACATTATAAAGATACCATTCATATTCCATTGGAAAATGATGCCCGCAAAATGCGCATACTCCGGCATTTTCATCAAACAGGTCCGGAGCCCACTGGTCCAGGCAGCCCTGTGTTGCGCTGTTGGGGCAGGTCACAGTCAGGTCTCTTTTGGCCTGGGGGCTGACATATGTCCATCCGGAGCCGGCATCTTCGGGCCGGGTTTCCCAGGAAGAAAGGCTAGTCAGTTCTTCTTTGATTTCCTTGTCTTTGGGCTTGAAAAAAGGAAGCTTATCCTTGAGGCGATCCCGCCAGTATTTTTCAGATCTGTCTACCAGAACCTGGAATTCCGCCTGGACATCTTCGGCCAGGCGAGAAACCTTGCGCTGGTGTTTGGCAAAAAGATCGTATCGGAAGAAAGAATAAACCCCCCAGCCAAGATCATGAATACTGTCATATCCTTTGCGCCATACCGCTCGTTTGTCCTTAAAGGCGTTGATGGTCATTTTGCGGTATTTTTTATATCTGCGCCAGATAAGACGATCTTTGGCCTTGGTGGTCAACCCCCAGCGCACATAAACCTGCTCGCTGTCGAGTTTCCGCAGAGCCATCCTGCGCAACAGTTTCATACCCCGGACATCAAGGACAAGTTCATCGGTGGACCGGATCATTTGTTGGCGTAACTGCTTAAAAAAATTATAATCATCCGGGCGTGCCCCCAAGCAGGGCTCCTGGATAATTCCATCGATGGTGCCCATGGCGAGGTTGTCTGCCGCCATCATTTTGAGCTGACGGGCACATTTTTTGATCAGCTCCTGGCTGGCGCGCATGCCGTTATGAAGATGTCCTTCGATGGCTGCGGCTCCTTCTGGCGAAATCACCGAGTAATAGCCGTGGGACATCATGAGGCGGATATCAGACAAACCAATGGCTTCAGCTCCGCCTGACCCGCCTTCTGAAATGACTGAGATGATGGGGACACGGATGCCCGCCATTTCATATAAATTCTTGGCAATCTGCTGTGCCGCTCCAGGATAATCTTCAATGGGATATGATCCTGGGGTAAAGATGTAGGAATGGATGGGGATGCCTTCTGTTTCGGCAACTTTCATATAATGCAGTGCCTTGGCATTTCCCCAGGGTTTAACCGAACCTCCGTTGCGGAATTCCTGTCCATGCCCTTTTTCCTGTCCGATAACCATGACCGGTTGATAATGGACTTTTTTCCCCCGGCGTCTGGTGATATACGCCCGGGCGATGAGCATACTCGGGTCGATGCTGCACTCATCCTGGCCACCGATTTCGGTGTAATTATCGTAGACGTTTTCTAGGATATCTTTAAGACAGATCCGCTGGGGATGGCGTACGATTCTGACCTTGTCCATGGGCGTAAGCTGGGCTTCCAGTTTTTTTTCCAGAAACGTGAAAAGATCTTCCAGAGAGCGGAAATGTCGGACGGCTGCCTTGGTAGTCAGGTCATGTTGTTTGTTTACAAACTCTTTGACCTTGGATTCCAGAAGCCGGATATTTTCATTTTCCGAAGATCCGAAAATATCCCTGATGTATGTAAGTCGGTTCTGGAGTCCCTGAATTTGTTTTTCTATATCCATACAACTCATTTGGTTGAGTGTTGTGCAAACGGGTATACGTTTCCGGGGCGGAATCGTAGAAATACAATATGACTAGAACTGGAGAATAGTATCCGTCATCTTTTTAAGATAGTCGACGTTTGCCTTGAGGGGCTCGCCGGCGGTATTGTGACCCTCAAGGGTCAGATGGTTGAGGAATGACAGCCCTCTGGCTTTGACTTCTTCAAGATCCTTGCCCCAGATAATAGCCAGCGCCAGGTTGGGATCATATTCCGTGGGTATTTCGTATGGAGTATCCAGAGGAACATGGGTATGGACATCAGCCCATAGTTGTTTTTCCCATGAAAAATTTTCGATTTTGCCGACCCATGGAGCGAAGCCGGTGTCGGGATCTTCGGCAATAATCCGATACTCGATCCCCACACCGTCAAAGGAGATGTCTTTTTGGGCGTATCCCAGGGGCTCCCCGAGTCCCAGACGGATCTGTTCGGCAATAATATCCACTTTTTTACCATCTTTGCGTCGGGCGATGGCTGCAGAAACGCCGTTTTCAACCTGGATTCTGGTGTTGACTTCCATCAGAAAAGGGTGGCCCGTGGGACTGACGATCCATTCCCACGTTCCTACATTATCATAGCCTGCTTCTTTGGCCATGCGTAATGAATATTCTGTGATGTCGGCCATAACTTTTTTGGCATCAAAGGCGTAGGATATATGCTTTGGGTCAAATCCCGGAGCGATTTCGAGCCTTTTCTGGCGTCCGGTACTCTGTATGGAACAGTTCCGTGTCCCGAAATGGACGATCTGCTTGCCACTGCGATCGGCAACAATCTGGACTTCCAGGTGATTGAAATCAAAGATGCGCTGCTCAATAAGCACACCTTCGTCCCGGAATTGACGTTTGGCATAATTGCGGATGTCACGCAGCACCGAGCGGAATTTATCAAAGTCATCGACTTCTTCGATACCCATGCCACCGCCACCGGCCGAGGCTTTGACCAGAACCACCGGGTTGGCAATGCCCTGTTCTGTCTGGAACTCAAAAAGATTTTTGGCCAGCTCTTCAGCCTCTATTTCGTCGGTCATGGGTCGATCGGACCCGGGAACCGTGGGGATTTCGAGTTTACGAGCCAGACGCTTGGTGTTGATCTTGTCTCCGAGTTCACGGATGACCTGCCATGAAGGTCCTATAAAAATGAGTTTCCGTCGCCGTTTAACCGCTCTGCGTGCAAAACGGTAGTCTTCGGCAAAAAAACCATAACCCGGATGGACGGCTGTTGCCTCGGATGCGTCGGCTACGGCAAAGATTTCATTGGCGTCCAGGTACGAGCTGATCCGGTACAGGGATTTTCCCCGACCCATTTGCTGAGCCAGGGAACAATGTCTTGAGTTGCGATCAACATCCGTGTGGACACACACAAAATCCAGGCCCAGTTTGACACATGCCTGAATAATGCGCACCGCAATTTCACCACGATTGGCGATAAGTATTTTATGTTTCTTGAGAATTTTTTTCACAGGTATCCGTATCTTTTTGCAAGGTGATTACTTGTTTTTGGATTTCTAGAATCAGTTTATCTAACGTTGCCTCCAACCGATGATCTACATCGACAAGGCGTTCACCAATGCCGGATGGAGAAAGGTGTATCCGCTGGATTGAAGGGGGGCGTTATGTCTTTTTCTTTGATTTTTATGACTGCACGGTAGATTGTATGGTTGACATGGCATACAGAAGTACAAAAAAAGACGGGCAGCAGGGTGGTTGGAGTGGCAAATGTCGTCCGTCACAATTCCGAGTTCTCTTCTTCGTCAAGGATATCCTTTTCATCGATCATATCGTCTCTCCTTGGGGAGGGGGGACAAACGAAGATAGTTTTTCGTATACAATCCGCTGGGTATTGTTCTCCAGAATACACCTGGCCCCCTTGAAAATGATTTTCAGCAGGAGGCTTTCATGCAAGCTTCTGCTTGTGAGCTTTCCCGCCAGAGGCTGGAATATGAGTGTGGACATAATGGTGCCGTAGAAGGTAGTCAAGAGTGCAACAGCCATGGCCGGTCCAATGGCTGAGGGATTACTCAACCGGGAGAGCATCTGCACCAGGCCGATAAGCGTTCCGATCATGCCCAAAGAGGGGAATATGTTGCCAGCTTTTTTAACAATTGACGCCGGTGGCGGCAAAACTTCCGCCGACTACAATCATCAGCCCCGGGAGATTGATGAACACTGCGGTGTCATCTCCCATAAAGATGGCACCGATGACCAGTACAAAACCTATACTAATGCCGAAAAAAGCTGCGATGTCCATAGAGCCTTCTTCCCATATAAAACGTATGTGCGATGAAGAGATACATAGTTGTCTTAATCTGACGTGTGCTGTGATGATGAGGACCATTTGTTATGCAAAAAAGAGAAAAAGTCCAGATAGCTGTTGCTTATCTCCAACAAAAATTTTCCCGGGACTTCCGTCCGAGGGTGGGGATCACTCTCGGTAGCGGGCTTAATCAGTTTACCAGCACACTGGAGATTGCATATGCTGCTGACTATGAATCCATCCCCGGATTTTTCCCCTCAACGGTCAAAGGACACGAAGGACGTCTGTGTGCTACCAGATGGGGGAATCTGGACTGTTTGATTCTGCAGGGTCGCAATCATCTTTATGAGGGCTACTCTCCTGATGATGTATGTTTTGCGACCCGTGTCCTGGCGGGACTGGGGGTACGGACGTTGGTGCTTACCAATGCTGCCGGGGCGTTGAATCCCTTGTTTCAGCCCGGCGAGATCATGCTAATCACTGATCATATCAATTGCATGGGCACAAATCCTCTCATTGGGCCCAATGTTGATTCCTGGGGACCACGTTTTCCTGATATGACCAATGTGTATTCTTCCCGGCTGCAGAAAAAAACGTTAGAAGCTGCTCTTGGCGCCGGGATCCGTTTACAGCAGGGGGTCTATGTGGGAGTGCACGGCCCCTGTCTGGAGACTCCGGCTGAAACCAGAAGCTATCGTATGCTAGGGGGCGATGCCATCGGCATGTCCACGGTCATGGAAGCCATTGCTGCCCATCACATGGGGCTTGAAGTTATCGGCCTTTCCTGTCTGACCAATAAGAATCTTCCTGACTGCATGGCAGAGACGTCACATGAGGAAATTTTGGCTCAGGCACATGCCATCACTGCAAACCTGACCAGGGTGCTGACGGCGATTATGGATGTGTCGGCATTTACATCGTAAGTTGATTGGGGATAGTAATGTGTATTGGTACTTGATGAAAGAATATGCTGATCGGCTGTGCCGATCGCTTGGCACCATGAGATGATTTTTTTTGACGTCAGCATTGAGCTGTGATGTTTTCATACCCGTTGCGATTACAAGACCACTACGTATGCCATTACCTCTTGTTGAACTTACCGGGATTTTAGCTTCCCCCGTATATCTGGCGGCCCTGCTGGATCCTTTGCCTGTGGGCGTGGCGGTTCTCTCTCCTGAATTGGAGATTACCTTCGTGAATGCTGCCATGGAGGCACTGACGGGATTCAGTAGGGGGAATATCCTGGGCAAACCCTGCTACCATGTGCTGCGCAGTACGGTGTGCATGAGTCATTGTCCTGTGAGAAATCATGAGGCCGGGACGGAAAGCATCTGTCTCGATGGCAACATCCTTGACCGGCATCGGGAAAAGATTCCGACCCGTCACAGTCTGACCCGGATTCGGAGCCGTGCCGGCAAGACACTGGCCTATATCGAAGCGGTCGAGGATCTGCGCCCGGCCAAACATGTTGAAGTGGCTAAAATTGAGTCTTCGGGATACAAACAGATCATCGGCCAATGTCCTTCCATGGACAGGGTCTTCCAAATTCTGCCGATTATTGCCCAGACAGATTCTTCCGTTTTGGTTACGGGGGAGACGGGAACGGGGAAGGATCTTGTAGCGGAGGCCATTCATCAGCATTCTTCACGTGCCAAGGGACCATTTATCAAGGTCAATTGTGGTGCTCTGCCGGAAAATCTTCTGGAATCAGAGCTCTTTGGACACTGCAAGGGGGCCTTTACCGGGGCTGTGGAGAACAAACCGGGGTGGTTTAAGCTGGCGCATAATGGAACGCTGTTTTTGACGGAAATTGGGGATCTTCCTCTTGCTCTGCAGGTTAAACTGCTGACCTTTCTTGATGACAAGGTCATTTATTCTCTGGGCAGTACACACGGGACCAAGGTTAATGTCCGGGTCGTTGCGGCGACGCATCGTGATCTCGAGTCCATGGTCCGGGAGCATAAATTCCGACAGGATCTTCTTTTCCGGCTTAATGTTATTCGCGTTGAAATGCCGCCTTTGCGTGAGCGGGGAGAGGATCTTGTATTATTGCTGAATTATTTTGTCCAACAATTGGCGAAACAACTCAAAAAGAAAATTACCGGTCTCAGTTCCGGGGCCATGGCGTTGGTTTCTTCCTACGCCTTCCCGGGCAATGTTCGTGAATTGCGTAATATTATCGAGTACGCAGTGACTGTCTGTCAGGGACGTGAGATTGATGTCAATCATCTGCCCCGCTACATGCGAAGTACGGATATCCGGCGTCCGGAGCAGTCTCCATTGCCCGAGAGGATGGTCCCTGACTTCAGGCCGCAACCCGTCTGCCCCAATTGGACACATATGGAACGGCAATTGATCATGGATGCGATGATCAAAGCCGGAGGACGTAGATCCAAGGCGGCTGATATTCTGGGATGGGGCCGAAGCACTCTGTGGCGAAAGATGAAAAAATATAAGCTGGATTGAGCCGGCAAAGAAGGCCATGCCGGATCTGGGATTAATGACGTTGATGTTTCGCCGGCAATGCTTTTGCCTGTCCTTTGACTGCCTCTGATTGCTGTTCTCAACCGAGGGTAACGATTCCTTATGAAAACAACATCTTTTTATCCGAATGGCCTGCATCGCTTTTCTTTGGCGGATGCACGCGCAGGACGGTACTTGGCATGAAAATACTTGTCCCCATCTCCGGCCTTGAAGTAGCTCCGCGCTTTGACATGGCACCTGAAGTCCTGATTGCGACCACGGATGAAAACAAGGTCATTGTTTCCACCCGGACCATGGTCCTGCCCCAGGCCTCGGCAGACGATCTTTGTTCCCTTATTCTTACCGAACATATTGATATCGTTGCCTGTAACGGTATTGAAGAAGAGTATTACCGTTTTCTTACCTGGAAAAAAATAACGATTATCGATGCCATCATGGATACGGCTGAAAATGCCCTTGCACTGGCGTGTTCTGAGAATACGCAGCACAACTCATGAATCAGACAGCTGTATATTTCACTATACGGATGAGGCGATCATGGTGGAACGCACACGTACCACCCCCGGCTATTTTTTTCCCGGCCATTTCTCTGTTATTATTAAACCAAACCACGTTTGAGGGGTTGAGTTTTTTTCACCGCAAAGAACGCTAAGGAACGCGAAGAAAAGCAATAAAACAAAGCTCAATCTATCCCAGATTCTTCCCCCTTCGCGTTCCTTCGTGCCCTTCGCGGTGAAAAAAGAATTGAACTGTGATAACCTGTTCGAAAACTATGGTTCTGAAACTAGTTTTGGTTTAGCCTGCTCGAATCGATTTTTGGCCATAGGCCACCGGGTCCGAAGCCTGTATGCAACCTACAAGGCCTCCAAAGACGATGATGTACTGCGAGCATGATCCTGCTTATGGTTTCCCTTGTCCTTTCCGCATGTGAAATCCATGCATCCATCAATGCCCTGGACATTCATCTGGGGGGATTCAAGACCGGGGAAAATGATTGATCCGCTTTGACCCGTTGAGCAGGTCAAAGACTGCGCGTAGAGTGCTGACGTGATTGCCGGGCTCAGCACAAAGAATGTGTTGCGAGATCCACTGGTTGACAAACAAAAAGCCCTGTCTTCTCCGCAGATATATCAGCGGCAGAGGACAGGGCTTTGTAGTGTAATGGGATATTGGTTAGGCTTGGGATGATCTGTTAAAAGTTATCGAAATGATTTCGTATTCGATTTTGCCACGAGGGGCATCCACGATAACTTCATCCCCAGCCTGTTTATCAAGGAGGGCCAAGCCCACGGGAGATAATACAGAAATCGTTCCATGGGCAGTATCGGCCTCATCTGGTCCCAGAAGGGTGTAGGTCTTTTTTCCTCCGGTATCGATGTCTTCCAACGTTACTGTTGCGCCAAAGGTAACGGTATCACCGCCCAGCGTCTTGAGATCAATAATATTGAAACGGGGGATGCGGGATTCAATGAAATTGATTTTTGCTTCAAGCATGCCCTGGCGTTCTCTGGCCGCATCATAACCGGCGTTTTCGCGCAAATCGCCCTCTTCCCGTGCTTCTTTTATTGCCAGAACGATAGCAGGGCGTTCACTTTTGAGCTCTTCCAGCTCTTTTTGTACTTTTGCAAATCCTTCAACTGAAATAGGGATGCTCTCCATGGGTCTAATCCTCGAATTTTCTGATCTTTACGGAGCAATACTAAAAAAAGAGAGCCGCTCCCGAGACGTTTACGCCATGGAGCGGCAAATTATCCAAACATACTAAAACAACAATTGAACTATAGAACATTGTTCAGGGATGGTCAAGAGGGGAGATATCCATGCACAGCAGCATTATATCGTTGATCCCGGTTTAGATCATATCCTTTTTGATCCGGAAATCAATACTTGATTCCGTGACCCTGCTTTTTTCCGTGTAGACAAAACTGCATGTCCACAGGACCTGAAGTGGGAGAATGATTGCCGGTGACCAGAGAGCCGTTAAGCCCCGGTCAATGAATGCTGCGGTGAGAGTCTCGGAGGAAAAGACGAGAATCCCAGCAAAGGTTGCTCCTTTGGTAGTAACTGGTGGATGCTCGGATGCTCAAGGGCAGGTCAATACACTCTTTGTTTCCAATAACGGCAACCTGTAACATGACATGGCTGGAGAGATGCGCATGCACGCTGCTGGTTTGTTCAAGTCGTGTCAGGCTCTTTAAATACCCTGCATGAACATGGAGTGAAGGACCGATGATAATCTGGTTACATCGAAATGGTGACAAGGGGAAAAAATTGGGAAGGCCCGGATGTATGAGCACTGTCCATGTAATTTTTTCCTGGACTTTTTTGTTCTATCTCTCCTAGCGTGCAACCGGCTGGGTTTTTATGGGCGTATCTGTCCGGGGATTTTTTTTGAGAGAAATTTTTTTGTAGGAGGGTTTCGGGTATGGACGACGCAAAGAGTGCTCGGGCCGCATCCATGATCAGGGGTGCACAGCATGTGACGGTATTTACAGGGGCAGGAATTTCTGTGGAGAGCGGTATCCCTCCCTTTCGGGGAGATGAAGGATTGTGGGCGCGCTATGATCCCCAATGTCTGGATATCTCTTTTTTCCACGCGTATCCGACCCAAGCTTGGGAGAACATCCGTGAAATTTTTTATGATTTCATGGGCAAGGCCCGGCCTAATGCCGCACATCTTGATCTTGCCCGTCTTGAAAAGAAGGGCATGGTCAAGGCGGTTATTACCCAGAATATCGACAACCTGCACTCGGAGGCCGGGAGCCGCAATCTCTGCGAGTATCACGGGACCATCAGGACGCTGACATGTACTGGATGCGGGCATGAAATCCCTGCTGCCGGTGTCTCGCTGGAACATCTGCCTCCCAGGTGTGCCCTTTGTGGTTCCGTGCTCAAACCGGATTTCGTGTTTTTTGGGGAACTTATTTCGGAAGATGCCGCCCGTTTTGCCATTGAGCAGACCCATCTGGCCGATGTCATGCTGGTTGTGGGGACCACGGGAGAAGTGATGCCGGCCTGTCTGATCCCTCAGTTGGCCAAGGAAAATGGATGCACTATTGTGGAGGTCAATACCTGCCCGTCGGCCTATACAACCACGATTACGGATGTTTTTTTGCAGGGCCGGGCAACGCAGGTATTGGATCGGCTCGTGCGAGATATTGATAGAATCAAAGAGAAAGATTGAAGGACGCAGTCCTCAGGGCGCAGTGAAAAAAAGGACATCTTTAGCATCTCGCTGAAGATGGTAGTTCTCAGGGAACGCCGACCAGACGGTCGGCGTTCCCTGCACTGTATGAAGAAAATATGCGCATATTCTCTGTCCGTCATCTTCAGTCATCTATTGGCAGGATGCGAAAGGGCGATCGGATGGTCGCCCTTTGTTCCTGGAGCATATGAAAACGTTGGAAGTTAGAAAATGTTTGTGTTGTCGACTGCGCAGGCTATTTTCCCTTGAAGATAATCCCCTCTCCGGGATAGACCACGCGGTCTTTGAGCGGGGTTGGCTCAGGGATCTCTTTCCACACACCCTCCTGGGGCTCGGGACCTTCCAGGGCGGCCGGGCAGGGAGTTTTATCATGCATCTGAGGCTCACTGCGCAGATTGATTTCCGGGATGGGCACACTGAATTCTATGGGAATATTATTGGGGTCAAAGCTGTAGATAGAATGGATGAAACCGTGGTCCACAACCTCGGAAACCCAGATATCATTGGCTTCAAGTCTGTCTTTGATCGTCCAGAGTTCTTCTGTTGAGGACACCTGTAGAGAAATGTGATCAAAAGCAAAGGGACCTTGGACCGGCACCCCATGATCTTTTTCTGCTATTTTTTCCACCTTGGGCCATTCAAAAAAGGCAATCATGTCCTCGGAGGAAATCTGAAAAAAATATTGCCGGTATCCCGCGTGACCAAGGCCAGCAACCATCCGCATGTGTAAAAGATCCCGCCAGAAACGGATCGTGGTCTCCATATCCCGGGTGGCCATCGCCAGGTGGTTGATACCGGTGTAGATACTCATGACATGGTCTCGGCATGTTCTTCGAATGTCTGCGCCAACTTCTGGAGTTCTGTCCCCAGGGTTTTGATGGTCTCCATGGTGACGGACTGATTGACAATGCGCCGGTCGATCCACTGGGCAATGTACAGAATTTCCGTGTCACTGGTCATGACGGGGTGAGCTGTATTGACGATGCTGGAAATGAGATTTTTTTTGTTCTGATCAAGGGCCAGAATGGCTTTTTTGATCGTGTCCGCCGAGGCATCTATGATCTCCTGCTCTGTACTGTTCTGGTCAAGTCCCCAAAAGGCATAATAGGCGCTGTTGAGTTCGTTGCGCAGGACATGATAGTTTTCCATCTTTTTTGAAAAATGTGGAACGTCCGCGATCCTTGATATTATTTTGCCTGTATCACGCATTTTTTTGGCACATAGGCTAAAAAATTCTTTTTTTTGCTGGGAGGAAAGGGGCTTTTTGATCTCCTGCCCTTCTTTGCCTGGATAGGTTTTGAATACGGTGTCTGTTTCTTCTATGGTCCGGGCAAGACATTCTTCACCGTAGATTTTGAAGAGAAAGGATAGAGTGCACGGGGTGAGCACATAGGAGAGGATGGCCTGACGGGCCGTGTTCATATTCTGGCGGGGATAGCTCAGACCTGTGAGGTAAAGACCGTAGTGCATGTTCAATGTTTTGGCGTTCAAGGTGAAGAGTGCATTGCGGTCGGTATTGGCAAGACTGTGTGCTGGAAGGTAGTGGTTCAAGGCCAGAGTGATGAGGTCATCCAGAAAATCCAGGCTGACATAGCGGTCTTCTTCTCCGGACGGCTGGGGAGAGGCGGCAATTTCAGATACCGCCTGGGTCGCTGTGGCATTTGTTGTCGTGGTATCTTCGGGAGTGGTTTTCAGGGATATCTGCCAGCGTTCCCCGGATGCCCTGGTTTGATTCTGACTGCTTTGCATGGAAGATTGCTGTATTTCAGGCTGACCAGCGTCCTTTGCGCCGCGGATAAAAAAAATGAGCATCGCAATCAAAGCCCCAAGAAGTACTGCACCGCCAATGATCAAAATCGGTTTTTTCATGTCCACCCCATGGAAAGCGTGTGTGTGAATGTTGTCCGTCCCGGGACGTATAGTGCCGGAGCACTGGCCGTTTGTGCCAGGGAAAAAGGTTCTGGATGGCGAATCGTTATCTTATTTTTCACATTTTTTCAAAAATTGCGGTTGTCCCGTGGACTCCAGCACCGAGCGCCAGTACATGGATTGGGTGTTGAGCCGACGGCGTTTTTGGGTAACCAGGTCCAGGGGGATATAGACATAGCGGTCCTGCAGGCGGGTTACGACCATGTTGGTTTTGCCAGCCATGCCTGCGTGCACGGCGTGCTGTCCCAGAAAACCACAATAAACCCGGTCATGGGCATTGGCCGGGATGGAACGGATAATATAGCTGGGATCAATATACTTGAGGGTGATGGGGATGTCTTTGGCCTGGAAATAGTTTTTTATCTCCGTGCGCATGATATCGCAGATGTCTCCAAGAACGGGATTGCCTGAGGCGTCTTTTTTTTTGCTCCCGTTGCACAGATTCTGGCCGGCTCCTTCGGCTATGACCACCACCGCATGTTTCCGGGTGATCAGCCTGCGTTCCAGAGCCTGTAAAAAACCGTTTTCGCCTTGGAGTTCAAAGGGTTCTTCGGGAATAAGCACAAAGTTGACGTCTTTGAGGGCCAGGGTCGCTTCGGCGGCAATGAAACCGGATTCCCGGCCCATCAGTTTGACAATCCCGATGCCATAGGGAGCACCCTGCGCCTCCACATGAGCACAGCGGATGGCCTCGGTGGCCTTGGCCACGGCGGAATCGAATCCAAAAGATTTGGGTACAAAGTGGATGTCATTGTCTATGGTCTTGGGAATGCCGATAATCGAGATTTTCAGATTTCTTTTTTTAATGCATTGATGGATGTTTCTGGCCGCTTTCATGGTCCCGTCACCACCGATCATGAATAGGATATTGATGTTCATCCGTTCCAGGGCATCCACTATTTCTTCCGGGGCCTGGGGGCCTCGGGAAGAGGAGAGAATGGTGCCCCCGAATTCGTGGATGGCAGTAACATTTTTAGGAGTCAGTTCCATGATATCGTGGCCGTATGACGGAATGAAACCCTGCAAACCATAGCGTATGCCGATGGTCGAGGCTACATTGTAATGATGGTGTGCCTCCATGACGATGGCCCGGATAACGTCATTCAGGCCAGGGCAGAGGCCGCCGCAGGTTACCAGGGCGCATTTGGTTTTTGGGGGATCAAAATAGACCTTGTCTCTGGGGCCTGCTTCTTCAAAAGGAATAAGCAATTGTTCCGACGCGGCTTCTTCGATAACCTCAGGGCCCACGTGGATGACGATTTTTGCCTCCGAAGAAAAAAAAGGCCCGAAAGGTAGCGTGGTGGGAATTTTGGGAATTCCAAGAGTTTCTATTTGTGTATCGATTTTTGTGGGCATAATCGTATCTCTTTGTCTACAGTGTGTGCGATCGTTTATAAAAAGAGCAATACCTATGCTTATTGCGCCTGATGTTGTCAGACTGTCATGGCCCCTGTTCGCCTGGTTATGCTCCCGACAGGTATCAAATATTTCTGTCTTTTGGTACAGGCCGGAGTAAGGTACACCGTTATTCCCCGGGGCTGATTGAGACAGATACCGGGAATTTGATCAAAGGTCCATGGTCTTATGGTAAAGGCGATCTAAACCAAACCACGTTTGAGGAGTGGAATTTTTTTTCACCGCGAAGAACGCTAAGGAAAACGGAGAAAGGCAATAAAACAAGGCTCAATTTATCCCAGATCCTTCACCCTGCGCGCCCTTCGCGGTGAAAAAAGGATTGAACAGCGAGAACCTGTTCGAAAACTATGGGTCTGAAACTGGGTTTGGTTTAAAATGTGGGCAGATGTCACGCGCTGCGGGTGCATTATCTGGTAGTTGATATGAGTCCCTGGTCCCCAGGGAGCATATCGGCCAGCTTGCGGTGCCCGGCAGAAAAAGCATGGTTTTGCAGTTCGGCCGGGGTCACCCATTGACAGCTCTGGGCTGCATGCAACGTTGGGTGAGGCAGGCCGTGCAGTTCGCAGAAATAGGCGTGCATGGTCACCCGATAGCGTGTGTAGCTATGCTTGATCACAGCAATTTTTTTCAGCGGGTAAACTGCAAGTTCGGTTTTTTCCATAAATGCGCGGACGACTGCGGACCTGGGAGATTCTCCGGAAATGACGTTTCCTCCCGGAAACTCCCAGAGGCCCGCCCACAGGTCATCAGCGCACCGTTTTTGAATGAATATCCGTCCGTTGTGGACAAGAACCCCGGAAGCCATGGTGACAGGAATGGCTGCCGGGGGCTTTTTCAAAACCGGGCGTTCCAGAATAGTTCCTTTCTCCAGGGCCTTGCAGAGGGATTGGAGAGGACATGCTCCACACACGGGGGACTTGGTGCACACCAGCGCGCCCAATTCCATAAGGGCCTGGTTGAAATCCCGGGCATGGCTGGGAGGCAGCAGATCTGTTGCATAGTCTGTGAGGCTTTGGCGGGTGGTGGATGTGGCAACCGGAGTGGACACATCGAAGATTCGGGCAAGGACTCTGGTGACATTGGCGTCCAGCACCGGAATGGGCTTTTCAAAGGCAATGCTTGAAATGGCGGCTGCAGTGTACGGACCGATACCCGGAAGGGAAAGAATGGTGGCGTGATCTGTGGGGAATATGCCGGCATACCGATCGACAATGAGTTGTGCGGTCTTTTGCAGATTTCTGGCCCGGCGATAATATCCCAGGCCTTCCCACATGTTCAGTATCTCGTCTTCAGGGGCCCGGGCGACACTTTCGATGCTCGGGAATCTGCGTATCCAGCGAGTAAAATAGGTTACCCCCCGTTCCATCTGGGTCTGCTGAAGCATAATTTCAGATACCCAGACTTTGTACGGGGTGTAGTCTTCGCGCCAGGGAAGACTGCGTTTGTTTCTGCTGAACCAGTCGAGGAGATTGTGTTGGAAGATGTCTTTGGAAATCATGAGCGGGGCATCGGTGAAAAATGGGGAAAAGGCAACCAGGGAAATCGGTATATTATTGTCGGTCCAGAAAGGGCAGCCGGATTTCGTTTTCGATATTTTCCTGTTTGATGCCGTTGATGATTTCTTCTTTGATCACCGGTTTGATGCGTTGTTCCCAGAGTGTCTGCTCATGGGGGGCGATTTTATGCATGACCCGCTCGTATTCCTGGGGCCAGAAGGCTTTTTTGTCGATGGGGGTTCGTACTCCTCCCGTAAAGCGGAAGGTTGTCTGCTGCAGCTTTAGGGGGTGCATGGCCAGTCGTTGGGCCGCTCTGGTAAAGGCCTTTTTGCCGATGGTCGTGTGCTGGTCGTAGACATACCAGGGCCAATCTTCGGGGGAAGTTGTTGTGGCTGTGGGGGCCAGCGGAGGGGGACCGTTAAAGGATGTCAGGCATAGAAACCCGGCAATGAGGGCCATGATGCGGTCTCCTGCCATGCCTCCGGGGATGAGAAAGCGCTGCATGCATCCCCGGGTCGCATATTCAATGTCGGCATTGTCCAAAGCCTGAGCCTTGAGCATGACGGACCGGGCCACGGCTTCATCCCCATGTTTATGGCGGTACTCAAGCATGCGCACCAGCGAGGAAAATCGGCAGGCATAAGGCTCTTTTGAGGGGCCCTGGTAGTTCCAGCGCGAGCTGTTTTCCCATAGAACAGAGAGCAGATAGGCAGAATGGTCTTTGTAGGACCTGCACAATGTTTCCAAGAGTTCGCTCGCCGCTTCGGCAAAGAGTTCCTGATCGGGTGCTTTCTGGAAATCGGCAAATAATTTCCAGGCGTCCCCCGCATACTGCCAGACCTCTTCTATGGCCAGAACGGGCAATCGCCATACGAGCCAGTTCCTGTCTTTTTCCCAGAGGATGGCAAAGGCAGCATGGAGCATGCCCGTGTCGGATCGGCGGATGGCTTTCTGGATGGCGGATCTGGCGGCCCATTCTTTTCTGTTGGCAGATTTTTTCATCGTTCGGGAGTTCTCCTCTGGTTGTTCTGTGTATCCACAAGGCGATGGGTTGGCCATAAAAAAAGGTTCCTCAATGTAATGCTCATAGTCCTATTTCAATAGTATTTCTAATGTGTTAGAGTCAGAAAAGGCAGATTATGTTGCATGGGTTACGGTAAGCACGCCACTGTTTAAAGGGCACATCGCGGTTCCTTCCGTCCTGATTCAGGGAGGAGGTGGGGGACCGGTTTCAGGATAGAGAGAAAATGACCTTGATGGCCCGGCACAGGTGACAATCCATCAGGAATCATCTAGCTATTTCTGAAAGTTGCTTGGTGCATATTTTTTGTATTTTTGACTGAGAGGATGTCTGATGATTTTGTCTGATAGAGTTCCCTTTTCCTGCCTTCGTTGTATGTTGATCATACTTTGTGCCGTGGTTTTGTGTGTTGCCTGTGCCAAGCAGAGCATCCCTTCTGATCCTGTATCGCCCTATGAGGATTCGTATTCTGTGTATGGAAAGCGGTATCATCCCCGGCAACAGGCCCTTGGCTACCAGGATACCGGATTGGCTTCCTGGTCCGGAAAACAGGGGCAGGGCAGGGTGACAGCCTCGGGCGAAAAGTATGATTTTCGGGCCATGACCTGTGCCCACAAGACCCTGCCTTTTGATACCGTATTACGGGTGATCAACCTGTCCAATAACAAGATGGTCTTGGTGCGGGTCAATGATCGGGGGCCTTTCAAACACGGAGACGGCAGGATTATAGATCTTTCCTGGAACGCAGCTAAAAAACTGGGGATGCTTGCGCAGGGGGTAACGAAGGTGCGCGTGGAGGCGGTCAAGTAGATGATTTCTTTACCAGCATTATGTGATCATTGCGGGAAATGCTTTGTCGGTGAATTTGGCGGAACTCTGGATGGCAGGATCAGTCTCAAGGGCCAGACCGTTCCGGGGTGTCCTGACTGCGGCGGGAATATTTCGGTGCCCAATGGCAAATACAGTTTTGTAGGCAGTGCTGTTCGTTTGCTGGCCCGCCCGGCAATAGCCCTTGAGGATCTTCAGGCTCTGGACGTTCTTTTGGGGCGCATGGAAACCTCCTGCTTCGGTATCCGGGAAGGCATTGCTGAGATCGTTGATCAACACACCAGCTTTTCTTTTTTGGGTGATCTTTTTATGCATTACAATACAAGCTCTTCGCAATCAGTTCAGGCCCTGGCAGGTTTTTTTCGGTCCATGATTGCTGCATTGAAGATCTATTGGCCTGGGAGAGATACTGATTTTGAGCGTTTTGAGCACTCGGTCAACGAGCATTTTCTTCTGAGCTGGGACCTGATGTCTTCCGAGAAAAAAGACGCATTGGACGGCTTGATTCTGGCTGTTCCTTGGGCGGCGAAAAGTATTGGCACCTCCCGAATGCAAAAGCTCAAGCGCGTCCGCAGGCTGCTTAAAAAGAAACGGTAGGCAGGAAGAGTGTGTCTCCCGCACAATACAGTCTCCAGCTGCGGAGATGACACCTTTGAGCATTATACGAACTGCACCCAAAACAAGGATACTCGACATGAGCGTTGTATTCGAACCCATCGGTTTTGTTCAGACCCAGGCCCGCACGCTGCCCCGGCACTGGTCCGTGTCTGATGTGGAAGGGGATCTGGTCCTTGATGCATCCTATATCCGCGGGCTGGACAGTATGTCCCCGGGAGATCGGATTGTTGTTCTATTCCATTTCCATGAAAGTCCGCCTTTTTCCATGGATTCTCTGATGCAGCGTCCACCGCATGGCAATCAGGGGAAGAAAGGTGTCTTTTGTACCTGCTCGCCGTACCGTCCCAATGCTATCGGATTTTCCATAGTCACGGTTCTTGCCCTGAATGGAAATAGTATCCGGGTGCGGGGCATTGATATGCGTAACGGGACGCCCATTTTGGATATTAAACCGGACGTGCGTCCTTCCTGATTTTAGGAGGGATGCCCTGGAAAAGGAGATGTTTCCATGTTTTCGTGGTGTAAACGCTACTGGTCCAAAGACCCGGAAGACAGCGAGCTGGTGCAGGCCTGTCGTATACTGCAGGCTCATTGTTCTTTGGAAGAAAGTTCTTTGATTCTGGCCTCTGGCCGCTACCATATTCTTCGTAAGGCCAAAGAAATTTCAGATAGATTGGAACATGAAAAGGATGTCCACTCCCTTGGACAAGAGTGATGCATTGTTTTTTGAATCACAAATCAAAAAGGCCCTGCAGTGTATGCGCAGGGCCTTTTTGATTTGTGCGGGGTGATTTCAGAACAAGCTTATGTGAGGAGAAACGACTGTGTCTGTTCCCAGATCAGGTTATGGCGGCCGGTGAGCCGATGGTCGGACTCTGTTTCCACAAGGTGTACCATGTCCGGATGTGCAGCTGCATAGTCCCGGCTGTGTTGGATGGGGATGGTCTGGTCCTTGTTGCCGTGGATGATGGTTGTCTGGGTCGCGGGCAGGATCGGAGATGTGTACCGCAAACCATCTTCGTGAAATGTATACCTCAACGGAAGCTCCTGCTGAAAACCCTGATGCGCGACATCGGCGACCCTCTGCTGTTTCCACAAAGCGATTTCTTCCTTTGAAGTTCCCCAGGGATGATAAAAAAGGACCGGAGCCAGGAGCAGCATTTTTGTGATTCCTCCGAACCATTCTGCGTACTGCAGGGCGATGAACCCGCCCAGGGAGCTAGCAATGAGCCGCACATCATCTTTCGGATGGTCCAGCAGAAATTGCCTGACCCTGTTGATCATCCCTGTGATGGTCAAAAACTCGAAATCTTTGGGCGTCGGGTTGAAATCAAAGATAAAAAATTCAACTCCCGGGAGAGTTTTGCACTGTTCACGCAGGTAATTGGCCTTCTCTGATTTGGCAGAGGAAGTAAACCCGTGAAGAAAGAGGATTGTCTTTTTGCCCATGATCGGGTGTTCTCCTGCTTTTGCTATTTGGTTGCCGGAGCATCGCTCCGTATTTCCTGCCTGGCTGTAGCGATTTTAGTGGTAATGTTATTCTTGATCCAATGGCTGTCCCACCATTCCACCGGGTTGACGGGGACTCCGGACAGGATGATTCCCAGATGGAGATGATCGCCTCCGGCCATGCCCGTGGCTCCGGTTCTGGCGATGATCTGTCCCCGTTTGACCTCGTCCCCTTTCTTGACCAGAAATTGACTGAGATGGGCGTACAGACTTTGCAGGCCCATGCCATGGTCAAGGATGAGAACATTTCCGTAAATACCTAAAAAATCGGCAAAAACAATTTTTCCGCTGTTGCATGCCTGAACCTTGTCCCTGGCTATCGAAGCCAGATCTATTCCTAGATGACGTTGGTGGTCGATGATCTGACCGTTGTGAAAATAGGTCCTTTTGTCGCCAAATGTGGCTCTGGATGCGGCTCCGGGTTGGCGGATAAAGCTCCCCTGCCAAAGTATTGCCGGATTTGTCTGGGAGGCGACATTATGGAGCTGCTGTCGGTTTTTAATCCGTCCTTCAGTATTGACTTTAAGAAACAGGTCCAAAGAACTGGTGGCTTCTGGAAATGTCGCTTTAAACTGTCCCATCTTTTGCTCGAGAAAATTATCTGATATTTGAATAGTGTCTTTTTTGAAAATTTTGGGAATCAGATGGTAGTATATTCCGGTGCGGGCTTCATTGCCCGCCTCGTCCACTGCAATGACTTGGGGGACATCGGTGGTGGGATTCGCGTCATAAGGGAAAGAAAAAAAGCAGAGATAGTCGTTTGTGTCGGCGTCCTTAAAACCAGGGAAAAAATATTTACCGACGATAATACCTGTTTTGGGTGCTGGTTCCGACAGTGTGTATACCGCCAGACCTGAACCGCCGATGGCCAGGTTGTGTTGACGAGAAACAACACCGATCACAGGGGCGATGGTATCTATGATCAAACTGCGGTCGATTAAACGCGTGTTGCCTTTGCCCATATGGTTCCATGATTTGTCAGTACAGGAAATCTGAAGCTCCAGAGGACCTTCTTTGAGTTTGATGCCGGATAAACTGAAGGTTGCGCTCCATTCGGTTGTTTTTGCGGGAAACATCTGGCTGAGGATAATATGTTTTTCTCCACCCTGAGTGGCGGTGACCTGAACGATATCCAGTCCCGATTCGATATCTTTGGCGAAGAGGGTAAACGAGGTTTTGGCCGTGACAAATGTGCTTTGGGGCTGGACGATGAGTTCCGGTATGTTATTTTCGAGAAATGCCAGATAAAACAAGATCCCTCCTGCACAGAGGACGGCCAGAAGCAATAAAAAAAACAGCGATTTTATACGGATTTTCATGAGATATGCTCCTCAAAAGCAGGAAATGATAGACAACGGATAGGGGGTATATATTGAGGGCTTATGCGGTGATGTGCGGCTACGCCCAGGACGAATATGCACATCTAATGGACAGCTAGTAAAAAGACAAGGTATCTTCTTGAGGTGTGGAATGGACAAAAATGTTGTTAAACCAAACCCAGTTTCAGACCCATAGTTTTCGAACAGGTTATCACTGTTCAATTCTTTTTTCACCGCGAAGGGCACAAAGGAACGCGAAGGGTGAAGAATCTGGGATAGATTGAGCTTTATTT
>Ga0265294_10002963_pt1 | contig 22041 bp, 29 predicted proteins | sample MunlanPumphouse3_FD_192504 | JGI IMG/M metagenome (GOLD analysis project Ga0265294, IMG submission 192504) | Groundwater microbial communities from a municipal landfill in Southern Ontario, Canada - Pumphouse #3 | ecosystem: Environmental > Aquatic > Deep subsurface > Groundwater | place... | reverse complement strand
CAATGTTTGTGGAGACAATCCCGATCTTACTAGATAAGCCAAGGTCAAGATCGTCAGCAACGGTCTCCACCGCTGTAAGCTTCCCGGCAACAGCGTTAACGTCTGCTATCGATCCTCCAACATTGTTGACATTTGATATTGATCCTGCGATAGTATCTACATTATTAATACTTTCGCTAACTTTTTTAATGTTACTATTGATCCCTTCACCTAAATCATCTGAAAGGCGGTTAATAGAGTCGATATTTTGATCTAGTAGCTGTATGCTTGATATGTTAGCTACCAAGACAGAAATCTTGCTATTTTCGCCTAAATCTAAGTCATCTGAAAGAATTGTAATCTCAGACAAATGAGCTTCTACTAAATCTATCTCAGCAAGTTTAGCAGATACAGCTAATAAATTAGCCATATCATTAAGAATTGGTAATAGGTCATCCTTTGCTGCAACAGCAATACTTTTAGCTTGTTCTGCTTCATTAGCATAACCAAGTGCAATAATTGTAGCTTGTTCTGCCAATGATGCTAACCATTCTGTTTCTGTTCCTTCAAATCCATTTCTTACGGCTACCTCATAAGCAGAATATCCTCTTAAGACAATTAGATCTGGATCTGAAGTTAAAACTGCCTGTAGAATTATGGGCTTCCCAATTTGTATCGTTTCTATTCTCATCTTTTATGTTTTCATAATTTGTTCAACAGAGATGTCTTTAGCTTTAATTTAAAATACAATTTAGTTTTTTGTTTTACTATTATAATTAGTCTTAGTTTCCATAATAATATTTTACTAAATTGGAACTCCTAATGCATCAACCCAACCATCATTACTTGCGTTCCTCCAAATAGGCTTATTGAGCGTTATATCAAAAACATGCTCTCCAATAACAGTGCTATCAAGAGAATTTCGCTCTTCTGTAGTACAAGCTTTTGCAACCAAAATTGCTGCTGCAGACAAGGAAGCAAGCCATTCTATGGATGTTCCCTCAAAGCCTCCTTCTTTTACGGCAATATCATAGGCAGAATCGCCTTTTAGGTAAACTAAATTAGGATTTTCAGAAGATACAGCCTGAAGAATAATTGTCTCACCTGCCTGAACAATAAACATAGTAGCCATAATGCTAAATTATTATTCGTTTTGAAATTTCTTTGACTAGAATAAAGGGCCCATTGCATAAGGTCTTATTTACTCTTTGCTCATCATTATAAAATTCAAGCTCCCATTGAAAAACACCCTCTTTATCAGCCGTATCCTCACTTCTAAAAAATACGAAAACATCTTGCCCTTGTATCTTTACCTCATCGGAACCTTCCTTCTGAAAAATTAAGTTACCCTTATGATCTCTGACCTGAAATAATCCAGTCATTCCAAAAAGATCTATAACATTTGGGAATTGAAAAGGCTGCACAGCAGAGTCTCCTGCCTTAAGAATTAACCCTATTGGATTACCAATAATATATACTAAATCTTCCATAGTAAACTAATTTCTTGGATTTTCTTCTTTGTCTGTTGCGTCATTTGTTCTACTTAAAATTCCTCCCCTTGCATATTTTAAAATATTTTCGGCAACCATATCTTCAAGTAACATCTGATACTTCTTAGGTACAAGCGAATCTTTATCAGCATCCCAATTAGAATTAGATTCTGGATCTTCTAGTAATGCCCACATCTCTACTGTATCAATAGGAATTTCTTCTCCATCGACTAACTTCATGGGCTGACGAGAATAAAAAACCCTATCACCAAATGCTAAATAACAAATGTTATTTTCAGTAAAGTCTCGTCCAGACCTACGGAAGAATCCCTCCGTAGAAGCTCGATAGAACTCAATAGACCGATCTTTAGGGCCAAGGTAACGTATGTTGCCATCCAAGTTAATAAGTGACGGTATTTTGCTCCTAAAGAGCTCAGGGAGGTCTGATTCTATATTAGGATTAGGAATAACCAATGATTCACGAGGATCATTATACCGATAATTTTCGTTAAAAACATATTCAGTATCATCATGCTGAAGAACATCAAGAAAAATACGAGAAAAGAAAACGTCAGTATTACGCTTATCCTCCTGATACATCTTCTCAATAAAGATATTTCTTGCAAGCTTACATTGCTCCCATATATAATCTCGATCAAACCGACTATCATCAACTGGAAAAAAAGCTTGAATCTTTTCCCTGATATTCCATAACAATTTATCCTTTTCCTTCATATTCGTCTTCCTGTTTAGAAGAAAAAGGGAGAGAGGGCCTAACCTCCCAGCTCTCCCCAATCTTCATATCACATGGCTAAAAACTAAGAAGCAACAGAAACAATAGTCTGACTATTAATCTGACTAGTTACCCAAGTATGCTTAAAGGACGTAACCGTAGTTTTTCCTTCATAAAGAACATTGCCTGTAATAACATCATCAGCTGCTCCAGCGGTTGTAATAGTACCTGTCAACGAATTACAAACACCAGTATTACTAGTGCCAAATGCCCATTGTTGCGAAAGAATATTTACCCCAAAGTCTCTCAATACTGGAGTCCCCAATCCTGAGGAATTAGTAACGAGATCCCATCGTCCAAGGTATGAGTAAGTAAGGATTTCTGTAGCATCCAATGCTTCTCCACTGAATGATCCTGTAGCAACAGCTGTACAAGTAATTTCAGATACAACCAAATAATCCAAATGAGCATACTTGATTTCAGCATAAAAAACATCAGCATCTGTTCCATTTGCAACTACCCCAGTGGTAACGTTTATGGTTCCAGTATTACTTCCACCAGCATAGTATTTGACAGAAGAAACAGTAAAGCCAGGAACATCATCTACCGACATTGTACCAGCACCAGCACCAGAGGCACCAGTCAGTACAAGTGAGGTTTTACCTAATTCTACAGTAATCAATCCAAGATCGATTAAGTAAGGATAAAGAACATCAGCCCAATAGGCGCCATTCATGACGGTTGTTGGCATGAAAATCTCCACGACTTCTTCGAAAGTTTCCTTCCTCGATGCACCGACAAGTCCTGCAGCATCATTATGCTCAACATAAAAAATACACTTACTGTAATCGGTGTTCTGAATAGGAATGTTTGGTGTCGCACCAACAGAAGAAACAGGAAGAATAGGAAAGATCTGCTGAACTTCTCTCAAAGGAATGATCTCTTTCACAAAAGCAGTAGAAATAGTTTCAGTACCGAATCCATTATTCATAAAAACAGAGAACGGATAACGATTTTCACTTTGAGTTAACTGAATCGAGCTAGCTCCATAAGCCCATTTGCCACTTTCTAATGTAAAAACGAGTCCTTCAGAAGCCTCAACAATTACACCTGAAGTAGAATCAGCTACTGCTGTAATACCAGTAACTGCATTAAGCGCAGTAACAGCAGCAGCGACACTAGCTACAGTTGCACTAGCTAATACCACATCTCCCCTAAGGTCATTCACTGCCATCGTTCCTGATCCGGTAAATGCAATATAATAGCGAGACTTAGCTTCAGCAACAGCATAAGGATCTGCATTAATCATTTCAACAATATTCCCTACCATCTCGGCACGATCTATCTCATTGAGATAACCGCTAGATGCTGTTCTTAAGTTTTCCAGATAATAGGTATAGGACTTAGAATGTCCATAAAAAGACTGAGGATCACCAGTAAACTGATAATCCCTTTGGATCGTAATACCACCATCGTAACCAAGATCATCATTGGTTGGATAAATAGGTTTGCATTCAATCAAAGAAACTTTCTTTGTTGCTGCGACATGATCTACTCTTGCATAATGAGTAATATTATTAAGAGCGATCTCGTTGCCATATTGTTTGATAAACAGCTTCCCATCAGAAACAGCTACATCTCCAGAAGCAAGGCTGTTGATTAACAACTGGTTTTTTTTGCGGATTAAATTACCACCTGACATTTGTTATAAAATTTTAATTATTATTCAAACTTGTCTTTAATTTGCTCCTCAATAACCTGTGTTTGATATCGTGGTGATTGGGTAGCTTCAATATACATACGAACAGCCATATCAACAATTTCCTTTTGCTGGAATGGCCCTAATTCACAGTCTACGGCAACATCATCACTCTTTGGCTCAACATACTTGATCGCACGAGGATAACGAAGGTATTCTATCTTCATTTTAGAGGGCTTAGAGTCAGTTTCATTGATCAACTCGATAAATTCCCCAACCAATCTATAATAAGGCTTTTCATCGGTAGGAAAACGATATGGATTTTGATAAATGTCTGCACGCTGATCAGCTCTCATTAGTTCTGCCTTAATCCAATTTGATTCTTCATCCTCGAAAATGGGATTGTCTCTGTAATTAAGCTTAAACAACACATTTAAGAGTCTAAAATATTTAGGATTAGGATAACCGTTTGGAACAAGAAACCTATAATCACTAGAAGACATGGAAATTATTGGAAGATCACTTGAAATTTCCCAATAATCCGATGCGTCAATTCCAATAGATGTACAAGCAGCATCAGTAGCCTCAACATCTAGGAGAGAACCAATATGAGTCCCAGCTAAAGTAACAGGGTCAATTTGGACTTTAACCATTACTGGAGTTAATAGTTCAGAATATTCCACAATAGCGAAAAATTCATCTGAAGTATTTGCTCCATGAATCTCTCCTGTAACTGAATCAATCGTTCCAGAGCTTACAGATGATTTAAAAAACTGTACTCCGGATAAATTGAAGTAACGTTCGCTATCAATGACTAAAATCCCTGATCCATCTGAAAAAATCCTAGTACTACAAGGTGCAGTAACAAACCTTGAACCATTAGTATTTATAATCCTTTCTGTACGTAAACGGAAAAGATCATCAATACGCTTTTGATCAAGATCAAATTGTCTGGATCTTTCAGTCATCCAATCTTCCTGTGCTTTGTTTATCCAGTAATTGAATTTCTCGGCAGGAACGCCTTCTGCATCTTCTTTTTGAATCCCATGCAGAAAAGCAATCATCATTTCTCTAGCGGTTGTGATCATAATTTTAACCTTTCTTTTTTTCAGTAAGTCGGTTGCCCAAAGAATTTACATGACTACTGTTTTTTGGATTAACAACATAAATCACCGCTTCATCAAGCGTGCCCATAAATGTCTCTCCATCAAAAAACTTGCCTTGTACACTTCGGATAATTCCGTAATGTGCCAACTCCAAAACAAAAACTCTATTATCTTCCTTACCATCATAAAATGACAAGATACTTTTAGGTCTAAGTTCTGCTTCCTTGACTGCTTTTACGGTTAGAGCCTTGACAGATAATCCCCTAATATCAATTCCACCCAAATAAATACATAAAGACTTCAGCCGGTCAATATCTGATTCGTCGAAAATCTTCTTCTTCGCGTCAAAAATTAACATCTCTTCAGTTAATGATTCAACTGATTCACTTTCTACATCATTGATAAAAAATAGATGTTTCCTAGAATCTACTGTCCTACTGTTCCTGGCAATAAGATCGCTATTAGCCAAACACAAACAATATTTTCCATAGTCTTCATTATTACTCAAGTCCAACTGTTCTCTATGAGATACCGGGATTTGAATCTGATCAATCTGCACGCCTTTTTCAGGATCATCACTAATGCCCAATGCTTTCATGATTTTCCCTTTATCTGAAAGGGTTTCTTCGTTTAGTCCTAAATCATACTGTTTTGACTTTGAATCATAAATAGCTGACAAATACAAAGTCCTTTCTTTATACTTTGGATTTACAGCCAAAAGCTGTATAGTCCTATCTCTTTTTTCTTTGCTCATTCTTTAGACTTTTAAATTATGTTAAGACAACCTTACTGGTTTCCACATTTCAGCAACACCATACATGTTTGCACACTTAATACCAGTTTCAGAGAGAACATGAGTATGACTTCCGTCAACAGAAGTCTTCATATCACCACCTTTATCAATTCCAGCAACAGTTCCCATCAAGAAAGATCTATTCCCTAAAGTAAGTAGTTCAACGTTATTACTGCCAACATCTGCCCTTCCAAGAGAAACAAAAATAGCACGTCCACTTTCAGCCGAACTTCCATCTTTCGTAATAAGTCTAGGTCTTGACGGATCATCAAAATACTTATGCCAAACAGGATAAATACGAACATTATTCCATTCATAGAACGAGTAACTCATATTGATTCCTTTAGCACTACCATCTCCCTCAATAATCTTGTCAGACTGAGTTCTCAGACCAAGATCACCCATAATCTTTGTAAACTGCTGCATGAAATTTTGACCTGCAATCACTGCAACTTCAAGTTTCCCATCAGCAGATGACATGATCTGAAGATTACTCATGACATTCTGGAGAACATTTTCAGTTAGCTTATTGTATGGAAATTTTAAAGATCCATCACCCATATTCAAAAGTCCATCTCCAGCCATGATCTCTCTTCCCTTCATGTCCTTCAAATAAACCTCATCATTGTCACCAACAGTTCCTTGACCCATCAAAAGCTGATATTCGCGAGCCTCTGCCCAACGTTCCAACATTTGTTGCTCAGCCATAGTCGTCCACAGAAATTCTCCATTATGTTCGATCCAAATTTTACGAGTAGTCATAGCGGCAGCAGTTCCGGAAATACTCCATTTCATACGCTGCAAAGTCATATAGGAATAAGCCCAGTTATCAAAGGTGTACTTTTCATAGCCAGTCTCTGACATTTCGTAAAAGTTCGTCATTACAAAGCCAATCTCCATTCCCGGAGCCAATAGGTCGGGATTAATAAAGGTTGTTTTGCTCTTAGCATTCAATCGAACATAAAGACGGAATGATCCATCATCATTTTGTTTAGCTAGCTGATCGTCAACAATAGTAACATTTGTCCTGTTATCAGCAAGTTCCAAAACATCATATGGAGAAAACCAATCTGTATCAGTGTCAATAGCAATAACCTCACCATTTTCTCCTGGCTTTGTTTTGTCTCTACAAGAGTAATCTACGATGACACCTTTACGTTTAGTTATTCCCTTTACCGGCCACATAACCTTTCGGTTTCCAACAACCCGGTAACTGTCGTTGGTTAAGCCTGCATAAAGACCTTTTGATGTGAGGCCTTTGTTTGCCAATAGCGAGGAAAATGCGGTACGATCACTCTTCCATAGAGTAGCAACCTGTGGCATAATCTCAGGTTCAGCGATAGCGGCTTGAAGTAAATGATTAGACATCGTGGAGTCATTTGCCCATCCACGAATTGTCCCTGGTTCTACAATTCTCATTTGTTAATAAAATTTATTGTTGCGGTTCTTTTAGACGTGAATAGTCTACTTTTTTTGGACCCGGGCTGGCTGCTGGAGCTCCTAATCCCGTCATAGATTGTGGCCTAAGTTTATTAAAAATCTCAGCTTTAGTCCCTTCTTTGGCATTAAATAATGCCTCTTTAATCTTAGGAGAACCATTCAAAACAAGAAAGGCATACTTCCAAATATCCATATTGCTTTGCAATAAATCAGATAATGGCATCTTTCCACTCTCGTCCCTTTTGGTTAGCTCCCGAAAAGTACTATTAAATGCTTCCCGATCTGCTTCGCTGATTGGAACACCATAAATTTCCGTAACTTTTTTAGTTTCTGCAAATAAATTTATTAACTCGGCATCAATCTTTTGATTAGCCTCATTAATTGCTTTATCTTGGTTTGCTTTAGCTTCTGCCATTATACGTTCTCTATCCTGATCCTGACGAGTTCTAATTTCTTTCTTCATGCGTAACTCTTCAGACTTTAACCTCCCACTAGCTTCAAATTCAGAAATCATCTCCTCAATATCGTCTTCTGTTGCATCTGGATATTCAAGAGGTATGGATTTCTGAAAAAAATCCCTACCCTTTAAAGTAAGAATCTTCTGCCCTGCATTAATATCTTCAGCCCATTGATCAAAACTAAACTCAGGATCTGCAAGTTTTTGGTTCAGGTCTAAAGCCATTGGATGTAGCTTTACATCATTTGGCTTAATTTTCTCAATCGTGTTGGAGATTACTTCAAGCTCATTTTCCGGGCTCAAATCTTGTGGTGCATCAATCCCAAGCTTCTCCTTCAAGACACCCCAAATTGGGCTAGGACTAAATCCTGTGGGCTTTGGCTCTCCTTCATCATTGACTTTAATAGAATCATCTGATGAATTTTGGGTAGGCTCATTGCTTTCTTCTAATGGAGCCTCCTCTTCTACGAACTTCCCCTCTGGTACGCTAAATGCGCTTGCTCGTTTCTTTAATTCTTCTTTTTCCATTTTTACTTAGTATTAGTATTCATCTTATTAACCTTCTTCTCTTCTATGTCTAATTTTCTAGACCCTAGCAAGGTATCAATTTTTTGCGTCAATCCACTCAGTCTGTTTTTAAAATCATCAGAAACAATCTTATTCTGAACATCAGCAGCTTTTATCTGTAGTTCTCTTTCTTTAAGAGCTCTATTCTGTTCCAACTCTTTTGCTTGAATATCCTGTTCGGTAATTTTTTGTGCAGCATTAAATTGAAGCTCTCGCTCCTTAATCTGTGCATCTAATTGTTTTAATTGCATCTGCATCTGATTGTTTAACTCTTGAAAGCGCATATCCATCTCTTTCAACGCTTGTTCTTTCTGCATCTCAGCTTGCTGTGCATTTCCAGCTGCTGCCTGCATCTGTTCAGCCATACGCTTTGACGCAAACTCTAAAGTAGTCTCAATCTCCTTCAAGGTGCTTCCCTGGTAAACTTTGATTAAATCATGCAATGCAATCTGTCCTGCTCCACGTTCTTGCATGGCAATCCTTCTGAAATCTTCCATGAAGTCTAACTCCTTAACGGAATTAGATACAAGAATATCATATTTCCTCCCATCAAACATATCTTTGGGTAAGGCAAAATCTTCATTGGTAAGATCACTATTAGAAAACGAAATAATATCATCAATAAAACCTTGTTCTCTAGCACAATTCATAAGCCGGCTTAAGGCTTTACCCAATAAATTAAAATGCTTGTAAAAATGGATCTCATTAATAATAGTACTTTGATCAATACTCATCTTATTCGTTCCAACCTGATCCGTGCTAATAGTTTGACCAATAGCCTGCCTTGGAATACCAATAATCTGACCTGCCATCTCGTCAATGTCCCTTGCCATCCCTAAAATATACATAACACTTTGACTCAATGAATCGTCATATTGAGTAAATTGATTGAAGGTTGGAAAACGTTGAAACTTCTTCTTCATCGTATCAATCCATGCAACCCCCATCTTTCTATGATAAACCCATTGTTCCGGAGTCATATCATCAGGACGTTGAGACTTGTCCATAATGATGCCTTTAACTCCAGAAAGTACAGTAAGCAACTCGGCCTGGTACATTAAAATATTATATAGATCCTGGAGATCTTTCGTTGACCACACATATGAATATGGAGCATCATCAATTCCATTGAAAGTATATCCTATAATCGGAAGCTCCGTCTTGAAGGTATCTACATCATATACCTGGTATTTTCTTGGGCCAGCATTAACAACTACACCTCCAGATGCATTCCCTATAAGAACGCCCTCATAAATATCATCAATATACCTTACATTAATATACTCTCCATCACGAAGACCTTTCTCCAGAACTTCTTCTTCATTTATAATATGAGAGAAATGGGATTTTGGTACATGAGGATTTGGTGTAAACTTCCTGATTATTTTCCGTGGACTTCTCCAAAAAACATAAGTTACATTAATAACTCCATCTATCATATTACCTGAATAAGCTGTATTGTATTGGTCATCAGGAAAGTAAGCCCCATTATCAACATTAGTTTTAACACTAGAATCAGAAATCAATGTCCTAAATCTCTTGATTCTTTCAATATCAGTCTTCTTCAAGTACTGGCCAAAACGTGTGAGAATTTCTCCAATACTCATTGGAACAGTATAAGTTGCCCAGTCTCCATCCTGAATATACCCAGTAGGAGAAGCCCCACTCCAGCAGGTGTAAAGTGAAGATATCTGTTCAAAAATAGGGTACTTCTCTCCTTCAACAGGATCAACAAAATAGATAGGCTTACCAGTAATCCCCTGCTCCTTAAAAGCACTTATGCTCTTACGTTCAATATCTCGCTCCTGAATAGCTTTCTGCAAATATTTCGAGGCAGCAAGTTCGAGAACATCTTTGTATTTATACTTAAAAAAATGATCAATCTTCTCTTCGTCATCTTGTGTTAATAGAACAATACGTTCTTTCTTAGTTTTAAGCTGAACAAGCATTGTAATGAGTTCATCCTTGACCTTTAAAAGCTCTTCTTGCATCTGAGCCTGCTCCTCATTTTGAGGTTGATTTGCTAAAATTTGTCTAATCTGACCAATATTTTGTTCGATCTGAGTTATAGCTTCGAGTTCTGGCTGCCGTATAGAATCAATGCGTTGATCAAAAAGATCCAAATAGTGCTTAAGTTTTTTTTCATAACGCTCTCTTTGACTCTTCTCATCACTCGCAATACATCCATAATGAAGCGGACGTGTTGTTAATTTTGATATCTGAAGATCTATCTTTGGTCTAATAATCTGAAAAAAACGAACCTTGGCAGGATAGACATAATCACCAACCTGATTAAGATAGTTGAATTCTTCTTCTGTCTTAATACCATTATAGTACATAAAACAAATCTTATCACGCTTACGCGACTGAATATCCGTAAGTGCTGAAGATGCGATTGTTCTGGTTATAAACTCAGCCCATTCCTTTGTTCGATCTTTTAAATCGGGTACAAGATTAAATTCCATCTAATTTTTTGTAAATTGTAACTTTCCTCCCCTAGATATGTATCCAAAATAAGGAGATTCCTTCTGAATAATTTTCTCATCCTCTTCATCAGCATACATCGTCTCGTTAACTTGAACCATACAAAGCGATGCAGCAATAGTTAAGTCACAGTTGTATTTTGGATCTAACTTATAGTTTATAAACGCCTTAATCAAGTCGAGATCTACCATACGCTCTATCTCTGAAGACTCTGCCTTCAATGTCTGCTTAAGTATCTTCAACCATTCTCTCTTTGTTGAAGGATCAATGCCATAATTATTATTAACCTTTGAATCTACAATCCATCTTGCTATAGACAAATCTGGTCTTAAAGCAAGTAAAAATTCCATCCCATTACGCTTATACCAGTCAAAAATCAAAATATTCGACCATTCAATAAGGTTATGACTATTGTAATAATAAGTTAGTTTAGCTGTATTCTCGTAAAAGTCATAAGCATTTTCTTCACGCATATAACTTTTGGCACAAAAGAAATTATAAGTTTCACTTGCTGCATAAAATTTCTTTCTGACTACACACGCACCCTTTGAGACAGATGTTTTAGCCTCATCCTTATCATATGAGTCTGTACCCGTATAATAAACCTCCTCTGGCACAATACCTCCTGTATTGACCGGATAATTGCCACCATCATCCTTTATTACATTCCCATTACCATCGATCGTCATTGGATGCTCATATATATCAATATTCCCGTTTGGATCTGGAATCCATTCAACACCAATAATCGTCCCATCAATCTTTATCCATTCAAGTCTTCCAATTTCTTTCTTTTGAAGACTTTCATGATTCATCAAATCAGCTCTTCGTTTATTTAGCATAGATGCAACCATTTTCCCAAAATATCCACCGGTAGGTAACATAAATGCATCCGATGGTTTCCTTGGCATGGTTACACAAAATTCTTGTAGGGAATCAGTTCCTTCTTTTTCTTCACGTATACGATCAAGTGTTTCAATAGATTCTTCCTTAAGATTATTGCCTTCCGAATCAATCTTATAATACTTCCAATCAGGAATAAAATAGGAACACCTCTGGGTCCCCGGGGCAATATCTTCATCAAACTCACTTAAGTCAAAAGATAAACAATTAAAATCATCTGGATTATAAAATATTTTTTCAAGTTCAGAAACTCCAGAAAGTGCACCGTCAACTTCTCCACCAGTTCCAACAAATATAGCCATACCGGTCTTGGTCCCTTCTGCATACAAAGAAGGCTCAACAAATCGATAAGTAGCAATCCCATTCGGAAAAATCCCGAACTCCTCGAAAATAATAAGCGAAGGAGACCTCGAACTTACTACCTGAGGGTTTCCTTTGGCCGTAAAAGCAAATATCTCAGACAAAAATCCTTTTGCAACCTTTGTCTTTTGACCATTTCTATCTGTCACGTTTACCATATAAGACGCACGACAATAATCTGATGAATCCGGAAAACGATTCTTGTAAAATTCTGTATCAAAAAGATTGTTTAAGCCCCTTTTCGTGTCTGACATGAGCTTATCGGTATAAGTATCGAGCCCAGCCACATAAACCGTCTGAGAGCCTGGAAATAGGCAAAATTCCTTTCCTCCAAGCGCGGCATGAAATTCTGTTGCACCTATTTGCCTACGTTTTAAAATACAGATATTCTTTCCCTCTTTTCTCGCACGCTCAATATGGTGAGTGTAATCATACTGTATCTCTAGAAAGCGGGGGTAAATAATTCCCTTTCGTCCAGTATTATGATTTACCCCCCTAACTTTCCAGAAATTTAAAAACCAATAATGATCTCCAGTAATACGAACCCCACCAACACTATAGCCATCTATCACATAACGATAGTTTTCATCCCAAAAGGAATCATAATAAATCGAGTCCTCGGGAGGAAGTCCATCTTTAGCTATAGGACTAAATAAGCTAGTATTAATGAATCTCCCCGGCAACTTTCTTAGCTTCTACAATGTAAATAATCAAGCTAATGATGAAATTAATGAGGCTACTAAATAGCATCCTTTCTTTCGAATCATCAAGCCATGGCACCTTAATGGCAATAACCATCAGTTCAGTAATCTTGTCTTCTACTAAGACTAAATCATTAGTCAGAATAATCGCATCAATAATATTCCTGATATTAGTCTTGTAGGGATCAGGAATCAATTCCCCAAATTGGTTGTCAAGAGTGTTTAGCGTGAAATAGAACAATGAATAATCAACTTTTTCAAGTAGTTTGTTTTTGAATTCAAACTTCAGATCCATCCATTTCGCAACTTCCACCGTTGCCTCTTGGCTTACAAATCCTTTTTCGCTCATCTTTTTTCTTTTTAAAGTATAACTTAATTGTTTGATATGTGGAAGTGACTACAGGAAATATCCAGTCACTATTTTTGTAAATCCATAAAGCAGCCTTTTTAATTGTCTGCCATGGGATTTTTATAACTTCCTTCGCTTTCATTCTTTGATGATAGTTAAAGTAAAAACATCAGGCAAAACCCTTAATAAGTTACGTAAAGCCATTCGACTACTTACAACATCAATATTCCCATCCTTGTCAATATCATCTAGCTTTAATCCTGGAGCTCCACATCCACGTAACTCTTTAACATAATTTGCAATATGCCATTTAATTCCACTACGATTGTGAACATCTATAATTTCGATATGCTCGTAATCAAATCTTCCTTCTCCAGGTCTCCTTTTTTCAGCTAAATATGTTCCAAGAGGAACACAGCTTTCATTCTTCTTATTGTTTTTCCATGGAAGCTCTAATAGATAACAGGTAAATAAAACTTCAGTTCCATTCAAAACAATAACCAGAGAAATCGTCTGGCGATCCTTATATGGTAAATCAAGTCTTATTTGGATAATCCTAATCATATCGAATTTAGAATAAATTGAATAACCACATTAACAATAACAGTTGAAACCGAGACAATCAAAGCAACTTTTTGATTAATCAGTGATACTTTCTTTGATAACCGCGCAATCTCCTTGTCATTTAATGCTTTATAATCAGAAACTGTATCCTTTATGTCGCTCTTAAAAGTATCAAGGATCTCCTTTATATCAAGCGTAATCTTGTTTGTTCTTTTTTCTTGATTTAATCGCATATCGCTTAAATCCTTTTCTTCTTTTAACGTAGCATCTGCAATATTTTTAGCAAGCTTAAGTTCAAGTTCAAAGAATTGCCTTGAGATCTTTTCTTGTTTGTCTTTTACCTCTTCTATTGCTTCTACTACAAGTTGTAGAATGTTCTTTTCATTTGCTGTCATTCTTTTATTAGGTTTTTTTGGCATTTGGAAATCGTTTAGATGAAGGTATTGTTATTGCAATAAATTGTGTATCAACAATAGCTTCTGCAATATGTGGTGTATTGGGATCAATAGTTATAATATCTTTTTCTTTAAGTGTAAATTCTTTTGAACCTTTTTTGTCCTCTAATGAATTAGCATTTTCCCAAATCTTTAGTTCACCTTTGTAAACAATAATAATCTCAAATTCTTTATGATAATGTGGAGAAAAAATCCCGCCCTTTGAAACTACAGTCTTAGCAATAGCTATATTGTTATTCTTTAGGATTCCTATACTATAGCCTACTCCTCCTAGAATGTTTAGCTCCATGAAATCATCTGAATAGTTGCCGTAAACTCCATCAGGAAGATTTTCTAGAATATCTTTCAACTTGCTTAAACTATTTGTTGGCATCTTTTTTTATCCTTTTTTTTAATCCATCCCATAATATAAACATTGAAAAAACAATCGATACGATGTATCTAATAACTTCCTGAAGATCATACTTCTTTGTCAATGCGAAAAATAAAGCTGCCAGGATAATACCGGTTGAAAGACTCTTGATCCAAGTCTTAACCTTTGCCTTAAACTTCGACTTTGAAATTTCATTGACAAGATAAGAGGTCATGATGAATGTAAAAGAAAATGTCCAGTTAATTAAAGATCCAAATTTCTGAATCTCTGAAGCTATAATATCAAATACTTGCTCTTCCATTTATAGGTAATGATTCCGGATCTTCAAACTTCCTAATGCGATTTGCACTTTGCTCAATGCTCCTTCGCTTAGTAGCAACGATCCCTTCTAATTCTTTTTGTAGCTGTAAAATGTCTTTGCTATTCTTTATGGCTTTTATACGTTCATCCATGTTGGAAACCTTGTAACTTCTTGTTGCTTTCTTCTTCCCCTGATCGCTTATTTCAACAACTTCACGTTCCCATGGTATACTATTCAAATGATCTAATAGACGATCAAAATCGGTCTGTAACTGCTCAAATTGAGCTTCTTCACGACTCATCCCATGACGTAACATCACCCTCTCGCAAGTCTCAAACTGTGGTGATTCAATACGATCCCTTTTTAAGGTAATGATCTGTGAAAAAATAAATTCCCTGCGTTGCTCTGGTGTATAACGAGCCATTAGCGGGGAATTTATTGAATAAAGATAAAATAAAGCCTTTAATTGATTGTGGTAAAGATTCTTCGATTTAGTAGTATCTGCATCCTTTAATAGACTAAAACAAGTAAAGTTCTTTGCATGATCGCTAAGCGTCACGTCTCCAGTCTCTGGATTGAATATTAAAAAATAATCATTCATCTTTCTAACCAATCTTGTAACATGCCATTATCAACAACATTTGCAGGATACAATTCCTTAGTATGAAATAGCCCAGACTGAAAAGTACCATTAAACCAATGACACTTTATCCCTACAATCCTAAAATAGGACTCTTCATTATTCTTTACCGGACGCTTGATGACCTTGTCAACAATCATCTTAAAACCATTATCCTTTAACAAGCCTTCTGAAACCATTTGGCGATGATAAACCTCCATTCCTGAAGTAATCCAGAACCTACTCCATTCAGGCCCCATCCTCTCTATGTACTCCTTGTCTTCTTTCATAGTATAATAAAAAAGAAACCCACCAGGCGATTCTTGGCAGTGAACCTGGCGGGCCTCTGAAGGATGTCCCTCTATGGTCGAGGAACTTTATCTAATCACCGCCATTAGTTCAACCTAAAATCTTACCATGGCAATGAACACTATTTTGTTACAAAGATAGCCTTTATTATTCATAACAAATAATAAAAGAATAATTTATGAACCGATAGTTACAATCATTATATCGAAATATCTCTGTTGGAAGAACCTTTAAATAAACCTTTGACCCTACAGCCAATCCTGGAACATTTAACTCTGGATCTATAGCCACAACCCATGCCTGCATAGGATGAGTGGAAAATAAATCCGATGGAGCACTTAAATGACTCGGCACGAGAATATCAGACTTCTTAGGCTTAACATCAATGGGATCAATAATCAAAACTTTAGGTGCAGGAATAACAGGAATAGGAAGAGAAACATGCCGCTTCTTTAACTCATCAATAGCATCCTTAGATGTAAAACCTACATCCACATTAAAGCCATTAATCATGTCTAAATAAATCCTCGCTAACACAGTTGTCGTTAATGAATTCATTTTCATATCTTAAAATTAAAATGGTAAATCTTCATTAATATCATTCGTAAGAAAATCAACACCATTATTCGAAGTTGAGATCGTGCCAGATTGTAAATTATCTATCGCAGATAAATTACTCCTGTCAATGTCCGAAAGAGTAACCGGAGACAAAATCGTCCCCTTAGAAGTAAATGAATGAGCAGGTGTAATCTCAAATAAATTCAAACTCACCATGAACCCCTCTGATCCATTATCCTTCCTAATATACCTGCGACCATTAATAGATACCTTCACCGTAACCTCATCTCCTACCTCGATCAAATCCAATAACGAAATCTTATTATTCGTCGCCTGAATAGGATAATACGAAGTGAAAGAACCATACTTAGTAACCAAATCTTCCTGGATGATAACCTCACGTAACGAAAATCTCTCCGTAATTTGTTTTACATCTCCAAGCTTGTAAACTATACCCTTAATCTCTTCCATAACTCATTAAAATTAAAGTTTCTTTTTATTGTAAGTAAATTATATGTACATACCAAAATAATCGAAATTTGAGGCTGTAATCGATCCCTTATCAAAAAAATTAATACCAGTATTGTCCTCCTCGAAAAAAATAAAAGATCTAGTCCAATCCGATTCAAAAAAACTATCATGTATATCAAAACAAATAATCGTAAACATAATATCCTAATTTTCGCAAAATATGTATAACATGAATAACGAATTACTCAATACAATCAAAGAATGAGACTCCAAATGAGACCGGAAATCCTTCCCGCAATATAAACATACATCCTCGCCCGTGGAAACCCTCATCGCACGAAACCTACTACATACAAAACTTTTCATATCAAAAAATATTAAACTATACCTTCTTATATAACTTCGTGCCATCAGGAAAATCAACACGGAGAAAAACTCCACCAGATAACCTGCCTATATGACCCCCCCTAACTTCATACTCATCATAAATATCATGAACCTCATGACGTATAACATTAACAACCCCAACCTCAGCCTCTAAACGACGTAATGAATCGATATACTTCTCCGGGATGCTGCGACTAGGCTGTAACGTCCTGCGTGGCATCCTACATAAATCTTCAATCTCCCGTAAACTATACCTCTTACGTAAATTACCTAAATCATAAAACGCCATACCTAAACCTCCTTGTAATTGCCTATTGCAAATATAACAACTACTCAATTAAGCCTTGTTACAAACATGTAACATTTATTAACAAGTTACAAACATGTAACAAATAAAAAAATATATAAAAAAAAAATTGTGGGCATAGAAAGCTCCCTACCCATACCGCCCCCGCCTATTAGTGTAATCAATTAAATCTATTAAAATGAAAAGCATTAGTGAAAGAGGGCTGGCTTGCGCCAGTCTTGGAGTCCTCTTAGATGGGGACTTCGAGCCGATGGAGTTCTCCATCGGAAGGGAATTCACCTCGAGAAAAGGTGTGGACTTTGTCGAGTTGCTGTCGAAAGACAGCAGCGTAATTATTCAAGCTGGAATGCTTGGCCGGCTGGCCAAGGATTTCCCCCAGACAGTGTTGAATGAGGCCGGGAAACCGGCCAAAACGGGTGAGAGATTCACCCTAGCTGGCGCCATAGGCGCTAGTAAAGGCGTCTTATATGCCGTATAAAGGAATGGCTCCCCTTCGGGGGAGCTTTTTTTTAAAAGAAAGCCTTTAACTTTCTCCCGTTAAGGGAGGGGGAAAAGGCTTTTAAGGGTGGTAAGCCAGACCGCACCCACTACCATAGGATAGTTGAAGACAAAGCTGGGGGCAAGTGCATGAGCCTTACAAGAGATAAGATTGCACCGTTTAAATGCAGGGTAATGACCTGATACGTCTTAAAGAGTTGGTAGTTCATAACTACCCGTTGAAAGGTCGGTTCGCTACCGAATACGTTTTGGCAACTTGCAGATTGTCGCTCATCTGTGGTGTAGGGATTGAGAATGCCTACTTATCACATACCTGAAAGTGTGATTATTTTATCCTATTTAGAAAAATAGGTTTATGCAGTTGAGGATAGCGTAGCAGAACTGTATAGTAATAAACACTGCTTGAGAAGAACACGTCAAGATCCAAAAAGTGTTTGGTGCAGAGAAATAAATGTCTGCCTGGGAGAGTACCTGAAAGCTCTCCCTTTTTTTAGATTGTTTAATTTTTAAATATGAAAATATGGAAACTTTAAGTATAGTAACTAAAACCGTTGGACAAAACGGGTTCTTTGATTTAAGGAATCAAATGAACGAATTTGTAAAAAGAAACTTCAATATATTATACGAAGGGGCTGTTCGTTTAGGCTGTGAAATATCAGCAGATTATTATGCACCTGAAAGGGTGCAGATTGGCAACACAAGGTTGCACGCTTCAATGGGGTTGAAGTATGCCGATGGGCATAAATACTCCGCTGATGCAGCACCTTCCGAAAAACAATTAAGGCAAACAGTTAAGGACTTGCAATCCTTGATTGATGCTGCTTCGGAAAATGTACCTGCTCCATTCATTCTAAATATTGTTGAGAATGAAAAGCAAGGTTAAATCCAATTAAGATCGTAAAAAAGTCTTAATTGGTAAATTTAGAGAGAAGGACATCTAGTATGCTCTTCTCTCTTTTTCTTGAGAAGTGCTTATATATATAGGTGTAGTATTTTCCCGTCCAGGAAAAGACACAATATATATATAGGGGCAAAATCTCATTTCGATCATGAAGGGGCATACAATATATATATAGGCACACAATATATATAGGTGTAAAGTCTTGTCTTCATTTCTTGACCAGACACACTATATATATATAGGTGTACTCCTGACGTCAAAAAAGATGACTCTCATCCCTAAAAGATGATTTGTTACATAAAAGGGAGTATGTGTAACAAGTATCCATCCATTTGTTACATGTTTAGACCCAGTGTAACAAGATTTAGGTGTTTTGTTACAGGCATTGTAACAAGTAACATGATTTTGTTACATTCCTATGTAACATTTTCATCCTATTTTGTTACATATTTGTTACACGTTTTTATAATAGCCTTATTTTTAAGTTATTATAAAATGACTACTTTTAGTAAAGTTGTCTCCGTACGGTGGAGGAATAGCACTTTCTATATCCATGAAATGGTCTTTGGAGGCCTTTTTTACCCCTAAGATACCCTATAATACCATTTCTATACCTGTACGTATAAGACCTCTATAACCCCTATATAGACAAGCACCATCTTCCTGTATCCTATATATAACAGTACTTACAGAGGGGAGGGAACTCAGGAAAACATGACAAAACATACATGTGGTGTATACAATGTTTTTTGTTGTTTGTTTTGGTGTTTCTTATGAGTTTATATATTATGTGATGGATATGTTCCACGTCAGGGGATATATATTATATTACATAATTTAGGGTGAAGATATAGATGGTACCCGGACATTGTGGAATGGAGGTATTGTCCGTACAAAGAGTATAGGGATGCTATAGTTTGATTCTTTTTCATCTTATGATATAACAGCCGTCCAATCACAAAAGCCCTCAAAACCCCCCTCTAAATCGACTTCTATGAAGTATTCTAATAATCAAATATTCTAATAATCATTAAAACTAACGTCATGAAAAGAAACTATGGAAAATCATTAATGATGTGGATCGCAGCCCTTTTATCTGAAGGAGCTATCATGATTGCCACATTGAATCTTGCCGCCTCTGATTATAGAGGCATGGCTATCACAGCTTTCCTTACTAATATCTTTGTTGTATGGTTCTTAGTACACGAATTCCCATGGAAATGAAAGAATATAAAACATCAAAATACTGTATCCTCGAAGCCTCATTGACTAGTGAAAATAAACTCGTCATCGCTGGCCCATTTGATACAGTCATAGAGGCTAAACGAGCCCTTAAGAAATATAAAGGCATCGTAGAATGTCCAGTCATTATCCGTGTTATCGGAACATACGTAAACTACGCTATGGGGAACCCTATGTTCTCCAATAAAAACGGTATCGCCCTTCCTGATAATAAAGAAATGAAACTGAGATGAAGTCATCATCTAAAACACTTCTATTGTCAATCTGAGGTACCAAATTTAACTTATGTAAGCTATATGGATACAGATACCAGCCTAGATATTTGTATCCATATTTTAACCTTAAAATAACTATTATGATGAAATTATTATTTCTAGTGGGCCTAGTTATTATTATCAGCTTAGGAATATTATCCCTCCTGGTAATGATCTATTATATCACACGTACACTAATCTTTAGAAAGACTCTTAAAATATATGACCTGACAGTTATGCGACATAAGAGAAAACTCTGCATTGGAATGGTTATCGACATCCATTATTCTTATAAAAAGAAATACTGTGTGATTCTAATAGAAGAAGATCAAATTGAATGTTCTGTAAATAAATTATTTCCTATTAAATTATATTAATCATGAAAAAGATAAAAGTCAACCTAGAAGCTAAAACAAGAAGCGAAATGCTTAACCTTGAGACCGTACAATCCGAAAGGCTCTTTCTGGAAACTCACAAAATTCTCGATGATGCTGAAGATGGTACTGAACTTCCTGTCCTGTTTTCAAGAATCCAAGATATCTGTTTTACAATAGAAGAACTTATCTTCTGCTCAATGTACCTTCAATATTATTTACAAAGTATGGGAGAACCAATCGATGAAAAAGATACAGAAACTTATTGATTCAATAAAAATTCAATTCTGTCCGATAGTGATATTCCATGAAAAAGGATTTATCACTATGAAATATGATTTTGACCTTCTCTTTGCCGAATACTGCCTCGGATATAACCTACCTGAATGGGCAGAAGATTTTCCGGAAACCTTTGTTCTAGATGGAGAAATAATCATCTATTATGAAGATGATGGATCTTTCGAGAGAGAGACGAATTGTGATGTGTATGATTGCCGGGCAATGCTCCAAGAAGGTGGAGATTACGATGGCTGGCAACTCGACTATCAGATCAAGACAGACAATATCATCGAATACCTCCAGGAATTTCTTGAGTCAGTATCAGATCTCCCTGAAGCACCAAAACCACAGGAGATGGAAATACTCTTCGATGAGCAAACCCACCCGGCTGATGCCTACAGAAATGCCTACGTGAAAATAGGCCGGAAGAATGGAGTGATGTATTACTCCGAAAGAACTAATCACCTTCGCCACAACGAACACGACTACAATGGTCGTTCCGAATGGAAAAGGATGGAGAACTATGAAGACGAACATGATGGCCGGTCGATAGTTGAAGTATATGAGCCATGGTTCGGAAAAGAAATTGAAGAAATCTTGAAAAACAATAGAAATGAAAACAGCAAAATCAATTAAAGTGACCTCCAATAAGAGGGAGAGGACTTTCACCATTACCACGGAAGTGGCGACTTTCAAAACTCTTCCAATGAGTAGGGAAGAGTTCGAGGACGCACAATATAACACACCAGGTGACTGGATAGACTTCATTAGAAGGGAAGAATGCGAAGTGATACAAAAAAATCAATCACAATGAAAACAGTTAAAGATTTATTCGATTCGTTTGGCAAGGGTTCTGAATACTTTCATATGACAGCTAAACAAGGGGCTTGGTTTCTGAGCCTTGCAGAAAAAGAGGATGCGATACTGTCAACATTTGGCGATTGCTGGTATGTTTTGGTAGATGGTAAAAAGTATAGGGTTGGAAAAACATACATTCCAATGGGGTGCTATGGGGGTGGTATTGGTAAGAAAAAAGCATCTGGAAACTATAATGTAGAACCTGCTGGACTATGAAAGAATTTATCGAA
>Ga0265294_10002962_pt1 | contig 22042 bp, 27 predicted proteins | sample MunlanPumphouse3_FD_192504 | JGI IMG/M metagenome (GOLD analysis project Ga0265294, IMG submission 192504) | Groundwater microbial communities from a municipal landfill in Southern Ontario, Canada - Pumphouse #3 | ecosystem: Environmental > Aquatic > Deep subsurface > Groundwater | place... | reverse complement strand
ACAATGTTCGAACTTCGTCCAAGAAACACCGCCAATTTTCACTTTTGCCCGAAACAGCAGGAGCGAGCGTGTCGCGAAGCGACACGGAATGCCATTTTTGCGCTACGCGCCAAGGTTTTTTCAGGGACAGAGCCAGCGCGCGGTCGCGCACGAGGTGGTTCGTTTGAGCAAAGCTCAAAGCAAAACAAAAGTTTTGCAACCAATCTTTTTGTTCGCCCTGTCGGGCGATGTAAAGCGATTTTTAATTTCGATTGCCCTCAAGCTAAATTTTCAATATGAGTAATATGAATCAAACCAAAAAGTTCTTCCTCTATGCTCGCAAATCCACGGACGAACCCGAGCGACAAGTTTTGAGTATTGAAGCCCAGCTCTTTGAGTTGCAGGAGTATGCGAGAAAAGAGGGGTTACATATCGTCCGTGAATTTGTGGAGAGTAAAACGGCGAAAGAGCCGGGCAGAGATATTTTCAATGACATGATCGCTCGCATAGAGGAAGGAGAAGCGGAGGGAATTGTAGCGTGGCATCCTGATAGATTGGCGAGAAATAGTATAGATGGCGGACGAGTGATTTATCTGATTGATACGGGTAAAATCACCACGCTAAAATTCCCGACTTTTTGGTTTGATTCCACTCCGCAGGGAAAATTTATGTTGAGTATCGCTTTCGGGCAATCGAAATACTATGTTGATAATCTTTCGGAAAATATAAGGAGGGGTATTCGCCAGAAGCTCCGTAATGGCATTTGGCCTGCCTATGCTCCGCTTGGCTATGTGAATGACAAAGAGAAGCGGTGCATTGCAGTTGATAAGCCAAAAGCCAAGCTGATTAAAAAAGCGTTTGAGTTGTATGCTTCTGGCGAATACCCCCTTTCTGAAATCCGAAAGAAAATCAACATAGCGGGCTTGGTTGGGAAGAAAGGTAAATTGCTTTCCGTCTCAAATTATCAGTACATGCTTAAAAATCCGATTTACTACGGCGTTATCAGATATGGTGGTGAATTGTACGACGGAAAGCACGAACCGATTATCACAAAGAAACTTTTTGATTCCGTTCAAGAAGTGATGAAAAAGAAATCGAAACCAAAGGGGCGAAGATTGAAATATTATGTGTATCGCGGATTTTTCCGTTGCGGTGAGTGCGGTTGCTTTATCACCACGGAAACGCAGAAAGGTCATAACTATTTGCGGTGTACCAAACGAAAAAATCCTTGCTCGCAGAGATATGTCCGCGAGGAAATCATCACTTCTTTGGGACAAGAGGAAATCAAAAAGGTTTCTTTGTCTTCCGCTTGGGTGGATGCGTGCGTAGAAGAATTGGAAAAGGAACGCACGCAGAAAATTCAAGCGGAAAGCTCTTTTGTGTTGAAGCTCCGAAATGAACTAGTGGAGATTGAGCAGAAGTTGGACGCGTTGCTTGATTTGCAGTTAAACGGAGCATTATCGCAAGAGGAATATATCGCCAAAAAGCAAAAACTGCTCAATCAGAAAATCGACATTTCGGAGAAAATATCCGCTTTAACACAAAAGAGCGATAATCGGTTCGAACCTTTGATCAATTTTCTAAAAGCCACCAACCAAGCCGAAAAAATCGCTTTCCAAGAAAATCCCGAAGGGATTCGGGATTTTCTCAAAAAGATTGGTTCGAACCACCTCGTGCGCGACCGCGCGCTGGCTCTGTCCCTGAAAAAACCTTGGCGCGTAGCGCAAAAATGGCATTCCGTGTCGCTTCGCGACACGCTCGCTCCTGCTGTTTCGGGCAAAAGTGAAAATTGGCGGAGAGGGGGAGATTCGAACTCCCGAAGGGCTTTCACCCTTGCCGCTTTTCGAGAGCGGTACTTTCAACCACTCAGTCACCTCTCCTCAAGAGATCTTGTTAGTTGCTAATCTTTTTAATATCTTTAGCCGATAATATTTTCCATTGTCCAATAGCTAGACCACCTAAACCAAGTTGGCCAATATTAACTCTTTGCAAATCAGATACCTGTAATCCCATACCAGAAAAAAGTCGACGAATATGTCGCTTCTTACCTTCGCCTAAAGTAATGGCCCAGCGGCTTCCTTCTTGGCGGATGCTCTTAGCAGTTAGAATATCACCTTCTTCTGTTTTAATACCATCTTTAGCTCTTTTATATAAATCTTTTTCATTGAGCTGCAATTCATCTTCTCGTTTAAAACGGACTAAGTATTTTTTATCATGACCAAATTTTGGGTGGGTTATCATATTAGCTAGATTGCCGTCATTGGTGAGGAGAATAAGCCCGCGACTTTCTTTGTCCAATCGTCCAGCAATAATGAGATTTTTGTATTTCTCAGGCAGGAGAGAAAAAATGTTATCCTCATTCTTAAATTGGCGGTTAGTGCAGGTATAGCCTAGTGGTTTGTGAAGGGCAATAACCAATTGACTAGCGGCTAAGACTTGATCAACTCTATGGTTGCTCACTCTAATATCTTCTTCGCCATTAACCATCATGCCTAGGAAAGCTTTTTCCCCATCAACTGTTACTTTATTTTTTTTAATCAACTCTTCAGCTTGACGACGACTGGCAACCCCAGCTTGAGCTAGATATTTTGTTAAGTAAATCATATTTTTTCTTTTTGTTTAAGCTTAATAATCCCAATCAGGGCAATAAGGAGCCAGAATAGGATGGCTAAATCATTTTTAAAATAAGGAACATCGACTAGACCATGGATTACTAAAGCCGACATTGCACCAATAAGTCCGAGGATTAAATTTTTTTTCTTTTTATCATTTATTTTCAGTAGTTTTATTGAATCATAAAAGTAGCGAATAATTAACCAGGTAAATAAAAGAGCGCCAAAAAGCCCTATCTCACTCCAAAAGTTTAAAAATATATTGTGAGGATAAAGGTATATTTCTACTGGTTGCCACATTTTTTTGCGATATTCTTCGTTCCAGACTACGTGGCGATGCCATTCTGGGTCATCATTTTTTACGAATATTCCATCTTGATGGAATGGAGCCACAGCTATTTGATAATTATTTAAGCCGGCACCAGTGATTAAGCGTCCATCATTTAACATGGTCATTGTTTCTGACCATTGTTGCCTTCTTATTTGTCCGCTTAAATCCATTAGCGTAAGTTTTTTCTTAGTATAATCCCAAGCTGGAGGGTGGCTAATTAAGCCTATTATTATGAGCACAAAGAGGCCTATAGCTAATTTATGGCTCTTTTTATTAGCTAAAAAAGCAACAATAAAAACGGCTCCTAGAATGCCAATTAAAGCGCCCTCGGATCGAGCAAAAAATATTGCTAAAATGGAGCCTATAGCGGTTAATATAAGTAATATTTTTTTGCTAGCTACTAACAAATTACTGTGTTTTGGATAGGAATAGAAAAGAGAAAAAGTCAGAAAAAATATTGGAGCTAAATATAGGCCAAGAGCATTAGGATAGGGGAATACTGAAGTTACTCGCCTAGTTTCTAGGGCAGCCCAAAAGGGATTAATAATGAAAGATCCTGTTATTTGTTGATAAATAGCAAAAATTGAGATCAATAGAGCTGAAATAACCAGGGGCCAAATAAATTTTTTTTCTGATCCTTTACCATAGTTAATTATGACCAAATAGAGCATTATTGGTTCAAGAAAATATGCTTTAAATATGCCTAGTGAGCTGAAGTTAAATTCAGCGATGGCTAGGCCTATCCAAGCTATAATGAGTATGGCGGAAATTTCTAAATAATAAGGATATTTTTTACTTCTCTTCTGCCAAGCATTTTTTTTCAACCTTAACCAAGGCTTATTTTTAATAAACCAGGTGATAAATACGGTGAGAATCATTATTTCTAAAAAAGTAGTGGGGATTGGACCTATTTTGAATCTAATTAAGTAGCTGGGAAGCAGAATCAAAGTAATAAAAAGGGCCCATTCTAACTTAAAAATAGCTAGGGCAATAAAGATAAGTACGGCAATGACTATTAGGATATTCATAGCATTAATTATAGCACGAAAAAACCATCTGTCGATTGGTTAAAATTAAAAAAAATCGCCTTATCGGCGTTTTTTTGAGAAATATTATTTAACTAAGCCTTTCTACGTATTCACCAGTTTCGGTATTAATTCTAATAAGGTCTCCTTCTTCAACAAACATTGGAGCATTAATTATAGCACCGGTTTCAATCTCTATTTGCTTACTTACATTACCAGCTGAATTTCCCTTAACTCCAGGAGGAGCTGAAATTACCTTGAATTCCATTTTAATTGGCAGCTCTAAACTAACTGGTTTGCTATTAAAATATAAAACATTAACATCAGTACCATCCTTTAGAAATTGTATCTTATCACCTAACTCTTCAAGATCAAGGCTGAATTGTTCAAACGTCTTGTTATCCATGAAATAAGCCTCATCTTTACTCTTATATAAAAAATTAGCTTTTTTACGTTCAGTAGCAGCTTCTTCTGCTTTTTCTGTGCCTTGAAAAGTTTTTTCTAAGACATTTCCAGTAATTAAATTGCGGCATTTAATTTTTAAAACGGCGCCACCTCTGCCCATTTGATGATGGTCAGATTTGATAATAATATAGGGCTCCTCGTTTAAAAGTATAATACGTCCAATTTTTATTTCATTAAAATTTAACATAGCTTTTATTTGTGAGTTGGTGATAAAAGCGACATGACTCGAGCTCTCTTTATTGCTTGGCTTAGTTTACGTTGGTGCCAAGCGCAGACGCCAGTTCTGTCCCCGGGTAAAATCTTCATATAGAAATTTAGAAAGCGTCGCAAGGTTCTAACATCTTTATAATCTACTTCAATTTGATTGACGCAAAAAAAGCAGTCTTTTTGTTTATTTTTCATATTAAATATTATATTTTATTATTTATTAAAAAGGGATATCCTTTACACTAATTTCCTCTTCATCAGCATTGATTGTAGGTAGGTCTTCTTCTGGTTTTTGTGGTATAGCTTGATTTGGAGTAAAAGTATTACCTGGCCCAGTATTAGTATTAGCTTTATCTAACATGATTAGATTCTCTAAGATAATATCAGTACGATATCTCTTTGAGCCATCTTGACCCAACCAATCATTAGTTTGTAGCCTCCCCTCAATATATACTTTAGAGCCTTTTCTTAGATATTGACCACAAATATCAGCTAATTTTCTCCAAGCAACAATATTGTGAAATTCAACTTTTTTTTGTTGTTGGCCAGAGCTATCAGTCCAAGTCATGTTAGTGGCTACACTGAAAGAGGCTATATTTTGCCCAGAAGAAGTTGTTTTAAGTTCTGGGTCACGAGTCAAATTACCGATGACCATTGCTTTGTTTAGATTCATATTTTTTTAAGCACTTAACTTTATAATCGCGCTTATAAAATTAAGAAGATTAATTTATACAAGATCTTTAGCATTAATAATGCCAGCTAATTTTTCATCTAAGTCTTTCAAATCAGTTTTTTGTTTTGTTTTACTATCAGTTTCTTTTCTATCTTTAACTTCTTTTTTATCAGTTTCTTTGTCTAATTTTTCTTTAGGATTAGATTTTTCTTTTTTTGTTTTGTTAGCTACGTCTTCTTGTCTTTCCTTCAGGCGAGCCCTCTCCTCATCACTTAAAGCAGGGATGGTGACAATCTGATGTCGTAAAATCTCTTTAGATAGTCCTAATAATCGATTAAGTTCACGTATATTTATTTTTTCAGTGTTAAATTCACAGAGTCCGTAATAGCCGTAATGATTTTGATTAATTGAGTAGGCTAATTTTTTTTTGCCCCAGTATTCTCGATAGACAATATCGCTATTATTTTTCTTTAATAATTTTTCTGTTTTATTAATTATTTCTTTAGCCTCATCTTCTGTGTAATGATTAGGAATGATGAAGAGCATTTCGTAGCGGGTTAAACTACTTTTTTTTGTCTTGGACATAGTTTAGCATATTGAGCTTAAAAATAGTGTAAGTTTAGCTTAACTTTTTTATAACGCTCGTTATTAAATAAAAACCCAAGTATTCTATAGAATTAGGGTTCTTGAGAATACCTTTAATTTCTTTACAAATGTAAGAAATTATTCTTGGATAGGCCGAGAATATGGGAAAGATATATAAATATTATATTATCTAATTAAGTTATCATAATGCTTGAAAAAAAGCAAGACTTAAGGCATAGTATAGATATATGGAACATATTTTTATTTTAGGTAGCCATCCAGCTTGGTCAGTGGCAGAAATAGCCGCTGTTTTAGGTAATAAAAATTTATTTTGGCATGATGAAACAATTCTATTAGTAAAAGATATTGATTTTAATGTTGATAATTTAATTAAGAATTTAGGCGGTGTCTTGAAAATAGCTATTATTGAAGAAAGAATAGCGATTAACACGTCATTTATTGGTTTAGCCAAGAGTATAAGTAAAATAATTATTAGTAAAGCTAAAAGAGGTCAAGGTAAATTGGTTTTCGGTATTTCTGACCAAGGTCTTGGTGGTCGTTTTCAGGCAGAGAAGATTGGTTTACAAGCCAAAAAGGAGCTGAATAATTTAGGCGTTTCCTCAAGGTTAGTGACGAGCAAAGAAAAAACATTATCCACTGTTATCGTGGGGCAGAATAAGTTGCTAAGTAAAGGAACAGAATTAATTTTGTATCAAGATGGAGCTGATATTGCTATTGCGCGAACTTTAGCGATTCAAGACTATAAGGATTTATCGCGTCGAGATTATGGTCGCCCTAGCAGAGATGATCGCTCTGGTATGTTACCTCCAAAATTAGCACAAATAATGATAAATCTAGCTCGACCTGAAGAATTGAACGGCTTAATTCTAGACCCTTTTTGTGGTTCTGGTACGATTATTACCGAGGCGATGCTTATGGGTTACCCTAATTTAATGGGAACAGATTTATCGGAGAAAGCTATAAATGATAGCCGGGTTAATGCTGAATGGATTAGAGATTTATATAAATTAGAAACAAAACCTAAATTTTATATTAAGAACGCGAGTCGTTTAGTTCAGTTCTTTAAGCCAAATACAGTAGCTGCAATTATCTCAGAACCATATTTAGGCCCGCAACGTGGTCTTAGTGATTTACCTTTGATATTGAGAGAGCTTGAAGATCTATATAACCAATCTTTAACTGCTTTTTATCAAATCATGAAACCAAGGGCTAGAGCGATTATGGTTTGGCCAGTATTTTTTGGTAAACATTATTTACAGCTTAATTTAGATAAATGGCGTTTAATAGATCCTTTACCGGATAACTTGATTAATTCACAAAAATTTAAAATTAGTCCTCGTCAAACCTTGTTGTATAGTCGCCCTGGCCAGAAAGTTTGGCGGGAACTTATTATACTAGAAAAATAATTATTTTTTATGAGTTATATTAATAAACTCCCTGGTGGGGGTAAAAAATTTAAAGTAGATAATTTTGATGTAAAATTTAAGAAACTAAGCACTAGAGACAGCAAAATTGCAGCAATATCAGATAATCAAAAGTCTATTATTAACGCAATTAAAAACTATCAGTACGCTATCCGCAGTGGTTCTTTTAGTAAATCTCAACAAGAAAATGCGTTGAGCCAAATGAAGCGAGGATCAAAATTTAATTCAGATCAGGTAAATACAATGAAAAAGATTATTAATCATTTAGCTGCTGGTAGTGAAAATAATGAGAAGGATTCAAAAATTAGGATTATTAAGGCTGATAATGAAGAGATTGTTATGACTGGTTTAGCTAGTCACAACGATAGGCCGCGTGGTCCAGGCCTGAGCAGTCTTTCTGCTCCACCAGAAGACTATAGTTCTGCGGTCCAGAAGCCGGTAACTTCAGTTAAAGATTTAATGAATAAAAATAAAGTTCAATCTGAATCATCGTCAACGGGAAGTTCAGGTCAAAGACCACCAATGATTCCACTTTCTAGATAAAAGCCCTTTAAAGGGCTTTTTGCTTTTGATATCTATTCTTAACTTTTAAAATTTATTTATTGATTCACTAAAAAATGACAAACATCTCCATCTTTAATTGTATAGTCTCGTCCCTCTGTTCTAATTAGGCCAAGTTCACGAGCTCTTATTTCATTATGAGCTTCTACTAATTCTTTCCAATTTATAATCTCAGCCCTAATAAAGCCTTTAATAAAGTCGGTATGAATAACTCCAGCGGCTTCTGGTGCTTTAGTTCCCGTTCTCACTGTCCAGGCTTTCGTTTCGTCAGACCCAGTGGTAAAAAAGGTAACTAAACCTAGTAATTTATAAGAAGTAGTTATTAATTTATCTAGCCCGCTTTGTTCTAAACCTAACTCTTTAATGTATTCCGCTTGTTCATTTTCAGGGAGGTAGCTGATCTCCTCCTCCATTTTTATGTTAACACCAATTACTTCACCATCTAGATTATTAAAATCAGGTAAATCTTCTAGATTATCGGAGTTAATAAGATAAATAATTGGTTTTAAGCTGAGTAAATTTAAACTGTTAATAAAAATTAATTCTTCTTCATCGAAACTTAATGATCGTAAAGCAAGGCCAGATTCAAGATGTTGGCTAATCTTTTCAAGTATTTTTGTTTGCAGAATTAATTCTCTATCACCACTACGGCTTTCTTTTTTTGTTTTTTCTAATCTTTTGTTAACGCTAGCTAAATCAGCTAATATTAGTTCTATATTTATTGTTTCTTTGTCTTCCAGTGGATCTATTCGACCATTAACATGGACAATGTTTTCATCTTTAAAATTGCGAATTACTTCACAGATAGCATTACATTCTCTAATCTGAGCTAAAAATTGATTACCTAAACCTTCGCCTTTGCTTGCCCCAGCCACTAAACCAGCAATATCTACAAACTCAATAGTAGTAGGAATAATTTTTAGTGGTTTAGATACTTCTGCTAAACTATTTAAGCGATCATCTGGAACCTTAACAACGCCAATATTAGGATTAATAGTGCAAAAAGGGTAGTTAGCAACCTCCACTCTCTTTTTGGTAAGGATGTTAAACAGGCTAGATTTACCAACATTAGGTAAGCCAACAATGGCAATTGATAGGGACATAAATAATTTTAATTGTTTATATTATTAGTATTTTTAGCAGTAAATAGGAAAAAAAGCAAGAGACTTTTACAATAAAAAAGGAGCCCAGTACGGGCCCCTCTTTATCTAAATAAAGTGATAATTAATAGGCCGAGTCTGAGCTCCAATCCTAGCTTGCTGTTTACTTGTTTTTTTCAAGTTGTTCAGCCAGGATTTATTTGGAGCTTGCTAGCTTAAGCTTTTATCTTTTTACCGATTCTTTGTAAGATTCTTTATTATTTCAATGGCTAATTTTATTAAAAATATTTTTTTAATAATTTTGATTAACCCCATTTTATCTTACACCTTGGATTTTATTCCTTCTTTCATCATGCTAGCGCTGATGACTTTTTCAAGATTAGTAAAAAGAACTTTATCTAACTAATACTAGTATAGCACCTATTTGGGGATAAAGCAAGCCCTAAATGGCTCTTTTTATTAATATTAAATATATTGTTTAATATTAGCAATATATAGCTATTATTTTTATATTTAAGTCCACATATTTGTGGACTAAAGTTTAGATGTTTTACACAGAATACACAAGTTATCCACATGTAGTATCCATTAAAAAAACCTTAGTGTTTAGCAAAGGTTTATTTGAGGCTCGGGTGGGATTTGAACCCACGAATGACAGTTTTGCAAACTGCAGTGTTAGACCACTTCACCACCGAGCCTTAATTCATTATTAGTTTATAAGAAATAATCATAAAAAGCAATATTGTATACTTATTTTATAATTTCAGATTAGGATCAGCTTTTAATTTTCTGTAATTTAGAAAAGCGTTATCTTTATTCTGATAATAATTGTAATATCCAGCAGCCGCAATCATGGCAGCATTATCTGTAGTATAAGCTAATTTTGGTAAAAATACCATTATTTTTGTAAATTTTTTTATTATTTTTTCAGTTAATTCGCTCCTTAGGGCCATGTTAGCTGCTACTCCGCCAGCTAGAATAAAGCTTTTAGCTTTATATCTTTCAATTGCCTTCAGACTTTTATGTATCAGAGTATCAATAATTGCTGATTCAAAGGCATAGGCATATTCAGGCATATTTTTTTTCCAGGTTTTATCTTTTTGGAGCTTATATAATAATGCGGTCTTAAGGCCAGAAAAAGAAAAATCAAAATTAGGTGAATTTAACATCGGTCTGGGTAGCTGAATCTGACATTTTTTATTACTAATTCTAAACTCTTGAGCCAATTTAGCAATGATTGGGCCTCCAGGGTATGATAATCCCATCATTTTGGCCGCTTTATCATAAGCTTCACCAGCAGCGTCATCTCTTGTTTCGCCAATTACTTTAAAATTATAATGTTCATTCATCAAAATTAAGTTGCTGTGACCACCTGAAACCACTAAGGCAATAATTGGGAATTGGGGCAAAGGATTGGTATTTATGAATGAAGCATAGATATGTCCGATAATATGATGGACTGGTATAATCGGCTTCTCCCAAATCAAGGCTAAGGATTTCGCTGTTTCAATGGCGGCTAACAGGGAGCTAACTAAGCCTGGTCCTTGAGTAACAGCAATAGCTCCTAAATCATTAGCTTTTATTTTTGCTTTCTTTAAGGCTTCATCAATTGTGGGTAAGATGCGCAAAACATGCTCACGAGCAGCAATCTCGGGAATGACGCCGCCATATTGAGCATGAATATCTATTTGTGAAGCAATAACGTTACTAAGAATCTCAGTTTTTACTCCCTTTGCTTTTAAAACAGCAGCGGCACTTTCATCACAGCTGCTTTCTAACCCAAGTATATACATATATGTTCATTGTAAAGGTTTTTTGGATAAAGGCAACAGGAAAAGATTATTCACTTATATTTCTTATATTTCTTAAAGAAAAATCTTAAAGAAATAATTTATATATTGGCATAATTATGATATACTATATTCAGCTATAGTGACTAATGTTAGATTGAAAATATCAATAAAAAAATGAAAATAATGTGATTAGTCCCAAATATACTGAGTCAGTAGGCTTAACTTGTGAATTAACTTGTGATATTTTAATTAAGCAAAAAATGTGTTATTGTAAATTAAAATATAATCTTTTAATTTTATGTCACATGAAATAGAAGCTGATTTTGTTGATGACTGGGATAATGAAGAAACAAGTTGCCAGAATTGCACAAGCTTTACCACGGAGGAAGGAAAAAATTATTGTAATGAGGCAAAAAGCAAAGTTCCAGCTAATGGGCACTGTGATTTTTTTCAATCTGTTGATTAGCACCTTATTTTTAATTCTGTAATAACTGATCATTAGTCTATAAAGTCCTATAATAGAGGTATAATTATTAAATAATTTATCTTATTTACATTAATTATTCTTAAAAGTAAATTTCTCACGATTTACTTTATTAAGTGTAAATAGATAATATCTGTTAATATGAGGGATGATTAAATTAATTATGTGTAAAGATATTTAAAATATTAGCTAATGTAATAGTAAATTTGGACGTTTTCGGGGATAATTCTCGTGTATGAATAAATTACACGAGAAATCCCCTACTGGTATAAGAAAATTAAGTAAATTATGGCAAATAAGCCAACAATTAAGAGTGAATACGTTTCGTTGTGATAACTATTTTACACAGAATTAATTTAATCATCCCTAATATGAAAAAAAATTTAAAACTCATGTACACAGCCATCGCTGTTTTAGTCTTAATTCTTGCTCTAACCCTAATGAATAAAACACCTCAAAAAGCCCCTATTCGAGATGAGGTAGATCAAAGTCAAAAGATTAACACCATGATGATGTTAATTGAATTTGAAGAAATAGATGGAGTCTTACAATGGGAAAAAGAACTCGACTCTAGGGGTCTAACTGCCATGATTAAAGTTCAAGACAATGTTCTAGAAGCCAATCCAGAGGCCTTTAAGAGAATGTCTGACAAAGGATATGAAATCGCTGGTGGTTATGACGTGGCTCCTTTTTGGGACATGCCCTATAAAGAACAATATGATCATCTAAAAGCAGCTAAAGAATTAGTTGAAAGTATTACTAATAAAAAAATGAAAGTATTTGGTAGCCGTTATTTTGCTTATGATGAAAATACTCTAAAAGCAGCTGCTGAACTAGGCATTGAATATATCTTAGCCAGAGGGACTCATGACGTGTCAGCTGTCATCTATTCCCCATCAGAATACCCCTCCAAGATTATTTCAGTTAGCAACGTAGATGTGGGTGAGATGGGCAAAGGTTCTTTATGTGACTATAGCCTATGGGCTAGAGGTTCAAGCCCTGAAGATTTTGGGATCATTATCAATGAAAGCATTGCCAAGAATCCAGAAAATATGATTATTGTTTCTCATTCATATCTTGGCGGAACTAGGTTAGCCTGGTGGAAAGAATATGAGAAAGCTTTAGAATCTGATCGCCTTAATTGGCAAGGTTTTCCTGATTGGGTTAATAGTCAAGAATTTATTTATGCCAATAATGCTGATATCCCAGTAAATACTGAAGTAAAGTATGTAGCCCCTAATCCAGAAAAAGGAATTGAGGCCTATGAAGTAGTCCCTGGACTAGAATATTTGACTAAAGATATGGGCTCAGGAAACACCGAAATAACACCTGATGAAATGCTGTGTCAGTAATCTAGTTGATATATACTAATATAAAAAAATAGACTAATATTAGTCTATTTTTTTATATTTTAAAAATAAAGTTAATTGGATAACTAGATTTTTAGCATAGAATTTGTAATAATAATAGAGATACTATATTAGTAATAAGAGAAATAGAGCAATTAATAATGAAGTAATTACTGAGATTCAAATCTTCAATGTAAGCAAGTTAACCTAAAAATATCAGTTCTATTTATCATCAATACAAATTTTATAGGGTTAATTACTAAATTTCAATCATTTATTAATAATTAATATTTAAAAATATGAAAAATATAAAAACAAATTTAAAGCTAATTAAGTCATACATTGAATGCGGCGATATAAAGACATTTAGCTTCGAGCCAAATAATCTATCTTGGCAACCCGGTCAATATCAAGCTTACCGCCTAATCCAAGCTGGAATGGATGAAAAAGATAATCTGCGCTATTTTACCATTGCTTCCGCTCCCAGTGAAAAACGGATTGATATCTCTACTAGAATGACTGCTAGTGCTTTTAAAAATACTCTTGACATCTTGGAAACTGGCGATACCATTGAAGCCTCTAATTTGGGTGGAGACTTCCTTTGGGATAAAGATGTAAAAGAGCCAATCATCTTGATCGCGGCAGGCGTTGGGGTTACCCCTTATCGTAGTATGCTTATCGAGCGCTTAAAAAATAATCAAAAGATAAATGCGCAACTTATCTACTTTAATAGAAATTCAGAAATCGCCTTTTTAGATACTTTCACAACAATCTCTAAATTACATCCAGAGTTTAATTTTATGCCAATAGTTGGCGAGCATGTAAGTAGTGAGCGTATCCTTGAGCTAGCCCCTCAAGCTAAAGAAGGTACCGTTTACTTATCCGGCCCAGAGGCTATGGTAGAAAAAATAGGTAAAGAATTTAAAGAAATAAATATAAATATAAAGCAAGATTGGTTTCCGGGTTATACTAATGATAACTTCTAATTCTATATTAATTTAATATTTATATGACAACTTATAAAATCAAGAGAGTATATGAAACAATTAGTAATAATGACGGCAAACGCATTCTAGTTGATCGACTCTGGCCTCGAGGCGTTAAAAAAGAACAAGCTCAAATTGATTATTGGGCTAAAGAGTTAGCTCCAACAAGAGAGTTAATCAGTTGGTTTCACGAAGATAAAGAAAATAGATATAAGGAATTTGCTTCTATTTATCAAAATTACTTAAAAAATAGTAAAATTGATTTAGATAAAGTAATTACTAATAATAAATTAATTAGCTTAGTCACAGCAGTTAAAGATATTAAACACTCGCATCTGCCCAGTTTGTTAAAGTATCTAAACAAAAAATAAAAACTTAAATTATATGTTAAATATCGATGACACAGCTCCAGGATTTGAAGCCTTAGACCAAAATAATAGAGGGCACAAATTAGAGGACTACCAAGGCCAGTGGTTACTCTTGTACTTTTATCCTAAAGACAACACCCCTGGTTGCACTAAAGAAGCCTGCGCAATGAGAAATAATTATAATAGTTTTGATAAAATTAATGCAAAAATTTTAGGAATTAGCACTGACTCAATTAAAGGCCATGCTGATTTTGCTAAAAAATATAAATTACCCTTTTCATTATTATCAGACACCAACAAAAATATCAGCAAAAACTACAATGCCCTAGGTTTTAATAGAAGAAAATCATATTTAATTAATCCTGATGGTAAAATTGCAAAGATCTATTTAAAGGTTAAACCAGAAGAGCACGCACAAGAGGTTTTAGCTGATTTATCTACCATGGCTAAATAAGCAAAAAATATTTTACAAAAATATTTTATAACTTGCTAAAATTAATTATTATGTTATAATTAACTCAGAAACTTGAAAAGTTTTTATTTTTACTTTACTTAAAAAATAAGAATATGGAAAATAAATTAGATAAGCAAATGCTTGCTGAGATCAAAAAAGATTTAATTAATAGGAAGCAACAAATATTAGATAGCTTGGTAGACATTTCTACACCAGACAACCACGAAGCTGATCGCTTAGGAGCTAAATTTCCTGAATATGGAGATAAAGCAGATGAAAATGCGCAAGAAATTAGTGACTACAGTACTAGCTCAGCCACAGAAAGAGTTTTAGAAAAAACCTTAGCGGATATTGATGGCGCATTGAAAAGGATTGAAGATGGAACTTATGGTATCTGTAAATACTGTCATCAACCTATTTCACCTAAGAGATTACAGGCTAGGCCAGTAGCTAGCTCTTGTATAAGCTGCAAAACAGAATTACAAGATAATGAATAAACTTAAAAAAAATAGAAGTATTTTTTCAAACATAGCATATTTTTTTATAATTGCTATGTTTTTTGTTGTCGATAGAGTATTTAAGAACTTAGCTTTAAAACAAGGTTTGTTTATAAGTAAGCCTTTAATGGGAGAAATATTAAAATTTAAACTTTTTTTTAATAAAAATATTGCTTTTTCTATACCACTATCAGGAATCTGGTTAAATATTTTAATAAGTGTAATAGTTATAAGCCTTCTTTTAATAATAATCTATTCTAAACACTATAACTCTTTAAATAAAATAAGTATCTTTTGCTTAACACTTATTTTATTTGGTGCAATAAGCAATCTGCTTGATCGCTTCTTCTATGGAGCGGTGGTTGATTATTTCGATTTACAATATTTCACAATTTTTAACTTGGCTGATTTTATGATCAGTATTGGTGTCATAGGTCTTTTTATTAACAACATAAAAAAACAAGAAAACAGTGAAAAAATTAATAAAGAGGGCAAGCACTAAAGAAACTGCGCTTATTACTGCTATAAATCTCGTAAATTGTCAGTATCAAATAAATGCTAACAAAATTACGAAAGAGTAGTCAGACAATGACTACTTCATTATTATCCTTAATACTAGGCTCATAGTCAAATTTTTCCTTTTTCTTAGCCTTGTAAGCAAAAATTAAGCTCTTTCTTTAAATCATCAGTAATTTTTATTTTAGGGTAAGCACCTTTAGCCATTTTGTGAAATTTCCGCACTTGTGATTTATACCTGATATTGTTTTATATTTATTGACCTATTATTTAAGCTCTTATTTTTAATAAATATCCGAATAGTATTATTTGGTAATAAATTTTCCACTCTATCAGCCCACTCAATTACAGTAATGGTTCGCGGTTTACTCAAATAATCTTCAACCCCTAACCCTAATAGATCCCTCTCATTTAATAAGCGATAAGCATCAATATGACAAAGTATTAGCTTTCTCTTTTTTGAACTATGTATTTTTATTATCCCAAATGTAGGACTATTCACCCCATCTTTTATTCCCAGTCCGCTGGCTAATCCTTGAGTAAAGGCTGTTTTACCAGCTCCAAGATCACCGTACAAAGCCAATACCTCTCCACCAGACAAATCTCGTCCTATTTCTTTCGCAATAGCTAAGGTTTCTTCTAGGCTATTGCTAGCATATTCTACATGCCTTAATTTAACCATAATATCATTTTAACTTAAATATAAAAGACTAATTATAACAATTTCTCATTGGAGACACCCAAAGGAAGACATAAATATAGCTATATATTTTACTCCTAAAACAGTATGGATAATCATAACTTTAGAATAATCTATTTTTAACCCTTCTGCAATCTGCCAAGAATATTTTCTTCAGTTTCTCAAAGATATTTTTTTAATCATGGCTATTGTTTAATTTATATTTTTCTATTTTTCTTCTAAAGTTACGCTTTAAAATCTTATTTTGTGTCTTATCTATTCAGTAGCTATTTATTAGCACTACTTAAACTTAACTCTCAACTGTTAGTGCTTATATGGAATCCCAACTCTTTAAGGGACATTTAAATCTAAATCTAAGGAGCATAATTAAGACTTTAAACTCAGCAAATATAGCTACTAAAAATTATGGTCACAATATGGTCACAAACGACAATCAGATAACAGAATGTGCAATTAAAAGTATACCTATAAATAGTAATTTTACTCTAGAAATAAACATAAACAGGTATTAACCTGTTTATGTTATTGGGTGGGGAGCCTGGTACGATTTAGGAACATGGCTCGTTAATAATAGATATGTTGATATTATAGCTTTAGACAAATAAAAAAGGAAGTCTGATGTTTTAGACTTCCTTATGAACTTTGTTAACCCCACAATTGCTTATTCTACGAAATAATGTGGTTTGTTCCTATTCCTGTTCTTTTTTACAAAAATGGAATCGCCTTCGGACATGTTGTAATAAACAACTTCCGCAATTAAATTAACTGATATAGTGTCTTGTCCTCTGGTAATAACCTGGCATTGCGGTATACCCATATCAATTTTTTTCTGCAGAACTTTTGAATACCCAACAACGCCATTTTCCGGCCTGTCATTTAAGAATAAAGATCCGTAACGATTTTTCCCAACAAGATAAGTATCTCCAATTTTAACATTCAGATACTCTTCTTCCATTGACACAAATACTTTCAAAGTGTCTTTGCTGGGGTTGGTTAAAGTTACAAAACCATAATCGCGGACAGGATTGGCTTTCTCCTTTTTTATCACCTGGAATTCTCCGATAAGATTACCTGAATTGTGCCCACAGGATGATAAAAACACTACACCGATTAAAGCAACGAGAAATAAAATTTTTGTTTTCATTTTTTCTTTTTTTTGTGAAAGTTAATATTACTTGGATTAATTACTAAATCCGCCTGAATTTAGACGAGCTTGGTAATTAACCCAATTAACCTTATTTGTAAACGAGCTATTTTAATGTTTATATAATAGCATACTTTAATTAAAATGTCAATAGTTTGACAAAGTTGGTACAAAATAACTCAAAAACACCAATAAAAACGATACTATTTTAATTCTGGTCTTGTACACAAGATAGTGCAAGACCGATTCTCTATACTAATAAGGTCATGGTGCTAAACTAACCAAAAACACCTGTAAAAACAACAAAATATAGAGTCTGGTCTTGCATGCAAGATGGTGCAAGTCGTTTCCGTATAATAGAGTTATAAAGATTCTTTTCTATTTCCTAGCTTATCTATTAACCAAGAAATAACTCTTTTTTTCTTTTCGGCGGATCCCCCGGAGGGGGAGCCGAAAAGAAAAAGTTATCCTTGTTTAAAAGAACTTATAATTAGAACAAGAACTCTAGATAGCTAATCATTCTAACCAATATGAAATACATCCTCTATGCTCGTAAGTCTAGTGAAGACAAGAGCAAACAAATACTATCTCTGGAAAGCCAAGTTAATGAGATGAAAAAACTGGCTCATAGTTTAGGTTTGGAAATTGATAAAATATACACCGAGAGTAAATCAGCTAAACTGCCAAATAATAGACCGGTATTTTTAGAAATGCTTAAACTACTGGAAAACAATAACGAGGCCGAGGGCTATGGCATATTATGCTGGAAAATAGATAGATTATCTCGTAATCCGATAGACAGCGGAAAGATTCAATGGTTATTACAGCAATCTAAAATAAAAGTAATTCAAACGAGCGATAAACAATACTTGCCGAGTGATAATGTTCTGTTGTTAAATATTGAGGGGTCAATGGCTAATCAATATATTCTAGACTTGAGTAAAAATGTTAAACGAGGATTAAGAACTAAACTGGAAAAAGGCGGTTGGCCGTGTATTGCGCCGATTGGTTATTTAAACGACGGCAAGGGCGGAATTTTAGTAGATAAGGAGCGGGCTCCCTATGTTAAGCAAATATTTGAGATGTATATCAGCGGTAATTATACGATTAAGGAAATCGCCGATAAAATATATTTAGCAGGATTAAAAAGCCGGGGCGGAAATAAATACCATAAATCGCAAATCCATACCTTATTAAACAATAAATTCTATTATGGCATAATGACTTCTCATGGCGAGGAATATCAAGGCAATCATAAACCAATAATATCAAAGAGACTATTTGATGAAGCACAAGAAATGGCTCATAAAAAACAGCATATTAAAAAGAACCGCCTAGACTTTATTTTTCGGGGGTTAATGGTCTGCGCTCATTGTGGTTGTTTGTATACCGCTTCTAAAAAACGAGGTAAGCATATCTACTATTACTGCACTAACGGAAAGAATAAATGCGAGGAGCATAAAAGCTATTTAAAAGAAGATGACGCTATTAAAATGTTAGCTGATGTTTTTGAACGATTAACTTTTCCTGAAGAAGTTATTAACTTAATGTATGAGGCTAGCCTGGATAAATTAAAACAGGCATCGGAAAACGAGCAGTATCATAAAACAAAGAATGAACTCTTAAAACAGCTCAAAATCAGAGAAGACCGCCAGACCGAACTGTTTAACCTGCTATTAGACAAAGCTATTAGCAAGGACTATTTTGAGGCTAAACGAAAGACGATAGCTGACGAGATGAACTCGCTTAATGAAGAATTAAAAAGTTTAGAAAATAAAAATCAGCCAATAGCTAAAACTACTTTGGAACAAATGAAAAATCTATTTTTAACCCAACAGGTAATGAAAAATAAGTTTTTAGAAGCTAAACCTAATCGGCAAAGAGAAATAATAAAAAACATCCTTTGGAACGCCGAAGTTAAAGACGGAAAACTGACTAATATTAAATTTAAAGAGCCATATTCTTTATTCGCAAAAGACCCCCAAAATGGGAGTCTTGACTTAATGTGGGCGCACAAGGATTCGAAACATAAGTCAGTAAATTCAGAAAACCCCTATAAACACTATATTTTAGCTATAATTAAGTAATAATTACTATTTGCAGGTTTAATCAATCTTAGTCAAGCTATGCTATCTTTTTCACCTTTTGGTCACAATATGGTCACGCTCCATATATGGCGATGCGGGGAGGTGAGAAAATAACGAAATATAAATACTTCTTATTTAATATCTAAATACTCTGGTTTTGGAATCATGTATAATTGAGTTTCTCCTCCAATCTCTTTTGACTCATAATCACTTAATCTGTACATTACATCTATCATGTCAACGTATGTCTTCACTAATAAACCGTGCTCCTCTAAGCTAACAGGGGCTCTAAATTTATAATTAGAATAGCTAAACATCGAAATAAAATATCTATCAAGATAATTCCTAACAATATTAAAGGCCACCCTGCCTTGTGTTAAAGAATTTACATACATTTGATAATTTAATCCACTAGATAAAAACAATGCTTCAAGATTATTATCACCCCAATCTCTTCCCCATAAATCTTCACTATAATGAAACTGACTTGAACCAACTGTATAATGCCCATCTTCTTTTAATTCCGTGTTACTTAAACACCACATTTCTGGGTGCCCGTTAACATAACCTGCTATATGTGAAATTGATAAATTACTTTTCTCTTTTGGTAACATTTGGTCTTCAAATGCTTTAGATAAAATAGCAGTAAAATCTTCTAAAGAACTATAACTATCTTGGTTTTCAATAATAAATTTAGGTAGCCATATGTCTAGCATTTCACCACCAACCGTATATGTACCTGCAATACACATAGCCGCCTTAAGTTTTGGTATTTCGAATATTTTTTTTCCGGCACAATGAACTTCACCCTCTTCGGTATTTGTTATATTAGAATCTGAGCCAAAAATTATACCAAATTTATTTACTTGAGTTACTATTATACTCATATCATAAATTCTTATTTAATCTTCATCAAACCATTTATATCCACAATTTATCTCGCGACATTCGTTTGGAACAACATGACTAGGTCTAGCTGACTCACCCTCATCTTTTATAGCTGCATAACTGGCTTGTTTTTGTACATTTATTGATCCACATTTTGGGCATTTTATTTCAGTCATAATATTTTAATATTAAAAAAATAAAATAGTTTTTAAAAGAATAAGTAGACTTATTTTAACTCAAATATCATTAAGTTACTCTTTATCATTATTAAGAATGTGTGAAATAATCATACAAGGAATATCATAATCATCAAGCCCAATAATATATGGTTTTTCGCGGCCATCTTTCAAAATTGTTAAACCATTTTTTGTAAGTTCAAACGCGTGTATTTTGCTATAAGGGAAAACAAAGTTTTTTCTATTACCCCGAAACCCTATCCTTTGATTAGTAAGCCAAAATACTCCAGTGTCTTCATTTATTAAATATTCACTTGATGATGTCGAGTATCCAATTGAACCCATCCTATATCTTACACCCTTCATTATTTTAATAGACGCAGTTGGCCCACTATAGTTTATGCGATTTGTTACTCGCTGATATTTTCGTAGAGCTCCAGGACATCCCCAATGAAGTATTTCTCCTTTTTTAAAAATAATATCAATGTCATGTTCTTGAATATCGGGCAAAATACCTTTATCAATTAGCCCCAACGTATAAAACTTATTAAAGGCTTTTTGGTCGAATTTAAAGTCCTTTTGACTTACCTTGAAATAATTCATAAGTTCTTCTAGGGCGCTCTTCTCGTCTTCTGTTATTTTGCCATCACTAATAATACTTTGAAAAGCTAATGCGCTACCTTTTTTATGAGCCTCAAGAAGTTCAAGTTCAGTAATATTATATTCCTTGCTTAATCTTTCCAGTTCTTTTTTTTCTTTTTCATCTAATTTGCCATCCGAAAGAAAATCCTTTAGAAGATTGTTATATTTAGTTTTGCCCTCTCTTTTTGTGAGATATTTTTTTACAAAATCAAGCATATTTTTAACGATTTATTTTTAGATATTCAAACAATCACATATTAAGCATAATTATAATTATTTTTTCTACTACTTGACTTGTGGATAACTTTCTGCTAATTTACATAAAACTATGCTATAATATAATTACTCATCTGCCATGTGTAGAAGGAGTTTCGGATACCGCCTTAAAAGGGCGGTGTTTGTTTTTCTATACAATCTGTGTATCTTTTCTGTAGTTTTTGCTTATATCTAATCTCCCAATTTTCATTATCAAAAATTGGATATGCAGTACAAAAAACCCAATGATTTAATCTTTTTGTTAAAACTACTAAATATTCCCAATCCCCAAAACAAAAATGAACCCGAGTTTGATTCTTACCTTTTTTATTTTTCTTTATTTCCTCCCAAATCTTTATACTTTCATCTTGGCATCCTGAAATTATAGGTTTAGGCCATCTTATTCTCTCACTTCTTCTAAAATCAATCGGTCTACCATGATTATTTGTATCCTTTGTTATTAAATGCCAAAACGAAGCCTCTTTTCCTGATTCTTTCGGGTCAGGATAGCAAATAATTGGTTTATTTAAATACAAAACTTTGTTATTTAAAAAATCATTACGAAAATAAGAATAGATAGCTTCAATATATTCTTCATATGAAGGATATTGATTAAACAAAACTAATGGAGGTAAATTTATCATATGCATTTAAACTAACTTGCTGACCAAATAAATATGTTAAATTTATCCTCTTTAAGCAAAGTATTTTTATCTAACT
>Ga0265294_10002961_pt1 | contig 22045 bp, 17 predicted proteins | sample MunlanPumphouse3_FD_192504 | JGI IMG/M metagenome (GOLD analysis project Ga0265294, IMG submission 192504) | Groundwater microbial communities from a municipal landfill in Southern Ontario, Canada - Pumphouse #3 | ecosystem: Environmental > Aquatic > Deep subsurface > Groundwater | place... | reverse complement strand
TTTAATATTTTCAAGTTGTTCATGTTGATGGATTTTATCTTTTTTACGGCTTTTTTCAACTTCTTCTTTAATTTTTAATTCCAAATTTTGATTAAGTTCTTGAAGTTTTCGTTTATCTTGCAAGGAGTTCATTACAATTACAAAATGGTTTTTGTCAGGTAACAAATTTAAAGACATCTCTAAGTGAATTGAACTCCCCTCTTTATGCATAAAAATCTTCTCAATATTAGAAATAGAGCCTATTTCCTTAGCTTCAACAAAGATTTTTTCTAAGAATATTTTTGAATTTTTATGAACAATATCCAAACAATTTAAATGCAGTATCTCAATACTTGAGTATCCTAGTAGTTCAGAAAAAACTACATTAACTCTTTTGAAATTTCCTTTTAAATCAATAAGTCCAATACCGCTGTGCGCATTTTGGAAAATGGCATTATATTGTTGTACCTGATAATTAATATCGCTGTATAAATTTTCAATAAGTTTTTTATCTGTAATATTATTTCTAATGGCATTAAATCCTAGAATATTTTGCTTTTCATCAAGAATTGGCTCTATATTGGAAGCTATCCAATAAAAACCTCCATCTTTTTTAATCCCTTTAAGTTCACTAAAAATAGGTTTGCCTTCTTGCATCTTTTGCCAAAGCTCTTTGTACTCTTTTTCTGCCATATCAGGATGCATAAGCATTTTATGATGGTGTCCTAAAAGTTCTGCTTTTGAAAATCCTGTAAAATCACAAAATGCGGTACTTCCTTCTAAAATAATACCTTCTTTGTCCATATGCACCGACATTACATGTTTATCAATAATATTTAAGCTTTCACTTAACTCTTCTATATTTTTTTTAATAGTCAAATCTAAATATTTATTATCTTCTTCTGTTTTTTGGTTGAGTTTATTTATGGGCTGTGTAAAAAGCAATGCAAGAATAACCGCAATAACAAACCCTACTATTATAAGTACCAAAAAATACTCTTTAAATACTTCAAAATACTCTTTGTATCTATTTTTATCAAACTGTGTGAGTAAAATAATGTACTCTTGCGGATTTATATAAAGCCGTTTACTCATAAATTCTTGATTATTTAACTCATTGTATTCTAAAATATTCTCAGCATCATTGCCGTAAAGTTTATGAATACTTTGATTCCCTGTTGTATATTTTGACCAATTGTATTGTGAATTTTCATGCACAATATAATTACCTTTTTGGTCTAAAATAAAAGAGTTTTTGTAATAAATGTTATGGATTTGTTCCAAAATATAATCTGCGTTAACAATAATAGATAAAAACCCATTAGGCGTTTTTAAAACAAATCGCATAATAAAATACAGAGGTCTGGAAATCTCCCCTTTTTCTTTATTGACTTCAAAATCAGAGTGCCAAGCTTCACCCACTTTTAAAGCTCTTACATTTTTGCAATAATCTTGTATTATTCTATTTTGTAACTCTATCTTAGGCACTATTTCAATATCTCTTTGCGTATGGTTAAGCCGTATTATTTCATTGCCAGATAGGCTTAAAAATTTTATTTGAGCAATATCTTCATTGCTTATTAACAGAAATCTGAAAAGTTCAATGACTTCATTTTCATTCTCTTTATTTTTTATATATCGTTCAAATACTTCATTTTGACTCAAAGCATTCAATTGAGTTTTAATATTTCTTGCATACGCATCAAACAGGTTTTGTTTATTTTGAAATGATTGTGAAATAGCATCGGTCTCTTTTTTTCTAAAATCTTTTTCATAAACACTTTTAAACATCAAAGTAAATACTATAAACAAAATCAAAGAAAAAAGAACAAATGCTAAAAATATTTTAAGGTAAAAAGAGATTTTCATAATTTACTCTCGCCTATCTTTTCGTCTCTCTTTTGAAACGAGTTTAATAAAAAATATACTGTTTTCTTTTCTATTTTCAAACCAAAATTTTGCTCCTGATTTTTCAAGTAAAAGTTTAGCAACATAGAGGTTTAACCCAGCATCTTTAAAAACTTCTTCTTCATAATTGCTTGAAAAAACCTTTTCAATAATATTTTTAGATTCGCCTTGAACATTATCATGGCACTCAATAATAATATCTTCCCCTTTTTCAACCACACAAAGTTCAATAAACGGTTTTTCTACTTCATTTGAAATGAGTTGTTCCGTAGTGTGTTTCAATAAATTAATCATAGTTTGCTTAAGTTCATTAAAAACTCCATAGCAATAAATATCTTGGGAACACTCTATTGACAAAGATATATGGTGCAACTCACACTGCGGTTGCATTAAGCTTACTACATCTTGTAAAACGCTGTAGACATTATATTTATCGCCCTTATTGCTGTGGCTAAAAAAAGTTTTAAACTCATTTAAAGTAATTGAGAGTGTTTTAAGCTCACAGGCAACTTTATCGTGAATAATTAATAGTTGTTCAGAGTCTAGTTTTTCACTTAGAACTCGGGCTTTTAAGTTAGCCAACTCAATAGAAATAGTTGACATTGGCTTTTTCCATTGGTGCGAAAGGCTGTCTAATATTTTTCCCATTATCATAATTTTAGTGGTATCTGCTAAAGATTCATCTCGCATTTTAATTTCATTTAACTTATTGGACAAATCCTCTTTAAGTAAATTATTAATCTTTTTAAGCTGTTTGGTATCGGTTATATTAACTCGAATAGAGGCGTATCCTATTAAATTATTATTAATATCATATTGATGAAAAATAATTCCTTTAACCCAATACGAGTTTCCATTTTTATCAATATTTTTAATTTCTCCTTCCCAGTAATTATTTTTATTTAGCTCACTCCACATATTTTCGAAAAACTTTTTAGACATATCAGGATGCCTTATAATATTAATACTTTTTCCTGTAATCTCTTTTTTGGAATAACCACTTAAATCACAAAAAGCCTGTGTAGCTTCTTTTATTAATCCACTGGTATCCGTTTCTATCATAATAATATATTTATCAATGGCACTCAGTAAATCGGCATGTTTTTTTATAATGGTTCTATTTTTTTCTTTGTAACAATGAATGTTATAAATAAGTATAAACACTATTAAGAAAAAAGACCCCAATAAAATCATTGTATAGTTTATAATTTGGTTTATGCTGGAAATATTTGAAAATTTAGAGTTACCAATAGCTAACATATAGCTGTTATGTTCTTTTGTTAACGTGTTAAATAAAGGAACAAATGCCATCATTTGGTACTGGTTATCATTAAAAACATCCAATACAAACTCTTTGCTTTGTAGCATATTAAAATTTAAAAGCGTTTGATTATCTTCACTAATTTGCTTAAATACCTCTTTAGTATATTTAAACTCATTTATAACGCTGTTTTTTAAATAATACTCTTTATTCAAATCAAAAGAGTTAAACTCTTCTTCATTTATAGCGGCGTTGGTTTCTAGCTTATTTTTTTTATGAACAAAAAAAAGATCATACTCAATATTTTTTTCTATTTGTTGTGCTAAATGGTCAAAGTTAAACTCAATTTCAATAGCTCCTAAATGTCTTAATTGCTTATCAAAAAAAGGTTTTATTACTACATAAGCAGCATCGTTTTGGGTTATTTCAATACTTTCTATCTCTTTTTGTAAAGTATTGACATAATTTAAGCTCTCTTGGTTGCCTAAAGAACCTTCTAAAGAGTTATGTTTCATGTTTAAAAGTAACTCATTATTGGGCAAATAAAAATTTATGCTTTCAACTCCAAATGATTTATAATAATAAAAATAGTCTTTTAAGTGTTCATATAATTGCTCTTTATACAACTCTTTTTGGGTATTAGATAATACTTTTTTATAAAGAGTGTCTACGGTTTCATTATAAAGTAAGTTATTGAAAAATACTATCTCTGCAATTTGTTTATTGCTAGATAATGACTCTTTATATAGGTAATTTAATTTTTGAAGTGTTTTAGTATGTTCTTGGGAAATAAGTCTATTTTTGTAGTAGTTCATTGCTATTAAAGCAATACTTGCTACAAAAATACTAACAAAGAGATACCTAAAAATTAGGTTTTTTTTTAGCATCAAGTTTTACTTTAATACTTCTATTATTTTATTTTCCAGTGCTTGTAAAGAGTCAAAAGGTTTCATCACATAGTGAGTTGCACCCTCTTTATGAGCTTTAAGAACTTTATCTAGCGTTGAATATGCTGTCATCATAATTACTTTTTGTTCAGCCTTTAGTTGCATCACTTGCTCTAAAACATCTAGCCCATTCATTTGTGGCATCATTATATCTAGAAGAATCAAGTCGCACGGATCTTTTTTCAAACTATCAATAGCATGAATAGGATTTGAAAAAGTACTTACATTGTATTTACCCGATTTAGTTAAAAAACGGCTCAGCATATTTAAAATCTCTGTTTCGTCGTCTACTATTACTATTTTTTTTGTATTCATTTCTTTCTCCTATTTCGAGTCAAACAGCTCTTTGGCTGCTTTTTTCATCATGGCTTCATTTTTTTCTTCTAATATTTTATCTAAATAGTAAAAGACCTGTTCGCTTCCCTCTTCTACTTTAATTATTTTATCTTCAATAAGCTGTTTAGAACAAGCAACTGAGTTACCTGAACACTCTTTTGCTAATTCATTGGCTTCATGATGCACAACATGGTGATATTTGTCTAAATGTTTATACGATGGAACAAAGCTAAACTCTTGTTTTCCAAGTCCTGTATCGTACCATTTACCTAATCGGCAATTGTGGTGATCTACTGGTTTAAAGTTATGTTCTCCTCCAAAAATCAGTTGATACAAGTTATTTTTGTAAATCACGTGGTCAAGTTTGGCAAGATTAATAAAAATTTTACTTGAAATGCTTTCAACTTCATAAACAGACCTATTTGAATTTCGTTGGAAGTTATTCATAAGTTTATTTAACACTTCAACTCGGTTTTTTGTCTCATTTACTACTTGTGCTACTATGTCTGAACTTTGTTTAATTCGTTGTGTTTCTAGATGAATAGAATCAACCACATCTTTAATCTGTTTTGCAGCATCTGCACTTCGTGTTGCAAGATTTCGCACCTCTTGAGCAACAACTGCAAACCCTTTTCCAGCTTCTCCTGCAGTTGCAGCTTCTACGGCTGCATTTAAGCTTAAAATATTTGTTTGAAATGCAATATTTTGAATAATAGTAATAACTTCAGAAATATCTTTCCCTTTTGCTACTAAAGAGTTTACAACTTCATTTTCAATTTCAATTTGTTGGTGTAAGTTGCCTGTGTCGCTTACTATTTCTTGAGTAAGACTAAGCCCTTCGGTTGAACCAGTTGCTGTCTCTTTTGACTCTTTCATCATGGATTGCAACTCTTCAAGAAGTGATAAATAGGTGTTTTGTGTATTTGTAAGTGAATTGGTCATATTGGTATTGTGTTTTTCTAAAAGTCCGCCCTCTTTATTGTCATGAATGGAGGTTTTTTTCAACGATGCAATCTTGTAAGATTTGTATTTTTTAACATCCACATTGGCTTCACAATCGTCCATAATAAGTTTTCCACTATTTTCTAGAACAGCCTCTAAAACAATAGAATAGTCTTGAATATTGTGTTTAGCTAAGGTATTAACAAAAACTACTTGATCTTGTGCATCAAAAACAACTATTCCCTCTTCTTGTGAATGAGCAGCTATTTCTTGGAACAACATAGTTTCTTCTTTTAAAAGTTCTATATTTTCTTTGGGATTTTTTTCAATTTCTTTCTCTAAATCAGAGATAACTCTGTTTTTTTCTTCGATTTCTTTTTGCAAAGATGCCACTTTATTCTGTAAGACACCAATTTCTTGTTGAAACTTCTTTTTGTTGAAAAACATCATTTACCTCATTATATTTTTTACTTTACACCATAAGCCGATATAGTAGCTAAAAAATTATAAATGAATCATAAATCTGGCTTAATGTGTCTAGAACATGTCACAGCACTTGAAAATGCAAATTGAAAATTGTATCCTCCTAACTCTCCGGTAACATCCAAGTTTTCACCTATAAAATAGATATTATCCATTAGTTTGCTTTGCATAGAAAAAGACTCTATTTCATTGGTGCAAATACCCCCTTTTGTCACTTCAGCTTTGGTATAACCAAAATTACCAGCAGGTGAAAAAATATAATTTTTAAGTGTTTTTAACGCTTCTGTCTCTTCTACTTTAAGTTTACTAATGGGCTTATCTTCAAGGTTTATTGAGTTTAAAAACTCCAAAACAAAGCGTTTAGGCAAAGGTAACGCTCCAGAAATAAGTTTATTTGATTTTAAAAAGGGTTCTATTCTTTTATTGGGCAAGAAATCAACAGCAACTACCCCTTTTTGCCAATACAAAGAAGCATTTAAAATAGCAGGTCCTGAACACCCTTTATGAGCAAACAACATACTGGCTTCACAGCTTTTGTTCTCAACATTAATATTAACATCTAAAGATACACCACTTAAGTTTTTAAACCAAAACTGCTCTTTTTGAACAGTAAAACCTACCAATGCAGGGTTAGGTGTTTTAACAGTATGTCCAAACTTTTTAGCAATATCAAAAGCAATACTGCTAGCTCCTAATGAAGTATAAGAGAGTCCACCCGTTGCAACAACCACTTTTTTAGCCTCTATTGTTTGCTTGGTAGTTTTTATTTTAAAGTGTTTTTCAAACTCTACATCTAAAACTTTCGTATTTAAAAAAAAATAGCAATGTTTGGTTAAGCGTGTAAACATTTCAATTACATCACTTGAGCTGTTACAAAAATAAGTTCCTTTAATAATTTTTTCATGAATTTTTGGATTAACTCCATTTTGCTGCAAAAACTCCAACAACTTATTGTTGTCAAAACTCTCTAACACAGTTTTTATAAACTCTTTTTCCCCTAAATAGTTTTCAAAGCTTAAATACTTGTTGGTAATATTGCACTTTCCACCACCACTTATTTTAATTTTTGCACCTATTGTTTCATTGGCATCAATAAGACAAACAGCTTGGTTTTTAAGATGCGATGCCAACATTAATCCACTAGCACCCGCACCAATAATTGCTACATCATAAATCATTTTTACTCTTTTTAAACCTAATGATAAACTGGTTTACTCCATTATTATGAGTATATTTAAGTTCACACTCATTTACATTTAAAATAGCATGAACAATATAAAGCCCCAAACCAAAACTCTCTTTGTGATTTTTAGGGTTATTATGCGTGAAAAAAGGTTCAAAATAAGCTTCAAGCTCATATTGTAAAGGCTCACCCAAATTTTCAAAAACAATTGTGCCATTTTGAGTTTTAACAGTGGCCTTGCCATCTAAAGAGTATTTAATAGCATTATCAATTAAATTTTTAACCGCAATACTGAAAAGCTTAAAATTAACATTTAACTTAAGGTTTTCAAACTCTTTATTAATAACTTCCTCATCAAGAAGCAAAATATCTACTGCATTATCAATAATATCATTTAAAAAATAGTAACTGCGTTCAAGTTGTTTACTTGACGCCATCACCTCTTCTATGGAGCTAAACTCATTAATCAAGTTTTCCAAACGATCAAATACATTTTTCATTTTTTCACTATTTTCTAAAGTGTTAGGGAGTTGAACTAAAAACTTTCCTTTAGTAATAGGAGTTTTAAGTTCGTGCATAATATTTCGGATAAATACATTTCTGGACTCTTTAATTTTTTTAAGTTTCAAAGCCGATTTTTTGAACTCTTTTGCCAATAAAGAGACCTCATCATTTTTATTGTTATTACAACACTCAAAATCGAAATTCTCATCGCCTAAGGTCATAACCTTTTCTTTTAAAACTTTTAATGGCAACAGTTTTTTTAAAGTTATAAAATAGAGTAAAAAAACCATAACAAGCAAACTTCCAAAAATAAGCATTAAATAGAGTTGTGTAGAACTGGAAGATGTTTCATTATCTTTAAGTAAAAAAGTTGTCCCTTTTCGTTTTATGTAAATATAGTTGTTTTCATTTAAACCTAAAACTCTAAAAATATCATTATGCTTAGGATGAATGCGTTCAAACAGTACTTTAGTATTGGGATTATACGTAATACCATTGATGTGTTTTGTTTGTAAAAAAAGTTCGTAATTACTCTCTTTTAAGTTCTCCAAAAACTCTTGTGTAAACCCAAAGCGTTCTTGTCTAGAAATCATTTTTACAATAGGCATGTATTTATCTACATATTTCTCTTCATTGACTTTATAATTGTGTGTGATTAAAATAATAAAACTCGATATAACTAAAATAACGCCAAGTATAAAACTCACTGTCAACGTAAAAAATATAGACTCTCTTTTCATTGTATAAACTTATATCCCATTCCTCGAATGGTCAGAAGATATTGAGGGTTTTTAGGATTCTCTTCTATTTTTTGGCGAATTCTATTAATAATTACCGCTAAAGAGCCAATATTGTCATAATCACTGTTTAACAAATCAGAATTATCAAAAATGTCATCGCGGCTTACTACAAAGCCCTCTCTTTTTAATAAAAGCAATAATACTTCGTATTCTGCAGCGGTAAGTTTAATGTACTCTTTATTTTTCAGAATTTCTTTTTTCTCTTCATCAAATGTAAAATCTTTTTGCATGGTTTCTTGGCTTATTAAGGTGTGCTTATTTACCCGTCTTAAAATTGTTTTAATTCTAACTTCAAGTTCTCGTGGGTCATAAGGTTTGGGCAAATAGTCATCTGCTCCTAGTTGTAAAGCAGTTACTTTATCAGTAATATCACTTCGTGCGGAACTTATTATTATAGGAATATCATGCTCTTTTAAAATGGCTTTGCATACATCTAATCCATCCATTCCAGGAAGTGTTAAATCTAAAATTACTAAATCATAATCGTGAAGCCGTAAACTCGAAAGAGCCAAAAAAGGCTCTTCAAAGTTGGTCACTTCCATATTAAATTGTTTTAAATATTGGGTTAAGACAACCGCTAATTCAGCGTCATCTTCGACCATTGCAATTTTTATCAAAATTACACCCTTCTTTTATTCTTTCTTCTTTTAAATCCATCAACACTCGTAACTGTGATTTTTGTTTCGCAGTTAACACAGCGTAAACTTTTTCAATGGCTTGAGCTTTAAGTTTAATTTTATTCTCTTGTGCATTTTTCATATGCTCAATATATTTATTTTTATCAAACTTATCTTCACTAAATGAACTGTACATTGACTCTTGTTTGGTCATTAACTCTTTCATAAAAGTTTGAATAGTTTCTTGTTGTTCATCGGTTAAATTAAGTTGTCGCACCATAGACATAACACCATAACCACCTTTGTGATTTCCATACCCTTTGTGATTTCCATACCCTTTGTTGTTAGAATATCCTTGATTATATTCACACGCCATTGGTTTAGATTTCATCCCTTTACCTTGTCCTTGCATTTGAGCACTCATTGTTGTTGCTAAAATTGCACTTAATGCTAGTGCTGAAAACAGTTTTGTTGTAAGTTTCATAGTATCTCCTTGAATTGTGATAATGAAAGTATAAACTAAGTATATAAACGAAATGTAAATACTATCTTAACCAAACCTAAATAAGCTTCATATTATGTAAATGATATAATGTTTTTAAAAATAATAAATAAGGGGAGGGGGAACTGTATGAATTTTTATACCATAGATTCAATCAAGCACCCTTATTTTAAAGAAGCATGGCACCTTTACGAAAGTGCCTTTCCTAAAAACGAAAAACGCACTCTTTATGAACAAGAACAGACTTTGCAAAAAAAAGAGTACTCATTTTTAGCCCTTTATGAACAAAAAAGCTTCATAGGCATTTTAGGGTTTTGGAACATTCAAGAGTATATCTTTATTGAACACTTTGCCATTAACCCCAATCTTAGAGGTCAAAACTACGGTTCAAAAATCTTAACAGACTTTTTACACCCTTTAGAAAATATCTTTCTAGAAATAGAACCACCTTTGTGTTTAACTACCCAAAGACGCTTAAATTTTTACGAAAATCTAGGCTTTATACAAAACAATATTAAGCACTTTCAAGTTCCTTTTCGCAAAAATGGCTCTTTGCTTCCTCTTACTCTTTTATCGTTCCAAACCCCAATATTGCCAAACGATTATGAACGATTATATTTTGCCATGAAGAAAAGTTTGCCTATTTTTTAATATTTTATTATACAAGTTTCTATTTATTTTACTGTTTTCTATTCATCATTTTTTATTTAATTACACTTTCCACTTGCTTGATTGTTTTCTCTACAATTTCATTAAAACTAATACTTAAATTTCTATTATCTTTATTAAAAAAATCATCATCGAATTTACAATAGTGTATATCTGTGGTTTCACCATCGTCATAAGAGTATTTTTCAAAATATTTTGATTTGTTTAATTTATTTACTATAGTTTTATTCTCAGAATAAATTTCTAACACTAATGGTATTTTTAAACTATTCCATAACTCATAATCTACACCAAACCAAATTATATAATCGCCTTTAATCTTAAAAAATTTATTTATTTCAAAGCCATAAGATTCCTCTAGATTGTCAATTTTTACCTTATTTTGCTCTGCTATATAATCAGTAATAACAACATTTTTATGTTCTTTCCAAAAATAATTAGTATCTAATATTGGATATAGATTTCTATAGTTACCAATATTATAAATCATGTAATTATCATTTTTTAATAACTTAGATACGCTTTTTATATTAGAAGAATTATATGCAGGTTTCATTGTATTTATAAGCAAAATTTCTGCTTTTTCAATTAATTTTTCTTCTATTTCTTTTGTTAAGAATTTAGAGTCACTAAATATTGTTCCTAAATATACTTTAATATTTTCAGAATCATTACCATATTCAATTTCCCATCTATTATTTAATCTTGATTTAAAACCTTTTCTATCTTTTGTTCTACCAATATAAACTAAAATTTCATTTCCATACAAAGGATGAGAGCCATAAATTTGGTAAAGTCCAATACTTGTATTTTTAACTTCATAGCGTCTATTATTTATTTTTCCATTCGTTATATCTAATATATCAAACGGTCCTTCCCATAGTATTTTGATTTCTTCTTTTTTCATTTCTTTCTCTCTATCATAATAGGTTTGCTATAAATATTTCAAGCCTATAATGCTCAAAATATTTATCATAATATTTTTATTTAATGTCTGCATAAATTATAAACTTGAGATAACTTTACTTATTGTTCTACTCCAAATCATCTCTTTATTTTTAAACCTCTTCTATCCCTGTAATATCAACATGGAATTTACACTTACCTAATTCGATATTTTTATTAATCTCTGTTCCAAATATAATATCAGCATCATTATTAGCTATATCACTTAATTGCATCATCACTTCATTAATCTCAAATATATTTTGCTTTTTATTAATTGAAAATTTTACCAAAATTCCTTTTGCTTGAGAGAAATAATCTTTAAACCTATTTAATAACTCAATATTCATATTACCTATAGCTACTACATCACTATTAAATCCGATAATATAGCCCTTATGTTCATTTATTGTTTTTCTGTCTGCATTGTTTATCTCTATGTTGTTCATTTTTTCCCTTCTTTACAAGTGAGTATACTTCAAAATTTACAAATAATAACAGATTTTTTAATCTACTATTTCCTCAAATACCTAAGCGTGGAAGCAATAATATCGTCGTCATCTTTACTAGGGCTTTTTATGCTCTCTTTGGTTTCATCTTCTTTCATAAACGTAATATTCATTTCATAGCTCGTAACCATTTTTATTTTTTTCTCTAACGCTAAAATTTTAATTAAAATAAGCTCTAAAAACTGCTTGGTTACAATATCTGGTTTCCCAAATCGGTCTTCCATCTCTTCTTCAATTTCATATAGGGTTTCTTTACTTTGTGCTTTACTTAACCGTCTGTATAACTCAAGCCGCACTCTGTCTTCTGCTATGTATTCATTGCTAATATACGCACTAATGGCGAGTTTAATATCCACTGCCTTACTAATGGCTTTTTCATCACCACTTAGACTTGCCAACGCGTCTTCGAGCATTTTTAGATATAAACCATATCCAATTTGCTTAATATGCCCACTTTGTGCTTCTCCAATAATATTTCCCCCACCTCGTATTTCTAAATCTTGGTGGGCTAACGCTGTTCCACTTCCTAAATACGAATTAGACTCCAGTGCCACTAACCTCTTAATAGCATCTGGTGTAATGGCTTTTTTATCCTTGACCACAAAGTAACAAAACCCCTCTTTATTGCTTCGCCCTACTCTCCCCCTAAGTTGGTGTAAATCAGCAATTCCAAATCTGTCTGCGCCATCAATAATAATGGTATTGGCTTTAGGCAAATGAAGCCCCGATTCCACAATAGACGTTGCTAGTAAAATATCAAACTTACCTTCACCAAAATCATCAATTATTTTTTCCGCAAGTACAGGTTTTATTTGTGAGTGAATAATCTCTATTTTAATATTAGGCAAAATTTCCAGCAAATCCGCTTTCTTAGCCTCAATGGAAGCAATATTATTATGCACATAAAAAAGCTGACCGCCTCGCCTTTTTTCTCTTAAAATCACCTCTTTAATCAGTTGAACGCTGTACTCTTTAACAAAACTTCGTACTCCCAAACGCTCACTTGGAGGCGTTAAGAGTGAACTCATACCTTTTAGTTTACTCAACGCTAAATTTAACGTTCTAGGAATTGGCGTAGCACTCATAGAGAAAATATGCACATCTTCTCGTAAGTTTTTAAGCTTCTCTTTTTGCTTCACCCCAAATTTATGCTCTTCATCAATAATAACCAATGCTAAATTTTGAGTTTTAATCTCTAAAAGTGAGTGCGTTCCAATAACCAAATCGTATGTACCATTTTCTAAGCCATTTTTAATAAGGTTTTTCTCTTTTGCACTTGTTTTGCCATCAAGTTTTGCCATTTTAAGCCCAAACCCTTCAAAACGTTTTTGCATACTGTGAAAATGTTGCGTAGTCAATAATGTTGTAGGACAAACAAATAACGACTGATAGCCCTCTAAAAAGACTGCCAACATAGCATTCATAGCCACTTCTGTTTTTCCAAAACCCACATCACCACTCAACAATCTGTCCATTACTCGACCACCACTTAAGTCATTAAATATTTCATTAATACTTCGTTTTTGGTCTTTCGTATACTCAAACCCTGCGCTCATGGCAAAATCAAGCAGCGTTTTTTTATCGGTATTAACAACAATTCCATTCACCAACTCCCTAGCAGCTGCTAGTTTTATAATATCATTGGCAATGGCAAAGAGTCTGTCTTTAACTTTGGCTTTGAGTTTAGCAAAACTTCCTTTGCCCAGTTGGTCAAGCATGGCATAACTGGAACCATCGGCTACGTATCTGTCAATAATATCAATATTTTCAACAGGAATAAAAAGTTTGTCATCATTGGCATACAACAGTCGTACAAAATCTCGTTTAGCACCCATTACAGTTACGGGCTCAATTCCTTTAAACTGCCCAATTCCATACTCTTCATGCACCACATAATCGCCCACTTTAAGCTCGTCAAGCACCAATTTAACTCGTTTTTTTCGTCTTTTTTTATAGGCTTTATTTAAAGAAACAATAACTTCATCGTCACTGGTAAGATTAATCATATAATCTTCAAATACATACTTGATTTTTTTGTCGTCCAACTCCAAATCATGTGCTTTTAATTTAGCTTCAGTTGAACTAATGACCGTAAATTTTTTACCTGCATGAAAGCTGAAAAACTCTTTAATATTTGCAGGTGCAACGGGCACATATTTTTGCGTTTTAGAAATTTTAGGAAGCGTTAAAAACTTATCTTTGTCCAATCGTTTGGCTTCAAAAATATAGGCTTCTTCTATTTCATCCAACGCTTCATACGTAATATATGAAGTTAATCGTTGGGGCAAATACTCCCCTAATTCATCTAAATACCAAAACCCTAAAGAGTGTATGTCTTGAATAAATGCATCGGTTTGAACACTTTGAATCTCTTCATTAATCTTTTCAAAATTCTCTTGATTTAACGCCAAAAAAGCAGGCGTAATTTTAAAAGAATCCAGCTCTTCTTTATTAGACTTTTGGTCTTCAATATTAAACTCACGAATACTTTCCACTTCATTATCAAACAAAGAAATACGATACCCCGTTTGACACCCTAGTGGACAAATATCTAAAATATCCCCACGAATAGAGATTTCCCCTTCGCTCGTAACAATATCCACAAAATAGTAACCCCAATTATAAAGTTTAGATTTAAACTCCTCTAAGTTAAGTGTTTGTGCAAAGCTAATCTCAAAGCTATCAAAGCATTGCTCTTTTGGCATGGCAAAACTAATGGTACGAATGGGTGCTACTAAAATTTTATTCTGTTTTTTATACGAATAATAGTCATTAAGCGTTTTAGTAATAAGTTGTAACTCTTCAGTAAAAGAGAGTAAATCATCGCCAAAATTAGCACGAAAATCACTTAAAACAAAAGGTACTAACCCATTAAAACGCAACACATCATTGGCTTCTTGAGCTTGTTTGTCATCGTTTACAATTAAAAGTTGGCAATCATTCTTTTGGGCAAAAAAACTAAAAAGATTCTGCATCAGTTAGCTTCTTCAAAGTCATTGGTTTTTTTGTCAAACTTATACCCTTGAAAAGGCAAATCACCCAGTTGAAAAATAAGCTTACACGAGTCAAAAGAAGTTTTAGAAAGCCCCACCTTCACCACTTCTAAAATATACGCTTTAGTAGAAAAAGTAGTGGTAGTTGTTGTAGCTGTATAAACAAGTTCTTCACCCTCAACAAGATTAAATCCCTCTTTCTTCAAATGTTTTTCAAAGACAATTTTATCCTGAAGCCCTTGAATATCAATAATTAACAGTACGTCCAAAATTTTATTCCTTAGATTATTTTTAGTTTTAGTTTTAGTTGAAAAGTCATTCCTTTAAAGGAAATATTATAAATTATTTTTCTTTATTCATAATAATCTTGTCAATGTTATTCTTTTGAATTTTTATTATTTTAACATATTTATGATTTTATGAGTTTATTTTTACATTCAAAAATTCAAAAAAAAAATAAAATCAATGAAAAATAATGTAATTCTATTTATGGTTAAGGACAATAAATAAAAAAAGCCCCACAATTAATGGGGCTTTTTACTCATTTTTTATTATTTTGCTATTTTGTAAATAATTAACTCAAAGCTTTTAGTTCAGCTAAAACTTTAGTCAACTTATCTTCAGCAGCTGCTAATCCGGCTCTGTTCTCTTCTAAAACATTAGCCGGAGCATTGGCTACAAATCTTTCATTGCTAAGCATTCCGCTTAGTTTGGCTATCTCTTTTTCTAGCTTTTCTTGTTGTTTTGAGAGTTTATTAATAATTGGTGTCATATCTATTTCACCCGTTGGTAAATAAACTTCTAAATTATCACTTACATCTGTAATTGAGTTTTCTACTTTGGCATCTACAAACTCAATATTTTCAACTTTTCCTAATCTTTCTATAAAAGGTTTTGCTATTGTTGTATCAATTGTTTTATTTAGTTTAATATAGGCTTTTGCAATTTTACTGTTACCCATATCTATAATTACTTTTGCTCGTCTAAGCGCAACAATTGCTTCTTCAATAATGGCAAAGTCAGCTTCTATTTTTGCATCTTTTTTGATATTTTTAGGGAAATTCATAATCATTAATGACTCACCCTCTTCTAGTGTTGTACCACTTAGTTTGTGATATAAAAAGTCTGCAATAAAAGGCATAAAAGGACTTACCATTTTAAGTGTCTCTTTAAAAATAGCACCTAGTTCTACAACTGACTCTTTGCTGGCTTTTGCATACTCAATTCCCCAGTCACAAAACTCATTCCACACAAATTTGTATAAAATGCTTGCTGATTCGTTGAATTTGTAGGTTTCTAGCGTTGTTCTTACTTCTTCAACGGCTGTGCTTAGTCTGCTTTGCATATAAATACCAAGTGGAGTTTTAATTTCAATATCTTTTAAATCAGGGAAAGTTTCTACATTTAACTGTAAAAAGTTGCTTGCATTGTAAAGTTTATTGGTGAAGTTTCTAAACTGCTCTAAGTTTTTTGCTCCTAGTTTTATATCTCGCCCTTGAACACACAAGTATGCTAAGGTAAACCTTATAATATCGGCACTATGCTCTTCAACCATATCAAGTGGGTCAATAACATTGCCTTTACTTTTAGACATTTTAGCACCATGTTCATCTCTCACAAGGGCGTGCATATAAATATCTTCAAATGGCAACACTTTTTTAAAGTGCTCACCCATCATCATCATTCGTGCAACCCAAAAGAACATAATGTCAAAACCAGTAATTAGCAAAGAGTTGGGATAAAAATCTGCTTCATCGCTTTCATTGTAAAGCTCTTTGAGTTTTCCATTATTTCCCCAACCCAATGGTGACATTGCCCAAAGAGCCGATGAAAACCAAGTATCTAAAACATCTGGGTCTTGTGTGAGTTTTTTGCTTTGACATTTTGGACACCCATCTGGTTCATCTAGCTTATCTGCCCATTGATGACTACATTCGTCACAAGTAAACACAGGAATTCTATGCCCCCACCAAAGTTGTCTTGAAATACACCACGGTCTTAGTTCATCCATCCACGCAGTATATGAGTTTATCCAGTGTGCTGGGTGAAACAGTGTTCCATTGTGTTCCCCGTTTGCCGCTCTTTGTTTTGTGGTCTCTTTGGTTTTTCGAATAGACTCTTGAGCCATTCGTGAGCTTAAAAACCACTGTTGAGAAATAAAAGGTTCAACAATGTTTTTACATCGGTAACAGTGTCCTACTTGGTGAATATGCTCTTCTATTTTTGTAATATACCCTGCATTTTCTAAAGCTTTTACAATAACAGGTCTGGCAATTAGCCGCTCTAATCCTTCAAATTCTCCACAATAGTCGTTTAAAATACCTTTTTCATCAAACACTTTTATAAACTCTAAATCGTGTCTTTTTCCTACTTCGTAGTCATTTTGGTCATGAGCAGGTGTTACTTTTACAACACCTGTTCCTACGCTCATATCTACATGAGAGTCTGTAATTACTTTGATTTTTCTGTCAGTTAGTGGAAGTAACACTTCTTTTCCTACAATTGCTTTGTAGCGTTCATCATCAGGGTGAACCATAATAGCAGTATCCCCAAAATAGGTTTCTGGTCGCGTAGTTGCCACTTCAAGTTCACCTGAACCATCTGCAAACTTGTAAATCATATGGTAAAATTTACCTTTAACCTCTTCGTGTTCTACTTCAATATCACTCAACGCTCCATCGTGTGTACACCAGTTAACCATGTAGTTATTTTGAGTAATATGCCCTTCGTTAAATAAAGAGATAAATGCTTCTTTAACCGCTTCTTTAAGTCCTTCATCCATTGTAAAACGTTCACGTTTCCAAGCTGGAGTAACGCCTAGTTTTCTCATTTGGTGAACAATATTTCCGCCTGAAATCTCTTTTTGTTTCCACGCTCGTTCTAGAAATTTTTCTCGCCCTATTTCTTCTTTAGTCGTTCCTTCTGCTAAGAGTTGCTTTTCAACCACATTTTGTGTAGCAATTCCGGCATGATCTGTTCCTGGTTGCCAAAGCGTTTTAAACCCATCCATTCGTTTATATCGTGTGATAATATCTTGTAGGGTAAAAGTTAAGGCGTGACCTATGTGTAAACTTCCCGTTACATTGGGAGGTGGCATCATAATTGAGAATGTTTTTGGCTTTCCATTGCCTTTAGTTTCTTGAATAGCTTTGTTGCCCTCTATTTCAAAATAACCTCTATCTTCCCAAATCTTATAATAGTTATCTTCTACTTCCGATGGTTCGTATTTTTCGCTCATTTGTAATCCTATTTGCATAAATATGCGCGAGTATAGCGAAAAATAGATTATGATTTAATTTTAAGAATCTTTAATTTTCTGGTGTACCTTTAATAAGCCCAGCTTCTTTTAAAAATTGTGAGTGAATGAAATCCAGTTTTTTAATACGGTCATATTTGGCATAACTTAAATACAAAATATCTTTTGCCCTTGTAACTGCTACATAAAAAAGGCGTCTTTCTTCTTCTATGCTTCCACCTTTGCTCATAAGTTTTCTATTTGGAAACCGTCCATCCATTAAATCAATAACATAGACCTCTTTAAACTCTAAGCCTTTAGAAGCGTGAACACTTAGCAAGTTTACGCCATCGCCTTGGCTCATTTCACTTCCACCTAAAATCATAGCATTTATAAATTTACCCAACTCTTTGTAATTTTGTGCCAAAGATTTAAGCAGTTGCATTTTTCTATCAATTTTTAAAGCCGCACTAAATTTCACACTTTCATTGATACTGCCATCTTTTTGAGTGGCTCTTTTTGTACTTAAACCCTCTTTTAAAAGTTTAAATATTTGTGAGTTTGCAATATTTTCAATTACAGAGTTAGGGTTTCTTGTGCGTCTTAACTCTTTAATTGTTTTATAAAATTCATAAACAAACTCACCGCCTTCACGGCTAAGTTTCGGGTGTTTTAATACTGGGTTTCCTAAAAATTTCTCTTCAAAACCACACTGTGCAAACTTTGACACACTTCCTAATTCAATAAAATCATCAAACAGACCTAACTGAATATTTTTTACTTTATTTGAAACATAGGGATTATTTATTTTCTCATTGGGTGAAAAAAGTCCTTCAAATAAGTTGCCATCGCCTAATTTTATAAAGGCATCAAAAATATCTTTAGCAATTGCTTTGCCTATTCCTTTTCCATACTCTAAAATATGAATAACTGCCATCATATCGTTGTTGTTAATTAATAAAGTCATAATATCAAGAGTAAATTTTATCTCTAGGGAGTCAAAAAAAGAGTGACCTCCTTTTCTTTTTGCAGGAATACCAAACTCTCTTAAATTGACCTCAATACCATCAGCACTAGAGTTATTTCTATAAATGATGGCAATTTCGTTGTGTGGTGTACTGCTTTGTGAAATTAGTTTTGAGATATGTTCATACTGCTCAAACAACTCATTAAAGCTAAGAAGTTTTGGGCTAAACTCATTATCTTTACGAACAACTTCTAGCCTTTTTTCATAAATTCTTTCATTGTGTTCAATTACTTTAGTAGCAAGTTCTAAAATAAGCCGAGTTGAGCGGTAGTTTTTCTTTAGTGTAAAAACATTTGCATTTGGGTATCTTGTTGAAAAGGTTGAAATAATTCCAATATCTGAGCCATTAAAGGCATAAATACTTTGGTCATAATCACCCACACAAAAAAGAGATTTAGGCTTAAATCCTTCAAGCAATCGCCCTTGTAAAGAGTTGGTATCTTGATACTCATCTACTAAAATCTCTTTATAGTTAAAATCATTTGTGCTTAAAGCTTCTAGCATAATGGTAAGTAAATCATCAAAATTGGCATAGCCATACTTCTTTTTTAACTCATTAAACTCTTCAACCACATCTTCATAAATAGGCGTATATAACTCATGCGATGCATTTTTAGAGACAATCCAATCTCCAAACGTTTCATTGTGCGTGGAGTTTAAAAAAAGTGAATAAAGCTCATATAAGTAGCCACCATCGTACGGATTGGCTTGTTCGTCACGGTTGTAAAATACCCGTTTTTCATAAACAGATTTAAAGAGCGTTTTTAATTCATTGGGTTGTTTTAAAGTAATATTTGTTTGAAGTTGTTTGAGCAATTTATATGAAACACTGTGAAATGTTCCTGCACTAATGGCTTTGGCAATATCTTTTCCAAAAAACTTTGCCACTCTTGCTACCATTTCAGCAGCTGCTTTATTGGTAAAGGTTAAAAGTAAAATCTCTTCTGGTTTAACTCCATTATTAATTAAGTGAGCAATTCGCCCTACAATAGTAGAAGTCTTTCCAGTACCAGCACTAGCAATTATTAAATTGTATCCGCTTTGGCAAGTTGCTGCTTGAAGTTGTTGGTCGTTTAAATTAGATAAAGGCATAAATAGGAGTAATTGTTTTATAAGGTATTTTCATTTTGCAATGGTAGCAAAAACTTCATTTAAAGCTGGTTTATTTTGTTTTAAAAATATATAAAAAATCATTTAGGTAATACAAAGAGTAATATTAATATAATACTTAAAAGGAGTAAACAATGCACACAATCACACTAAAAGCTGATGATAATTTTTTTAAAACGCTCAATGAAATGGTAACTAAACTTGGAACTTCAAGAAGCAACTTAATTCGTAATGCAGTTATTAACTACAAAGAAACGATTGATAAGGAGCAACTAAAAGCACAAATAAAAAAAGCCTCTTTAAAAGTAAGAAATGAGTCAATAAAAATAGCAAATGAGTTTGAATCTACAATTAGCGATGGACTAAAAAATGTTTAAAAAAGGCGAAATATATTTAGCAAGACTTAATCCAAAAAAAGGAAATGAAGTCGGAAAACTTCGTCCTGTGCTTATATATCAAACCAATATGTTAAATGAAATAGAACATCCAACTACTACAATTTTGCCTTTAAGCACTCATCTTATTGATGAAAGTTATCCTTTGCGTTTTAGAATACAAAAAAGAGATAAACTTGAAATTTCAAGTGAAATATTGTGTGATCAAATTAGAACAATAGATAACCAAAGAATTATAGATGAAAAACTGACTTCTCTTACAAAAGAAGAGATGGAAGAGTTAAATAGCCAAGTAAAAATTGTATTAGGATTGGCGTAATATTATTAAATATACGCCAATTTTAACACTTGCATTAAATTACAAAATGTTTAGTGGTTTGGTATAAACCCTTTTATTAAAATTCCTAAATATTTAATGCTCCATGCTATTAAAGCTATTATTAAAAGCAACGCACTGTGGTTAATCCAAAAGGTATAATCTGCTTCAAAATTTAAAGCTAATCCTGCCCATAGTCTAACTAACACAATAAATTGAATAAAAATAAACATAGCAATTGCAACTTTATCTGCGTGTGGAGTTTGTCCTGAGTGTCCTAAAACAACTCTTGTTCCAAAACCTATTAGTACAGTTAAAAAGTATCCTAAGGCTAATGTATGAAGTGAAGTTCTTTCAAATATAATTCCCCAATTAAAAATAGCACTTAAAGACTCTACACTTGAAATGAGAAAGCCAAAAGGAATCCAATAAAGTGAAATGAACAGAACCCACATAATAGCAGTTGTCTTAAACAGAGGCAATTTCCATTTGTAAAGCTCATATGTAAAAAATAAAAACAAAGGAATATCTGCTAGAATATAGAGTTTAGGCTCACCAATTGTTACAACTATTAGTTTTAAAAACAGAAGCCCATACACTTTTTCCATTAAATATTTTGATTTGTTAATATTATACCCAGCTACTTTCAAGGAAGTAAAAAATGGAATCATTCTTTGTGAAATAGCAAAAATAATAATAAACAAAAAGAGATAAAATCCTGAATGAATTGAGAACTGTTGTAAAAATAGTGTTTGTTCAAAACCAAAGAGTGAAACTAAGAAAATTGCGTTGGCAACAATTCCTGTTCCAAAACCTATTAAAACCCATTTTGTATCATATTTGTCTTTTACTATTGAGTTTTTATAAATAGCAAACAGAGTTTTAAAACTTAATATTTGTCCTACAAAAACAAGAATTAAACCCAAAATATAAAGTGATGATGAGCATAAAAGTGCAATTAAAAATATATATGAACCAAAAAAATAGAAAAGAAATTGTTTCATATAGACTTTTGGTTCAATATTTGCTTGAATTAAAAAGCGTGGGAAAACCACAAATAAAAATCCTAAAAAGAATTGTATAAACAGTATAAAAACAAAAGCGTAAGCGTGGAATGTCATAAAAGTTGTATTTAAATCAATTTTATTGGAATATGATAGTAGTAACAAAATCATAAATGCAATAAATAGAACTATTCCATTGGCAAAAAAAGGTTGGTGGGGTTGGGCTGAAAATTTTTCATACCAGTTTTTTAACATAGTTTCTCCTAATAAAAAAGGGCTACCAATTGCTTGGTAGCCCTTAAGCAATAGCGTTATTATACAGCTATTTAGTCAAAATCTCTTGATTATTGACAAGTTCCACAACAAGAAGTTGAAGTAGC
>Ga0265294_10002960_pt1 | contig 22047 bp, 21 predicted proteins | sample MunlanPumphouse3_FD_192504 | JGI IMG/M metagenome (GOLD analysis project Ga0265294, IMG submission 192504) | Groundwater microbial communities from a municipal landfill in Southern Ontario, Canada - Pumphouse #3 | ecosystem: Environmental > Aquatic > Deep subsurface > Groundwater | place... | reverse complement strand
TAATAACGAGTGTTCCTATGATTTGATTAAAACGCAAGCTTCATACCAGCCTTTTTGACCATGTTCTTTATATGCTCGAGGCCAAGCGTAATACGGTTATCCACAACACTGAAATTCTGGGCAAGTTTTGGGGGCAGCATATCTGCAAAAAGTATGTTTGCTCCCGCCGTAAGAGCCTTCAAGTTTCCCTCGGGATCGGCAAGTCCGTTTTTTAAATTTTCTCCGGGCTGCTGTGCCGTTATATTTATTTCAGGCATCATTATGCGCAATATAGAAATCTCTTTTAAATTCTTTTCCACGCTTCCTCGTCCACCTTCTGCAGCAAGGGGTGTCCCTTTTGCCGGAAGATAAGGGATAACCGGAGCCCAGCTTATCTCAAGCTTTTTCATAAGAAGGATGTCCTCAGCTATCATTTCATCGGTCTGCCCAGGATAGTCCACAATATTTCCTGAAGCTAGACGCATCCCGCTTTCTTTTATCCATTCAATGCATTGCATACGCTTTCTAAAATTAGTAGAAGGGTTAAGGCGGTTAAAAATATTTTCCTGAGACATTTCAAATTTTAGGACATATTCGTCGGCACCCGCAGCGTGAAATTCGTTATATTTCTCTTTCGAAAACTCACCACATGCCAGGCTTATATAAAATCCCAGAGCCTTAATTTTCTCAATGAAATAGAAAATATTATCAAATCCGTATTTCGGATCTTCTCCAGAGATAAGGAATATGCGTTTAAATCCAATTTTTGAGGCAATTTTTGCCCAGGAAACAATATCATCCCTGTCTATACGATAGCGCTTTACGTTGGTGTTTCCTGCGCGCATTCCGCAATATAGACATTGATTCTTGCAAATATTGTCATATCCTAGCATAGCTGTTGCAATAAGTGAGTTATCGTTAATTTTCCTGTGAATTTCTCGAGCACGGGCTGCTACTTTATCCGTATACATTTCGTACGGCATTTTCAAAATATCCAGTATATCTGATTTTGTGTCAATTTTCATTGTTGCCATCCTTTCCGCTCATTGTTATAAGCTTTCCATTTAAAGCTTTTACTTCATCAATACTATGGGTTACCATTATAACTGTCCTGCCTTGCATGTTATCCTTTAAGTACTGCATAACGTCTTTTTTTGTATCAACGTCAAGCCCCTTGAATGGCTCATCAAGAAATAATACATCACTTTTTGCAAATATAGATCGCACTATTGCGACTCTGCGCTTCATACCGCCGCTTAATTCGCTTACAGGCTGATCAAGGCTGTCTTTAAGACCTATGTTTTCAAGATGCGAGATTACTTTGCTGGTATCAACTTTCCTGTCGCAAACAAACCGTACATTTGAAACGGCATTAAAACTTTCACAAAGCCGGTCCTCCTGAAAAACGGCACTTTTAAACCTGGGTACTCCCCTGACAGATCCGCCGTCGGGGCGTATAAACCCCATCAAAATATTTAAAAGGGTGGTTTTTCCACAGCCTGACGGACCCATTAAACAGGTTAGTCTATGCCCGGGGAAGATTGCATTGAAACCAACCAGCACATGATTTGTACCAAAACTTTTTGAAAGATTTGAAACTACGATGTCCATATTATAAACTCTCCAATCTCTTAAAGGAATACCTTAAAAGAAATAAAAATAATTTTTCAAATGCAATACTGGCTACAACAATAACTACGGTCCATGCTAATAGATCGCCCGAGCTGAAATAAACTTTTGCCTCGTAAAGCTTCTCGCCTATGGAACCTTCGGGGATACCTATAACCTCAGCTGCAGTGCCTGCTTTCCATGAAAGTCCGATTGTCACACTGCAAGCTGAAATGATATAGGGCTTGAGTTGCGGAAAGTATATATATTTTAGTTTTTTGAGCCAGATAACATTAAAAAGATCTGCCATCTCCAGCAGTTTACTGTCGGTGCTTTTGATGCCCTGAAGCATATTGGTATATACAATTGGAAGTACCATTAAAAAAGCTATAAATACCGAAAGATTCCTGGAATTCAGCCATATTAAACACAGAATAATGAACGATACCACCGGCACTGATTTTATGGTCACTATAAACGGCCAGATCATGACCTCAGCAAGATGAAATCGTCCGGCAATAACTGCCAGAATACTCCCTGTTACCAGTGCAAATAGAAAACCTGAAACAATCCTTATAAATGAAAAGCTTACAGCACTTAAAAAATCACTCTCAAGGCAAAGGCTAAAAAGCCTTTTAATTACAGTTAAAGGAGTGACAAGAAGCATACTGTTATTAAGCAGCATTGCCCCTGCCTGCCAAACAAGCAGGGCAAATACTACTGCGGCAATCTTTTCTGTTCTGGGTCTTTCAGGCTTATTATTTTTCATAATAAAAATCATCTTTAGGGAGTTCCCCACCTATTGATTTCTGGTTTTGTTCAAAGAGTACATTTAAATATCCCTGCATAGAAGTTTTCATTTCAGTACCCTCCATAAAGTATATATTACAGTATGGTATTGCTTTTTCAGCAACTGCAGCCTTGACTATACCGTATTTTTCAACCAGTTTTGAAGCTTCCGGAATATTGGCGTTTACATATTCGGTGGACTGTTTATATTCATCAAGAAATGCAGCAATTTGTTTCGGGTGCTTTTCTGCAAAATCCTTTCTCACCACTAATACTCCGGTAATCAAGGCACTTCCATTGTCAAGAGCATCCCATTCCTTGGTAAGGTCTATGGCTATGCGTAACCCTTCAATCTGGGTCTGAGCTACCGTAACAAAGGGTTGAGGCATCATTGCAACACCATTTTCAAGCTCAGATAAAAGAGCTACAACTTCGGTAGGTTCAGCCTTCCATTCAAGTTTTACATCCTTATCAGGGTCAATTCCATTTTCAGAAAGCAGATATCTTAGGGCGTATTCAGGGGTTGAACCTTTACCTGTTGCATATATAGTCTTGCCTTTCAGATCCTCAAAGGACTGTACTTCATTTCCCTTTTCAACGATGTAGATAACACCCAGAGTATTTACTGCAAGAAGCTTTACTTCCCCGTTTGTATTGTTATACAGAACCGATGCAAGGTTTGCAGGCACTGCTGCCATATCAAGCTCACCCTTGATAAGTTTGGGGGTTACTTCGTCTGCTGATCCTGAAATGGTGAAAGTATAGTTATTTGTAGCTTCACCTGCTTCTGCCGCCTCCATAAGCTTAACCATTCCCATGGATGTCGGACCTTTGAGTCCGCCTATTCTGATGTCCACAGGTTCGGAATTGTCGGTTTGTGTGTTTTCGGGTGTGGTATTATTGTCATTAGGCTTTGTTTGGCATCCTGCCAGCATAATGGTTAAAATTACTACCGTTAAAAATATAGATAATACTTTTCTCATGGTTATCCTTCCCTTCTAATTGTTTTATTTTGCCGTTTTGCGACTATAGTTTTTATACTCACTCCTTTCAGCATTCCAAGCTTGCCCGAAAGGGAACTTATTACATCTCCCGGTGCATCCATTACTATACATATAATGGAAACACCGCGTTCCTTGTATGGTATTCCCATTCTACCTATTATGTATTTGCCAAAGTTATGAAGTAATTCATTTACATCAGCAGATACGCCGGTATCCTCCACTATAATGCTTATTACCGATATTCTGTTTTCCATAAACTGCCCTCCTTTGTTTTTATTCGGCGCAAAATTCAGCGTGAAATAAAAAAATCCACCCCTAAGGCGCGGAATCATACATTCCTATCATCAATCCGTCGCCTTTCCATCCGGGCCGTACCCAAATGCGTCAGGAACAATAATTTGCTTTCTATATTTATTATATGATTGATAATCTATAGAGTCAACCGGTACCCCCCCCCCAAAAAAAGTTGGCGGTTTCACCCGCCGTCGAAGCTTCCGGCTTTGGTTTTGCCTGCCTGCCCCGCTTCTTGTCCCTATGCTAGCCGGTAAACCCAATAAAAAAGCCCTGCGGGAGAGCGGATACTATCCTTCCCACGAGGCTTTCCGGTTTCCTTTGGTCATATTATGAGTTACACCTGTTCATCCATCAAACCTTGTTTTTGCGTATTTCCTTGGCCAGCCACAGGTCTACCACCGAGTGCCGCGGCCCGGTAAAGCCTTTATTTTGATTGTTACTGCCAGGCCGCCCGCCAATGAAAGGCCTGCCGCCTATAGGCCTGTAAAAATTATTTTTTGACATAAATTTTTGGATGGCCGGCATATTTTGGTTTATTACGCTGTATTTTTCATCAAGCGTTCCCCAGACTTTCCATAGGTTCTCATAATGCTTGTCATCGCATGGACGCAGATCAAGGTTTTCGATATCGCTTAGTTCCCAAACCTCGCAGCCCTGGAACGGGTTGGCAGTTCCTAAAAACAATCTGTTGTCGCTGTCCACATAAAGTATTCTTCCTCCATAGTTGTTCGGGTTGTTCAGCCCCCTAAGGACTACCGATTGGAAGTTTACCCCGTCCTCGGACATATACAGGTCGAAGCCGATCGGATAGTTTATTTGCCTCAGTATTGCCACCACTGCCATGTATATTCCTATCAGCAAGTTTGTTATGGCTGAGCCTATCAGCTGCTCCAGGGCGGCCCTGTTTGCCAGAAGGGTAGTCAGTATCACTTCCATATTGCTGGAATCATCAAAGGTGCTTATAAACAGCCTGCCGTTGTATTCCTGTATCTGCCAGGCGTACACGTTGAAGAGATTGTTAAACCCGGACCCGAGGCCCGAAAGGCTTCCGTTACCCTGTTCCTCTGACGGTATAAATGGCGTTAACGGGTTTCCGCCCACCACCAGCTGCCAATTATCGTCCGCATCGATTCTTATTATGTCGCAGCCCATGGGAATAAGCCACGCCAGCGGCAGCTGCTTTGTGCCGCCTACATAAAGATAGTTGTTGAATACGCCCATGCTCAGGGTGTATCTGTTTGGAGGGACGCCAAATCCGTTCTCCACCACCAGTGTCCAGTCATTAAGTGCCGGTTCCGGCCTGTTTGTTCTCCAGACCTGAATTCTGTCAGAATCACTTGTAGCAATATAGATTCTGTTATTGAAAACAGCCATATTGGTTATTGCTCCCCTTGGATTGCTGGCAGGGTCAAAGCCCGGTACACTGCTGTCTATTACAGGTTCCCACGGATAGAATTCAGGGTCCCTGCTGCTGTACAACAGAGGGGCTTCGCCGGGATCTACCACGTCTTCCGTTTCGTCTATGGTTGCCACATATAATTTCCCCCTGTGTGTTAACATTGCCCTTGAGGAAGTCCCCTGTAAAAAGGTATCCGGCAGCATAAACCAGTCAACCCCGTTGGTTGTTTTTAGAATCTGCACCCTTTCTCCATAGGCTGCAGCATAAAGACCGGGGCTACCTCCAAAGGGCATGTGCCTGATCATAAACCTGAAGCCGACAATGCCGGAGCCGTCCGGAGCTTTGTAGACCCTTTCCCATGGCAGGACCCCGTCTTTTTTGTATCTCCATATTTCCGCCAGGTTATCTATAGTCTCCGGCCTTATCAGTGCGGGAATTTGAACGTTCTGTACAATCGATTGTATAACGTTTACCAGAATATTTCTGCCGGTGCCTACATAAATATAATCACCCAGATCGCTCATGGACCAAGCATAATTGTTTTGTCTTGCATTGTTCAGGTTGTTAATGTCAAACCCGTTTGTGGGAGTCAATTTCTCAAATGCAGACATATTATCCCTTCCTTCACTTATATTAACGCCCTCCTCCAATAACAGAATATTTGCGTCACCATATATTGCTACAAAAAACCATATGAAGGGCAAAAGGAAGTAGACCCTATTGATAAACTTCAAGCTGATAAAACACTTTATTCAAGCTTCGAAAAAACCCCCTATCTGACGTTTATTCATCAAATAGGAGGTTTATATGTCTCGGAAGCCGGTATTATGTCTTTATTTTAAGTCTATATATATACCTCTATAACCTAGCAATAATGTCGCCTTATCTCCAGAAACAATCCATTCAAGGTCGGCTTTTCCGAAATCATTCGTCTCTCTGACCCAGTAAGTGCCGTCTTCAGAACTACTCATTTCACCATATCTGCCCACTGCTATAAAACGATTTCCATCCCAAGTTACTCCCGATAAAATTTTATGCTCTTGATATGAATCCCCATATTGAGCTTTTATCCAGTTGATTCCGTCTGTTGAATATAATATGTCTCCATAACCTACTACAACGAACTTTTCTCCATTCCATACTATTCCGCGCAGGTCATAATCAGCATTTGACTGAGCCCTGAACCAGGTCGTTCCATCTTGAGAGTACAGAATATCTCCTTTTCTTCCTACGGCAACATATATGTTTCCATTTGTTGCAGATATTAGATAATTAGAATGAGTTAGACTATCCAAATTATTATTATCACAATCCCAAGTAACTCCATCTGCCGAAGTCAAAGTTACCCACTTGCCAGAATTCAGCCGATTTACCCCTATATATTCACCATTATTAATTGTATATGTAAAATATAGTCCAATCATATCCTCAGGCATAACAGAAACAATATTAGCTTCTACAGCGTTCCAATGAACACCATCACTGGAAATAAGCTTAAATGTTCTGTCAGCAATATGTACGAAATCCACAAACTGATTACCATCCCACTTAAGATTCTTACTTAGTTTTACTGGACTGTGCACAATATCCCAGGTTTTTGAATCCTTAGATACTAGTATCCCTCCATCTCTACCAATGCCTATAAATTTTCCCCCATCCCAAATGGTTTTCGAAATTGCATGCATTCCTTTCGTATAACCTTGCAGCTGTGTTTTAATGCCATAAAAAGTATTATTTACTTCCATATCTTTAGGAATCATTTGCTCACCGTTAAGTGAATGCAAATACCATCCTGGTACAATATACCCGCCTTGGTTGTCCCATTTAAAATCCGTAAGAACTTCTCCGGGAGTAGCGATATATGTTTTTTTCTCCCATGCATCACCGTCTTTAGAATAAAAATAAGTAAACCGGTCAGATTGTTTTGGAAGCGTTTCAGTAGCAATATATCCGTTGCCCGTATCATATAGTTTTCCTAATCCATGATCGTGATCTAAATAGATATGAAACCAGTTAACACCATCCTTAGATTCCAGGATAGAACCGATACGACCGTTATCACATAAAAATTTTTTACCTGTCCATAATACGTTATTCCGAATATATTTATAATAATAATTGTCTGTCCGATTTTTCTTTTTTGGAATATTCACTTTTTTTGATTGCCATTTCACGCCATCCGGCGAAACCAATACGTATCCTTGGTACGTAAAGCTAAATCCAGAATAACCAGCTTCAAAATCGGTGTATGCATAAAAATTTTTTCCATTCCATACTACATCACTAAACTTCTCCTTGAAATTTCCCTTATCAATAGTGATCTTTTCCCAATCTTCACAGTTTTCAGACCTGAATAGATTACCTTCCGCACCAACAACTATAAACTCCCTTGGACTGCTCGCAATAGCCCTCATTTCAACTCCTTGGTTATTTAGGTTTGTGACTGTCCAGTTATATCCATCATTGGAAAGCTTAATAAGTCCATATCGCCCTAAAGCAACATATTGATTATTTGCATTTACAGAAATATCAATTAGCTCTTCATTTGTGACATCGATATTCTTTTCGAATAATATCTTTTCAGCTGCTGTAGCAGGTTCGATAAATAAAGCTATCAAAAGAATGGCAATAAAAACTCTTGTTTTAAAACTTTTCACAAAGCACACTCTCCTTAAACTGGGAATGATAATAATAAACTAATATGTTACATTATCAGTAATATTGTAACTTAAAGGAAGTGATTATTTTGTCGCTCTTTGTAGAACAGATTATCCTGACCATTAAGTTTTTCTTTATGTTTATCTCTAAGACACGGGGACGGTTCTCGTTTCTTCCCGCGTCCGCAAGCCTATTCTCCTGTAACGTGTGTTATTTATAATCTATACCAGCTTTTGCCGCCTGGGACATCTGATACTTTCTTTTTATCCTGTATGTCCGGTTCCCTTTGCGAAAATTTGCCCCTGTCTGCCTGAAACTAAAAGGCACGTCGTACTCGATGCACTGCTGCCTTGTGGAAAGCACCCATTCATAATCGCACACCCTTGCATTGTTGCCGGATTCGCCGCCGCAGGGCAGGGCGTATCTTAGTGAAACCGAATTATATATGTCTACAAGGGGGTTTATTGTACCTATCTGCCCGCCCTTTTGCACCCTTTTTAACAGGGCTTCTATGGAAGACCTTGCACCTTTTTTTGTCTTGAACTTCTTGAAAGCATTCCTCCACACCGCGATTACCGGGTTGCTGCTAAACACTTCCTCCTTAAAGTAGCCTACGGCCTCCCTCTCCACCTGCCGCAGCATTTTTTCATACACTTCCGTGTCCTTAGTTGAATTGTCAATACCCCGGCAGACAGCCACGCCTATCTTTGCACCGGGAAACAGTCCCCAGAACCCGTCTTCTATTACAAACTTTTTCATGTTTTCCCCTCCTCGTATTTATGTTAGTCCACTAATCAAATTTTTTCAAGAAGGCTTCTAAAGACAGGGATGGCAAGGGACGGTATTCTTTGTCAATACCATCACTGAATAAAGCATTAATATGGTATAATAATTTTTGAAAGGTGGTGTCAATTCTATAGTGAAAAGCCTGAAAAGCTTAATGCATTTAAGAACCTTAAATGAAAGAATGGTATTAGACGGAGGCATTTTCCTGCCGGTATTGGTGTTGGGAGCAATTTCAGGCGCGCTGTATATAAATATATTTGATGCCTTTGGATTGTTGCACAACACATATATGGCAAATTTTATTATACTTGCCATGGCCGGAATACTTACTTCGGTTCTGCGGTCCCCCATACTCTCAATACTGCTGGTTACCGAAATGACCGGCAGCTTTCAGCACATACTGAGCCTTTGCATAATCGCCATAACCTCTTATTTAATAGCTGAACTGTTAAACAACAAACCCATATACGATTCTCTATTGGGCAGAATGCTTGACAAAAATCTGGACCAAATAAGCAGTAATCAAATAACGCTTTTCAAAACCCAGGTTACAATGGATTCACCACTTATATCCAAGAAAATACGAGTCTTAGAGATGCCAGAAAATATTATGCTTTTATCAATAAACAGACATGAAGAAGATATTTTGGCAAAAAAAGACACCATATTACAGATTGGTGACGTAATAACTATAATGACGGATGAAGAGCACCTGCTAAAAGCAAAGAAATTCTTCCAAACGAAATAAACAAATAGTACCATATCCAGATTTTAAAAACTATAGCCTGCTTTACGGCAAAAAACCATATCCGCACCAGTCAAAGGTTTGTTAGCGAAACCCTGGGTGCAAATGTGGACTGGGACAATGAACTGCGAATAGTAATAATTGAAACCGATGCGGTGGTGGATACACCGCTACCAGTGCGGATATTCCTTGGCACGGTATGTCCCTGATTTATAAGCTTTTAAGATCCCGGCACATACCATATGTGCCGGGGCTTTATTTCTATAAAGAAGCCTTTGCCAGCAGCTCCTCGGTCCTTCGGGCAATCTGCTCCGGGTCCGTCTTAACCCTGGCCACACCGCTGTCCATGGCGGCCTTTGCCACCGCCTTTGCAACCGCCGGAGCAACCCTTGGGTCAAAGGGGTTTGGGATTATGTAATCCTCCCTTAGTTCTTGGTCAGGTATCAATTGGGAGAGGGCATACGCTGCGGCCAGCTTCATCTCCTCATTTATGTCGGAGGCACGCACGTCCAGCGCTCCCCTGAATACCCCCGGGAAAGCCAGAACATTGTTTATCTGGTTGGGATAATCCGACCTTCCGGTTCCGACTACTCTGGCCCCGGCTTCCTTTGCAAGGTCGGGGTCTATCTCGGGCACAGGATTTGCCATCGCAAATACTATTGGGTCGCTGTTCATGCTTCTTACCATATCGGTGCTTACAACATTGGCGGCAGACACACCTATGAATACGTCTGCACCGACCAGCGCATCTACCAGGGTGCCCGTATTATTGGCTTTATTGGTAAGAATGGCCATTTCCTCTTTAGCCGGGTTCATGCCTTCGGTCCTGCCCCTGTAAATAATCCCCTTGCTGTCGCACATTATAAGGTCCCCGGCACCGGCTCTTAGTATTATCTTGCCGATGGCAACCCCGGCAGCACCAACCCCGTTCATTACCACCACTAAGTCCTCCAGCTTTTTGCCGGTAAGCCTCAGGGCGTTTAGCAGGGCACCCAGCACAATGATGGCGGTTCCGTGCTGGTCGTCATGGAACACCGGTATTGACAGCCTTTCTTTGAGTTTCCTTTCTATCTCAAAGCATGCCGGCGCGGCTATATCCTCAAGGTTTATACCGCCGAAGGAGGGCTCTATATGGGCTACTGTTTCCACAATCTTGTCTATATCCATTGTATCAAGGCAGATAGGAAATGCGTCGATCCCGGCAAAGCTTTTGAAAAGCACCGCCTTGCCCTCCATTACCGGCAGCGAAGCCGCAGCACCTATGTTGCCAAGGCCTAGTACCGCCGTACCGTTGGATACAACCGCAATAAGGTTACCCTTTGAAGTGTATTCATACACATTATCAAGGTGTTTATGTATTTCCTTACAGGGTTCTGCCACCCCGGGGGTATAGGCAAGGCTTAAGTCTTCCCTATCCTTTACGGGTACTTTGCTTATTATCTCCAGTTTTCCTGCTTTGTCCCGGTGAAGTTTCAATGCATCTTCTCTTAATGACATGGCTATATCTCCTTCTTTTTTTGTTTATATTTCCCCCTGCCCGTCTTGTACAGGTCGTTACCCCGGCTGTCTATTACCACGGTTACAGGAAAGTCCTCCACCTTAAGCCTGTATACTGCTTCCGGTCCAAGGTCGTCAAAGGCCACTACTTCCGCCTCTTTTATGGATTCGGCAAGAAGAGCCCCGGCCCCTCCTATCGCCGCAAAATACACGGCTTTGTTTTTTATTATGGATTCTGTTACCTCCTTGTTTCGCAGGCCCTTACCTATCATACCCTTAAGGCCCTTATCAAGGAGTAAGGGCGTATAGGAATCCATCCTGCCGCTGGTGGTGGGCCCTGCAGAGCCGATTACCCTTCCGGATTTGGCCGGGCATGGTCCTACATAGTAGATAATCTGGCCTTTTAAGTCCACAGGAAGCTTTTCACCTCTTTCCATCATTTCCGCAAGCCCTTTGTGGGCAGCGTCACGGCCGGTGTATATTATACCGCTTATCAGCACCCTGTCCCCCGCTTCCAAGCCCTCCACCACCTGGCCGGTAAGGGGAGTTTGTATGGTTTTTGTCACCTGTGTCGCACCTCCTGTTCCGAAGTTATACAAAGGCCTCACTGTGCCTTGCGGCGTGGCACTGCATATTTACTGCCACCGGCATACTAGCTATGTGAGCGGGAAATGTCTCAATATTTACGGCCAGAGCTGTTGTGCTGCCGCCAAAGCCCTGGGGGCCTATACCCAGTCCGTTTATTTCCTCAAGGAGTTCTCGCTCCAGCTTTGCCACCACAGGGTTTGGATTATGTTCTCCCACATTGCGTAAAAGGGCCTTTTTGGCTATAAGTGCTGTCATTTCTATGGTGCCTCCGATTCCGACCCCCACTATTACAGGAGGACATGGGTTGGAGCCTGCCCTTTCGACTGTATCAACCACAAACCTTTTTACACCCTCCACCCCGTCTGAGGGCTTAAGCATCGCTAAGGCACTCATGTTTTCGCTTCCGCCGCCCTTTGGCACAACTGTTATCCTCAGCCTGTCCCCGGGCACAATGGTGGTATGTATAACTGCCGGTGTATTATCCCCGGTATTTTTCCTGACCATAAACGGGTCATCAACGCTGGATTTGCGAAGGTATCCATTTGCATATCCCTTCTTTACGCCCTCGTTTACCGCCTCGCTTAAGTCTCCTCCTACAAGCCTTACATCCTGACCCAGTTCAAGGAATACAACCGCCAGCCCGGTATCCTGGCATATGGGTACCCGGTCGCGCCGGGCAATCTCCGCATTCTTAAGGATATCTGAAAGTATTTCCCTGCCAAGGGGCGATTCCTCCCTTTCTGCTGCCGCCTCCAGTGCCCTCTTTATATCGGCCGGAAGGTTGTAGTTGGCTTCCATACAAAGCTCCTCCACAGTTTTTGTTATTTCGCCCATTTTTATCTCTCTCAATGCTGCTCCTCCTTCTGGCATTTTACGAAGAATTGTTTGGAATCCTGTTAATAGTAATGGGTTAAGTATTCTATTTCTATCCCCAGATTTCCTTCCCGTTGTTTACTCGCTGAAGTACATGTTGATAACCCGGTATTATAGTAGGGGCGACGTGTAGTCGCCCGCATTTTGTTAATACTACTATTGATGCGTTGTATATAGCCTAATGGTTGGTGCCTTTAATAGTTGACTTATCACATGTTTGTATTATAATAGTTGATAAGTCAACTAAGCGCAGCAGTGTGATATCAAGTGAAAACTGGAAATTTACGTCCTAATCGACTGATGCCCGTAGTGTACAAGGGAGGAAGAGTTTTGAAAAGGAGTTTCGGACGACTTATGTCTATACTGCATCGGCAGTCGCAGGTATATATTAATTGTTCACTGAAGGAGTTTGGCATCACTTCGGCGGAATACTCCTTTCTTCTATATTTATACAAAAAAAACGGTGCTACCCAGGATGATATGTCATGCTATTTGTATATAGACAAGGCCGCAACAGCCCGGGCCGTTCAATCCCTTGAACAAAAGGGATACGTGACCAAGTGCAAGGACCAAGCAGACAAAAGGTTCAACCGAATATTTCTTACCGATAAGGCTAGGGCCCACAAGGAGGAAATATGGAGGAGGATTCGGTGCTGGAGCGATTTCCTTACCGAGGGAATTGACGAAGCGACCGCCGGTGTGGTAATTGACACGCTGGAAAAGATGGTAGAAAGAGTTGAAGATACAAATTTCACAAAGACATTGGAGGAATCCCGACATGAAAAATTCAAACCCTCTGGGCAAAGAAAAAATACCTAAGCTGCTTTTAAAATATTCAGTGCCCGCCATAGTGGGCATGGTTGTAAATTCCCTCTACAACGTTATAGACAGAATTTTCATAGGCAACAGCCCCGACCTGGGGTCCTACGGCCTGGCAGGAATCACAATCTGTTTTCCCATTATGATAATACTTATGTCCATGGGAAACCTGTTCGGGGTTGGTGGAGCAACCCTGTTTTCCCTAAGATTGGGTGAAGACCGTAGAGAGGACGCCCGAAACGCACTGGGCAACTCTATTATAATGCTTGCAATATCCGGTCTTACATTCATGGTCCTGGGACAGATTTTCTTAGAGCCAATACTGTCCCTTTTCGGGGCCAGCCAAACAGTACTACCCTATTCAGTGGAATACATGCGCATAATTTTCTTTGGAGCGGTTTTCCAGGTAATAAGCATGGGTATGAACAATTTTATTCGTGCCGACGGCAACCCCAAAATTGCCATGATAACTATGTTTATGGGTGCCGGCGTAAATATAATTTTAGACCCTATATTTATCTATATTTTAAGAATGGGTATGGCAGGGGCAGCCCTTGCCACCATACTGGCACAGGCCATATCTGCCACATGGGTGATATCCTATTTCTTAGGCAACCGCTGCAATAATAAGCTCAAGTTTAAATATATGAAACTCAAGCTGGGTATTGTATTGAAAACTATCGCCCTAGGACTGCCTGGATTTTTTATTAGCGTTTCCAACAGTATTTTAAACGCTATACTCAACAGAAGCCTGCTAATTTATGGCGGGGATGTTGCCGTATCGGGCATGGGCATAATAAACAGCCTACGGACTATGCTACTTATGCCCCTTATGGGTATAAGGCAGGGAATGCAGCCCATAATAAGCTTCAACTACGGTGCCAAAAAATACAAACGGGTGAAAACCGCCGCAGGCCTTGCTATTGTTGCCGCCACCGCAATAGTAATTGTGGGATACGCCACAATAAGGCTTTTCCCGGTACAACTTATTTCACTTTTCAACCGCGAACCGGAGCTGGTCCAATTTTCCAGCTACGCGCTTGTAACATGGTTTATGTGCCTGCCGATAGTGGGGTTTCACATTGTCGGGTCAAACTATTTCCAGGCCATTGGCAGACCCAAATCCGCTATGTTTTTGACACTAACCCGCCAGTTAATACTGCTTATTCCAGCGGTTATTATATTCCCTAAGTACTGGGGCATTACAGGGCTTTTGCACGCAACACCCTTTGCGGACTTTTTTGCGACCCTTTTAACGGGTGTATGGTTTTACCACGGGATTAGAAATCTGGAAAAGGAAGAAGCCGAGCAGGTATCCAAGGCCCTTGCCGCAGAAATCAAATGAAAAGCTGCTGCTATTTCTTCATCCTGGACAGTTCCCTCTGGGACCAGGCGGTGTGAAGGTCCTCATTATACCAACAGGGTTAATCTATCCGGATATACTTAGTCTGTGCGGCAGTTGTCTATGCCTTACTTGAAAGCTCCTTCAGGAATTTTGGAACCTCATTTTCCGCGTCTTTGTTTATTACATGAATTTTTACCCCAGCCATCCGAGCACTATCCACAAAAACGTTTACAGTAGATGTATAAAAGGATGTGCCTATCACCAGCACCTGCTTACAGGACCCGGCCAGCTCAATGGCTTCATAGAAATGGCGTATGCTGTCCCCGTATAGCACCACGTTGGGCTCATATATACTTCCACACCCTTTACAATATATAGATTCCTCCACCTCATGGTATCCATGCCTTTTTTTGCACCTTAGGCATTCGACATAGTCCAGGTTCCCATGGACCTCCAGTACTCCCTCGCTCCCGGCCTTTGTATGCAGTCCGTCTATATTCATGGTTATCACCGGTATACGGCATTCCGCCAGCGCCCTATGGGCCGCATTGGGCTGGGCACTGTCTATTTTCTTTTTCATATCCAATACTATTTGATAAAAATTCTTCGGATGGGCACGAAAATAATCCCTGCTAAGCTTTTCCCGCAGGTCCCCCATCTCCACAAAGGTGGGTATTCCACTTGCCTTGGATATCCCGGCCCCTGTAATGGCAACTAAATCCAACACACAATCATCTCCTTTTTTCATTTCTTTTTTATTATACCGGCTCACTACTATATTATATCAAATGTGTCAAAACCACCAATTCATAAAGGATAACCAAAAGGAATGGCACCACCGTATTATTAGGCGATACCATCCCCCTGCTGCGCCAAACCCTCATTTTTTCATTCAATCAAATATGGATAAAAGGTCCATATATGTCTTATACGCCCTGTCGTCAAAGCAGACAAAGTATACCTTTTCCAGCTTCTCGGGCGGGTACTGTTCCAACATCCCCTTAACAGCCCGACAGGCAATACCCGCAGCCTTGTCAATGGGGTACCCGTACACACCGGTGCTTATGGACGGAAAGGCAACGGTACGGGCATCTCTTTGCACCGCCAGCTCCAGGGAATTAACATAGCAGGAATGCAGCAGTTCCGGCTCGCCCCGGTCGCCGCCTCGCCACACCGGGCCGACTGTGTGGATAACCATCCCGGCGGGCAGCTTATAACCCTTTGTTGCCTTGGCTCTTCCGGTTTCGCAGCCCCCCAGGGTCTTGCACTCCTCCAAAAGGTCCCGCCCGGCAGCCCTGTGTATGGCACCGTCAACTCCACCACCGCCCAGCAGCGATTTATTCGCCGCATTTACTATCGCGTCCACCTCCATCCGGGTGATATCGCCCTTTATCACTTCCACCCTACCCCTTGTCCCGTATAGAGATTGATTTTGCATATTATAACGCCTCCTTTGAAAGCTTTTATATTTAGCTCTGCCACCTGGGACTTTGCCGGAAACCTATCGCCAATTGCCTTAATCACCGAGGTTTCAGATACCACCCCGGTCATCCTCGCTATAATGCCAAGGGCCACCAGATTGGCCGCCGTAGCGTTTCCCAGCCGCCGGGCCGTTTGGGTAATAGGACACCCGTACTGCCTTACCCCCGTATTCTTTACATCGGTTATAAGGTCGCTGTCGTATATAAGTACCGCATCCTTATCCATGTCGGATATACACCTGTCATAGGCAACCGGTGCAAGAGCAAGTACTATATCCGCCTTTGTAACCTCCGGGAAATAAATATCCCCGCTGCTTATTATTATATCAGACTTGGTAAAGGTACCCCGGGTCTCGGTACCGTACGATGAGGTCAGTGTCGCGTTTTTGCCCTCATAAACGACAGCCGCTTCACCCAGTATGGTACCGCTTAGAATAAGGCCCTGGCCACCTACACCGCTTAGTATTATCTCCCACCTGTCCTTCATTTATCGCAGCCCCCTTCCACTGCTTCCGCTGCCCTTTGCTGAAGCTTCTTGTACCTGGTGCTGTAGTCCTCCTTATCCACGTCCACAAATACCCCGGTAACAAACTTGCCCCTTATTTCTCCGTCGGACATCTTCTCCGCCTGATTTTTGGTAACGCTGTTTTCCTTAATCCAGTTAAGCATCAACGATGCCGTTTTTAAGCCGTTTAGCCTCCCGAAGTGGGTCGGGCAGGGTGTTATAACCTCTACAAAGGAGAAGCCTTTTTTACAAAGGGCCTGTTCCACCAGTTTGTCAAGCTGGGTAATTCCATACACCGTACCTCTTGCCACAAAAGGGGCCCCCGCCGCCGCCGCCAACTTGCACAAGTCAAAACCCTCCTCAATGTGACCGTACCTCGAGGTGGAGGTGAATGAATGCTCCGGCGTTGTACCCGAATACTGTCCGCCGGTCATTCCGTAGTTAAAGTTGTTTACCAAAACGGCGGTAATATCCACATTCCTCCTGGCCGCATGTATAAGATGGTTTCCGCCAATGGTGGCACCGTCGCCATCCCCCATAAGGGCTATAACATTCAGGTCCGGGTTGGCAAGCTTAATCCCTGTGGCAAAGGCCAGGGCCCTGCCGTGGGTACCGTGGAATGTATTGGTGTTAATATAATCGTCGGCCTTGCCCCAACAGCCTATTCCGGTTACCACCACTGTTTTTTGCCTCTTAAATTTGAGGTTGGCAAAGGCCCTCAATATGGACCCCAAAACGTTCCCGTTACCGCAGCCGCCGCACCAGAACAAAGGTAGTTTATCCTTCAGCAGGTAGTCGTCGTATTTTATACTAGACATGTCTCCACCTCCCTTATTTTGTCCAGTATTTCCGCAGGGCGTATTGCCTTGCTGTCCACTTTGTTTACACCGACCACCGGAATATTCCTGCCGACCACCCTTTGAACCTCCCTTAACACCTGGCCCAGGTTCATCTCAGGGACTATTACCGCCCTGGCGTTTTGACATGCCTCCATTACACTTTCCTCCGCAAAGGGCCACAAAGTAACAAGCTCCAACACGCCCACCCTTTTGCCCGTACTCCGTGCTATGTACATCGCTTCCAGGGCCGACCTTGTTGTGCAGCCGAATGTAACAATGGTGTATTCCGCATCGGACAGGTTATATTCTCTCGTTAATACTATCCTGTCCCTGTTATTCTCTATCTTTTCGGTGTAGTGTCTTATGTACTTTTCGGCGTTTCCCGGCCTGCTGCAGGCAAAGCCCCATTCGTCGTGGGTGGAGCCGGACACCCTGAAAACATGCTCGCCGCCGTAGCACGCCAGCGGCGTAACCCCTTCACCAAGCCGGAAGGGTTTATAATATTCCGGACTGCAGCCCGGGGCTTTCCGCACCTTTATTTCATCAGTCTGGAGCTCCTGAAATACCACCTTCTCCCGCATGTGTCCCACTATTTCGTCTGCCAGGAGAATTACCGGTGTCCTGTACTCCTCAGCAAGGCTAAAGGCCTTTATGGTAAGGTCATAGCAGTCCTGTACCGAGGAGGGCGACAACACTATTATTCCGTGGTCGCCGTGGGTACCCCACCGGCACTGCATAACATCGCCCTGGGCGGGCTTTGTGGCAAGCCCGGTGCTTGGCCCCGAGCGCTGTACATTTATAATGACGCAGGGCACTTCCGCCATTACCGCTACGCCCAGGTTCTCCTGCATAAGCGAAAATCCCGGCCCGCTGGTGGCGGTAAATGACTTTTTGCCGGCAACCGAGGCACCTATAACCGCTGCAATTGAGCCTATCTCGTCCTCCATCTGCACGTATACGCCGCCTAGCTTGGGCAGACGTCTGGAGGAAACCTCCGCTATCTCGGAGGATGGGGTTATGGGATAACCGGCAAAAAATCTCGCCCCGGCGGCCAGTGCGCCCTCGGCCATGGCTTCGTTGCCCTGGATAAACCTTACATTACCTTTTACCGTCATCTACATCCACCCCCACGTCCAGTGCAAAGTCCGGACATCTTAAAACACAAATCCCGCAGCCGGTACATTTCTCCTGGTAGGCCGGCACCGGAGTACCGTCTTTTTCCGCCGTAAAAACCTTTGCAGGGCAATATTCTACACATATACCGCATTTCTTGCACCATAACCCGTTGACCGTTACGCTGTTCATATGCCTTACCCCTTTTCGCAAATATTTCGTACATCTCTCATTACCGGTATACAGTAGCAAAATCCATACCACTCCGGTCACCGACGTGTATTTGCCGCAACCTCTAAGGGACCCGCCTTACCGTAAGCGATACCAAAGCCCAGCGTTTTGAACTCAGGGCACTATAGTGTTTCGATTGTTGATAAATGAACGGGATTTGTTAATAATTTAAACAAGAAGGGTTTGAAAATAGGTTTTTTACTGGTCTTCGGCCTCCAGTTCCTTAAGCTTTTTCCAGAGGGTTGTTCTGCTTATACCCAGTTTCCCGGAAATGAGTTGTTTATCGCCCCTGTACCTGCTGCTTATGGTCTCTATAAGCTGCAGTTCCATATCCCTTAAAGAACCGACGCTTACCTCTATGACGTCATCCCTGTCTGCGTTTTTACCGGTGCCGGTATCCTTGTACACCGCATGGGCAGACAGAAGCTGCCGCACAAAATACTGGTCAATAACCGGCTGCTCTGCAAGGATTACCATCTTCTCCGCAAAGCTTTCCAGTTCCCTTACGTTCCCCGGCCAGTTATACCTTTTCAAAAGCTCCATCCCACCGTCGGTTATGTCGGTAATGTGGGTATTATGCCTGTGGTTGGCATTCTTTAAAAGGTACCCTGCGAGTAACGGAATGTCTTCCCTCCTTGCCCTAAGGGGTGGGACCTTAAGGTTTAACACATTTATACGGAAGAACAGGTCCTCCCGGAACTCACCCTTTTGTACCAGTTCGTAAAGATTGTGATTAGTTGCGGAAATAACCCTGGCATCTATATTGAGTATATATTCCCCGCCAATACGCAGCACTTCCTTTTCCTGTATCACCCTAAGGAGCCTACTTTGAAGCCTGGGCGAAATCTGGCTTATTTCATCCAGAAAAATGGTCCCCCCGTGGGCCAGTTCAAACAACCCGGGCTTTCCTCCCTTTTTTGCCCCGGTGAAGGCTCCCTCCTCATAACCGAACAGTTCGCTCTCCAACAGGTTCTCCGGAAGGGCGGCGCAATTTATTGCTACAAAGGGCCCCTTCCTCCTCGAGCTTATATTATGTATGCTCTGGGCGAATAACTCCTTACCGGTCCCTGTCTCTCCCTCAATGAGTACCGTTGTGGAGGTCCTGCCGAACTTCTGTGCCTTTATTATGGCCTCCTTTATTACGCTGCTTTCACCTATTATATCCTCAAACCGGTACCGGGCCACCAGCCCCTTCGTATAGAGTTCTTTCCTTACCTTGTGCTCCAGTTTCTGAATCCTTGATACCTCCTGGAGTGTAAAAACGGTGCCCACCTGTTCGCTGTCCACTATAATGGGCACTTTGTTGAGTATTATCTGAGTATTATTTATATTGATGAGCCTTCCAAGGTCCTGTCTGCGTTCCCCGTAGAATACGTCAAAGCAGCCTTCCTTACCCAACACCCCCGCAGGGCGCCCTACCGCCTCTGCCGCGTTAATGCCTAATATTTTTTCCGCTGCGGGGTTGAAGGTGGTTATAACTCCATTTTTGTCGGCGGCCACTATTCCTTCGCCGGAATAGTCGATAACCGCCTTAAGCCTCTCCGCCCTTTCCTTTTCCCTTCTGCCCAGGTGGCTAATATTTCTGGCGGCAATTATGGCCTGTTCCACAGATCTCCTACTGTGGTTTATAAGTACGCCCTTTAGCCCCTTTTTTGCAGCTACCTCTATTATGCAGTTCCCCATACTGACCACTGTAAGCTTTTCGAAGGCCAGGGCATCCTCCATTCTAGCTTCCAGTTCCTCCTTGTTGGAATAGGGGAAATCTATGAAATCTATATTTAACACGCTTTTCAATCCCTCAAGGTCTTCAAGCCGTTCGTTCTTATAGCTTACCAGCCCTATCCTGTCCCCGTATTCCCGGGCCTTTATAAGGGCATTCAGAAAATCAACAGTTCCTGTCTCCACCGAAACGACAGGTATTGACACCATTTCCTTTATTGCGGCCGCCGTGGCACCGCAGCTTATTATTACGTCCAGTTCCTTTTCCCTTTCCTTGGCAAAAATATGCCCGTCCCTCATTATCCCGCCCTCGTGTATATTAAGGGGTATTCCTAGTTTGTCGGAAATCTCTCCAGCCATAGCCGTCAGTTCCGGGTATGTTGATACAAATAGTATCCTGGATTTCACTTAACTCATACCTCCCCTGCACAGCCTTTTTACTATTGATATTCGACGATAAACGCCGATACCCTTTAACCGTTCTCTGGTGCTCTATTATTAACCGCTAATAATTTTTATCCACCCCAGAACTTTTTCCTATTATCTGAATACCTTATATTGAGGAGGTGATATTCAAGTGTATAACTATATGGGGAGACAATGCCCTCCAAATATGCTAGCCTACACAGTCAGGCCGGGCGATACTTTCTTTTCCATCGCACAGCGATTCAACACAACAGTACCGGCTCTAATTGCTGCTAACCCCAACGTTAACCCCAATTTCCTTCAGGTGGGTCAGGTAATATGTATACCCACACAGCCGGTGCCTCTGCCGACACCCTGCCCGGGAGGCAACTTTTACACCATACGCGCCGGGGATACGTTGTTCGCTATTTCGCGCCGGTTCAATGTACCGCTGGACGATTTGCTGGAGGCTAACCCGGGAATTGACCCCAACAGGCTTATGATAGGCCAGAGGATTTGTATCCCGCTGGCAGAACCGGGTGAATGCCCGGAAAACACCGAGGCCTATACAATAAGGGCAGGAGATACTTTCTTTGCAATAGCTCAAAGGTTCAATGTTTCCCTTGAAGCGCTTATTGACGCAAACCCAGGAGTAAATCCCGATGCTCTGCTGGTAGGTCAGGTGATATGTATTCCGCGGCCGGGTCCTCCTGTAACCTGTCCTCCAGGCTCAAGGCGTTATACAATTAGGGCGGGGGATACCCTGTTTGCTCTGGCTAGGAGGTTTGGCACAACGGTTAATGCCATACTGAGAATAAATCCCGGTTTAGACCCCGAATCGCTGAGGGTGGGCCAAATAATCTGTATCCCTGTGGCTACACCGCCAGATGAGTGTCCTGCAAATACAAGACCATACACCATCAGGTCGGGGGATACGCTTTTTGCCCTCGCAAATAGATTCAACACAACCGTTGAGGCCATTATCGATGCCAACCCGGGCATAGACCCAAATAACCTGCAGATAGGCCAGGTAATATGTATACCGACGGCTGCACCGGAACCGCCGGATGAGTGCCCCCAAGGCTCAAGGCCTTATACCATCAGGTCGGGGGATACCTTTTTCTCCCTTGCTCAGAGGTTTAACACCACTGTAAACGCCTTAAGGCGGCTCAATCCGAATGTGGACCCCAACAACCTACAGATAGGGCAGGTTATCTGTGTCCCGAGACCGGAAGAACCGGAGCCTGAGGAATGCCCGGCCGGCTCAAGACCGTACACCGTAAGGCGCGGAGATACCGTTTCATCCATCGCCAGGAGATTTAACACCACGCCCGCCGCCTTAAGGCGGCTCAACCCAGATATAGACCTTG
>Ga0265294_10002959_pt1 | contig 22047 bp, 28 predicted proteins | sample MunlanPumphouse3_FD_192504 | JGI IMG/M metagenome (GOLD analysis project Ga0265294, IMG submission 192504) | Groundwater microbial communities from a municipal landfill in Southern Ontario, Canada - Pumphouse #3 | ecosystem: Environmental > Aquatic > Deep subsurface > Groundwater | place... | reverse complement strand
GTAAACCAATATTAGGGCATACCAATTGGGTTTCACGAGCGACTTCTAAAATAATTTCAAGTTCATTAAGCCCTTCAATAATTAACGTAATATTGTGTCCCATTTTTTTGGCAATAAAGCCTAAATGAATCATCTCTTTATCTTTAAATCCATTAACGGTAATAGGGGCATTTTTATTGTAGGTCATTGCAATAAAAAGTTCTGCTTTACTTCCCGCTTCCAAACCATAATTGTATTTTTTACCCGAATCAATCAAAGGATGCAAAAAGTTAGGCAACTGATTGACTTTTAAAGGAAATACCGCATTAAATTTCCCTTGATAGTTGTACTCTTTAATCGCATTTTCATACAGATTAAAAAGCTTATCAATTTGCAGTTGGGTTAAGTGTGGAAATCGCAACAACAAAGGACCTTTATAGTCTTGATCTCGTATCTCTTTGACCAAATTAATTAATGCCGGTTTTGATGCGTGGTTTACTTTTACTAAACCATTTTCGATAATAAAATTATTTTCACCCCAGATGTCTATACCATATGTTTCCAATATTAAAATTCCTTAATTGAGATAGTGTTTTCTTCTTTTGTAAGAAGGTTTTTCAGTGTTACTGTTTGATTTTCCAGTTCATTTTCTCCTACAAGCACCATATGTGTTGCTTCTATTTTTTCAACAATTTTAAAGTGTTTGTTAAATCCACGTGGTGTATATTCAACATAACATTTTTCTTCTTTTCTTTTTTTGAGGGCCAATGAAAAAATCATGGGAAGGGCTTTTTCATCTAATGCACCAAAATAGTAGTACGCTTTTGGTGTTTCTTTGACTTTTATGAGTTCCCAAATTCGCTCAATTCCAATCGCAAATCCAATCGCAGGAGTGGCTCGTCCTCCTAAAAATTCCACCAGTTTATCGTATCGTCCACCCCCTGCAATCGCACTTTGTGCACCAATTTCATTGCTGACAAATTCAAAGGCAGTTTGCGTATAATAGTCTAATCCTCGCACCAAATTGGTGTCAATTTCAAAAGCAATGTTATTGTCTGTTAAAATGGTCTTTAAGGCTTCAAAGTTGGTATTGCAACTTGGGCATAAATTGTGCGTAATTTTAGGTGCATCAACCAAAAGCGTTTGACACGTTTCATTTTTACAATCTAAAACTCGAATAGGATTTGTCTCTATTCGGCGATTGCAATCTTCACACAGTTGGGTTCGTAAATTTGACAAGTGTTGCACCAAATTGGTTTTATAACTTGGCATACACTCATTGCACCCTAAAGAGTTCAGTAAGAGTTTAAATCCTATGCCAAAGAAATCAAAAATCTCTTTGATCATGCAAATAATATTGGCATCTTCGTAGATACTGGTCTCTCCAAACGATTCACAACCAAATTGGTGAAATTGTCGAAGTCTTCCTTTTTGAGGTCTCTCATATCGAAACATGGAACCAACATAGTAAAACTTGTAGGTTCCTCCGGCACGGTCAAACTTGTTTTGTACAAAACTTCGCACCACGCCTGCTGTTCCTTCTGGACGTAAACAGACATCATTTTCACCTTTATCAATAAACTGATACATCTCTTTATTGACAATATCACTGCTTTCACCCACACTTCGTTTAAACAGTGCGGTCTCTTCTAAAATAGGCGTTTCAATGTAGCTGTATCCATAATTTTTAGCAATTCTTGAAGCATTTTCAATAAAATAGGTAAATAACGTACTCTCTTCGTTTAAAATATCTTTCATGCCCCGTAGGCTTTGAATGTTACTCATTAATAAATTCCTCAATTTTTTCTGAAATCTCTTTGATACTTAAACTCGCATCAATGTAAATGTGGTTGATATTTAAAAGCTCAATGGTTTTTTTCATACGCTCTTGAATATTTAATAAATACTCAATTCCTCGAGATTCTATTCCATCGTGTTCTTTTTGTGAAAGCCGATAAATCAGCTCCTCTTTACTTAATTCCAACAAAACAATATGACTTGGTAAAGTACTAGAAGTTGCGATTAAATTCAGCGTAGTAACTATCTCAAAAGGCATATTGGAAGCATACGCAATGCCACTTATCATGCTTCTATCACTGATAATCATTTTATTCAAATTGGGTTTGATAACTTCTTGAATATGTTCGGCACGATCGGCTAAAAATAAGAACATTTCAGCCACTTTGGATTTGGCTTCAGCGTTTAATGCCATTGTTCTTAATTTTTTCCCAATTTCCGTACCACCTGGTTCTTTGGTAAAAATAGCGTTAGGATGATTGCTTTTAAGAAGGTCAAGTTGCGTTGATTTTCCAGCAGTATCAATGCCTTCAATGACTATATACATTTTAATATTTCCTTTGGAATCAAGTGATCGTATTTGCCTTTAAACAGAATAATTTCTCGCACAATCGTAGAAGAGACAAAAGCATTTTCTAATGTAGGCATTAAATACAGCGTTTCTATTTTTTTATTAATCGAAGAATTGGCATAACCCATTTGAAGTTCATATTCAAAATCAGAAACGGCACGAAGTCCACGAATAATTGTATTGACTTCCAATTTTGATGCTAAATCAACCAAAAGTGTATCAAATCCTAAAACGCTCACACCTGTGATATCTTTGGTGGCTACTTTGGCAAATAAAACCCTTTGTTCATGGGAAAACATCGGTGATTTTCGTTCACTTTTAGCAACTGCAATAATGACTTCATCAAATATTTTTGCAGCCCTTTTTATAATATCCATGTGTCCATTGGTAATGGGGTCAAAGGTTCCACTGTAAATAGCACGTTTGTATGAGGCAATAATTTGAGTGTCGGTATTTGGCATTGTTATTTCCATCTTGTGTATAAGTTATTTTCAATTTTCAATAAATCAAACAGTTTACCCACAATAAAATTTTCCATATCTTCTAAGGTTTGTTGTTGCGAATAGTAGCCTAAAACGGGTGGGGCAATGGTTACATTTAAGTTTGAAAGTTTCAGCATATTTTCTAAAGCAATGGTGCTATAAGGCATCTCTCTTGGGGAAAGAATAATGTTTTTTTTCTCTTTTAACATCACACTAAATGCTCTTGTAATTAAATTATCAGAAATTCCTACAGCACATTTTGCAAGGGTATTCATGGAACAAGGCAAAATAATCATAGCATCGGCACCAAATGACCCCGAAGCTATGGAAGCATCAATTTGATTTTCTTTATAAAAAGTCAGATTTGATGAACTTTTTATCTCTTTTATATTTTGGTTATTTTCCAGTTTTAATGCCAGCTTTGCACTTTTTGAGAACACTACATATGTATCGATACTGCTTGGAAGTTTTTCTAAAAATTTTAGGCTCAAGTTGACGCCACTTGCCCCTGTTATTGCAACAATGAGTTTCAAAGAGTAAACCTTCTGTGTGTTTTAAATATTGGGGATTTTATCAAAAAACAACTTTGATTTCAAACTGTATAAGCATAGGTGCTCGTTTGTTTTTGAAAAAGAGCCTCAAAAATGCGAAAAAAAGAGTTTTACAAGGCTTTTCTTAAGGTTAGTTTAAAGTAATAAGTGTTAACATTTTGTATAAACAAAATAAATAAAAATTAATTAAAATGTTAAATGGATAAAAAATCTATAATACATTTTGTAAAAGGAAAGTTAAGATGAAAAAAACAGTGAGTTTTGTAAGAGTTAATATGTACAATGTCAAATATGTTGATGCGCAAAAGCTTTCAATTGCAGGTTATGTAAAAAAACATAACATTGAATTAGATGATCAAATCGAAATAGAAGTGAATTTTCCCAAAGAAGAAGAAAATATTATTAATTTGTTAAAAAGTTGCAATCATTCTTGCACGGTAATTGTGTCTGACCTCAATGTATTTGGAAGAACAACCGAAGTTATTTTAGAAATTTTGAAATATCTTTTGGCAAAAAAAGTACGTATTATTTCAGTGAATCAAAACTTAGATTTAATTGATGATGAAGATATGTTAACCCAGATGATTTTAGGGGTCATTAATATGACCATTACTTTAGAAAAAGAGCTTATGAGTTTGCGAACCAAAGAGGCACTCAATGCTAAAAAAGTCGAAGGAATTCATTTAGGAAAACCTAAAGGAACCATCCAGAAATCAAAATTTGATAAACAACGAGATAAAATCGAAGAACTCTTAACGGTTGGATTATCCGTACGAAAAATTGCTAAACTTTTAGGGTACAACAATCACATTGGTTTGAACAATTATGTGAAAAAAAGAAATATCCGACTTAAAGAGTACTCTTTGTACGATGATATTGCCAGCTGAACGTAACATCTGTCCAAACTTTTGGGCAGATTTTTTATTTTAACCCTCTTCAAAATGCTTCTTTAACTTTATTTTTTAGTAATTATTGTAAAATACCTCCTATTTAAACGATATGGAGTTATTATGAAAGTTTTATTAATTAAAGATGTTAAAGGTTTAGGAAAAACGGGTGAAGTTCACGAAGTTAAAGATGGATATGGAAAAAATTTTTTAATAGGGAAAGGGTTTGCGTTACTTGCAACCAATGAGATTTTAAATAAACATAAAGCACAAGAAAGAAAAAAAGCTGAAAATGAAGCCGCAGAAATTGCATTGGCTAAAGAAGTTGCCACTAAAATTGAAGCTTCAAAAATTACTATCAAACACAAAGTCGGTGCCAATGGTCATTTAATTGGTTCAGTAACCAACAAAGAAATTGGTGAAGCTTTACAGGAGCAATTGGCGATTGAAATTGACAAAAAACAAATTCATTTAGACAATAAAATCAAAACGGTCGGTATTTTTAATGTTGATTGTAAGTTAGGACATGCGATTCATGCCACTATCAAAGTGGATATTATTGCTGAAGTTTAAGGTTTGTCATGTTTGATGCAACAACGATACTGGCGTATAAAGGTGAAAAGAAAGCCGTTATTGGTGGCGATGGACAAGTCACATTTGGCAATACGGTTTTAAAAGGGAATGCGACAAAAATACGAACACTCTATAAAGGACAAATATTGGCTGGATTTGCGGGAAGCACCGCAGATGCCTTTAATTTGTTTGATATGTTTGAATCAAATTTAGAGCAAACCAAAGGCGATTTGCTTAAAGCGGTCATTGCTTTTTCAAAAGCGTGGAGAAAAGATAAGCTTTTACGACAACTTGAAGCCATGATGATTGTTTTAAATAAAGAGCATATTTTTATTTTAAGTGGAACAGGCGATGTTGTTGAACCAGAAGATGGAAAAATTGCTGCCATTGGAAGTGGTGGAAACTATGCCATTAGTGCGGCACGTGCTTTATACAAACACACCCAAATGGATGAAGAAGCTTTGGTAAAAGAGTCTTTAATGATCGCCGGAGAACTTTGTATTTATACCAATCAAAACATAAAATTACTGAAAATTGAGGAATAAAAGAGATGAATTTAACTCCCAAAGAGATTGTTAAATATCTTGATGATTATATTATAGGTCAAAATGATGCCAAAAAAACGATTGCTTTGGCTTTGAGAAATCGATACCGACGAATGCAACTTCCTAAAGAGATTCAAGAAGAGATTATGCCCAAAAACATTTTGATGATTGGAAGCACGGGTGTAGGAAAAACAGAAATTGCCAGACGATTGGCTAAAATGATGAATTTGCCTTTTGTCAAAGTGGAAGCCAGTAAATACACTGAAGTTGGTTTTGTGGGGCGTGACGTTGAGTCTATGATTCGAGATTTGGTCTATGAATCGATTGCTTTAGTGACCAAAGAGTATGAAGAAAAAATACAAGAAAATATCGATACTGAAGTGCTCAAACAAATTGTTGAAAAATTAGTACCTCCATTGCCTAAAGGAGCCACACAAGAAGCTCAAGAGTCGTTTATAAAAACCTACAATAAAATGGAAGAAAAAGTTTTAAATGGAGATTTGGACGATAAAAAAATTGAGATTGAAGTGCCAAAACGGGCAAGTGTTGAAATTATTGACTCCACGGGTCCTGTGGATTTTTCTTCGGTGCAAGAGAGTTTGAATCAAATGTTAAGTGGTCTTGGAAAAGATAAAGTTAAAAAAGAGGTTACTATTAAAGATGCAAAGCAGCTTTTACGAAGTGTCGCCAGTGAAAAGTTGCTTGACCATGAATCCATTAAAATTGAAGCACTTAAGCGCGCACAAGATGGGGGAATTATCTTTTTAGATGAAATTGACAAAATAGCTTCTGGAAAAAGCAATCAAAATCAAGACCCAAGTAAAGAGGGTGTTCAGCGAGATTTATTGCCAATCGTTGAGGGAAGTACGGTTAATACTAAATTTGGACAAGTTAAAACAGATCATATTTTGTTTATCGCAGCAGGGGCTTTTCATGTGAGTAAACCCAGTGACCTATTGCCCGAATTACAAGGACGATTTCCTTTACGCGTCGAGTTAAATCCTTTGGATGAAGAGGCGTTGTATCAAATTTTAACGAATACTAAAAATTCACTTTTAAAACAGTATCAAGCGTTGATGGAAGTCGAAGGGGTGAAATTAGAGTTTACTGATGATGCCATTAAAGCTTTTGCTCATTTGAGTGTAACGGCAAACAGTAAAGCAGAAGACATAGGTGCGCGAAGATTACACACGGTTATTGAAAAAGTTTTAGAAGATATTAGTTTTAATGCTGATGAACGAAGTGGCGAAACCATAGAGGTTTCTAAGGAATTGGTGTATGAAAAACTTGAAAATATTGCAGAACATGAAGATACTGCTCGATATATTTTGTAGTTTTTAAATTTTTTTGATACAATTATCTAATTTTAATTTCGATTGGGGAAACAATGAACATAGTTACATTTTGTGATATTGATAAGAGCTTAATTGACTCAAAGAACACGGTAGAGGTTTTTGGACAAAATCACAGCGGTGAAGGAAATGTTGTAATTTTAGACATTAACTCAATTTTTGATTATGAAGAGAATAAAGCCGATGCCTGTGCGGAAGATTTTATCTCTATTGCTATTATTGATGATGAAAGCGATTATGATGCCTTTAAGAATTTTGGGATTGATGCTTGGATTAAGCGAAAAGATCTCTCTAAAATTAATGAAATCATTGCGTTAGCACAACAAAGGTTGTAAAATTATTATTGACACACATTGTCATTTAGATAATGAAAAATATCTAAATGACATCGATGCCGTTATTAATAATGCCATTAAAGAGGGTGTTAAAGCTTTTTTAATACCCGGTGCTGATTTAAAAGACTTACCTCGAGCAGTTGAACTTGCCGAAAAATACGATGAAATCTTTTTTGCCGTAGGGGTACATCCGTACGATATGGTAGGCTACGACGAAGTCATTATGGAAAAATATGTCACTCATCCAAAGTGTATTGCTGTAGGGGAATGTGGCTTGGATTATTACAGACTTCCCGACGATGAAATTGCCAAACAAGAAGAGATAGCTTTACAAAAAAAAGTCTTTACTGCACAAATTGAGTTTGCTAAAAAACACAATAAACCACTTATTGTTCACATTCGTGATGCTTCCAATGATTCCAAACAAATATTAATCGACGCCAATGCCAAAGAAGTAGGAGGCGTTTTACACTGTTACAATGCCGATGAACAATTACTCAGCTTAGCGGCGCATAATTTTTATTTTGGAATTGGTGGGGTGCTTACGTTTAAAAATGCTCGAAAATTGGTTCAAGTTTTAAGTAAAATTCCCAAAGAGAAACTTTTAGTCGAAACTGATGCTCCTTACTTAACGCCACACCCTTTTAGAGGTGAACGCAATGAGCCTTTGTACACCAAATATGTGGTTGAAACAATGGCACAATTGCTTGAGCTTTCCGTCGAGGAAGTTGAGAATTTAACAAGCAAGAATGCCCAAAAAGTATTTAAAGAGTTTTCTAGGATTTATTAGATAAAATACATACAATATGCAAAATTTAATTGAAAGGTGTAATAATGTATAGACTCATTTTCTTATTTCTACTTTATTTTTCATCCTTACACGCAGCACTCGTTGGTTCAAATTTCAATAACCAAGACATTAATATTTTAAATGAATTAGACATTGAATCTTCTTTTATTACCGATTATGAATTACAACAATCTTACAGTCGTTATGCAAAAAGCAATCATTTTTATAAACAAAAATTAAGCGATTCCACTTTATTTATTCCCATTATCAAAAATATTTTAAGAAAAGAGGGAGTTCCTTCTTCTTTTGTTTATTTAGCAATGGCAGAATCCAATTTTAATATCAGTGCCAGAGGACAAAAAGCGATGGGATTATGGCAATTTATGCCAGAAACAGGAAAATTACTCGGTTTAAATAATAATTTGTATGTGGATGAACGATTGGATTTAATTAAATCTTCCCATGCCGCAACAAAATATCTCAAACGATTGCACGAAAAATTTGGAAAATGGTATTTAGCCGCAATGGCATATAATGCAGGAGAAGGCAGAATTATTGAAGGTCTTACTCGCGCAACTATTGATTTATATATTGAAAAAAATGGAACAGAATCTCGACAAAAGCAAGTCGCCAGCTATTCAAAAATTCTTAATGAGTATAAGTCAAGAAAAGGGGGGTATCGAGATTTATACTCCGTATATAATGAGGTAAAAACGTGGGGAGTGACTCCGAGTATTTATACACTTCTTACAACACATAAAGACGTAAAACGGCAATATATTCCTACTGAAACACGAGAATATATTCGTAAAATTGTAGCTTTAGGAATGATGAACAATAAAAGTTTTATATCCGATGATGACTCACATCTTTTGAATATGGGCAATACCAATACGGCAATTGCTACGATTCAAGTTAAGGGTGGATTGCACTTACAAAGTATTGCAAGTGCGGTGGGAATGAGTTATGCTGATTTAGTCAAATTAAATTTGCATATTAAAGAACATATTATTCCTCCTTTTGTTAAAGAATATGACGTATATATCCCTTACAGTCGACTTTCTCGATATAATCTCAACAAAGATAACATTGGCAATGACAGATTTACGATTCATCAAGTCAAGCAGGGTGATTCTTTGGCTTCTATTAGCAAACAGTACAATGTTACACTTTCTGTTATTAAAGATTTTAATAAATTAAGTTCGGGTAAATTATCACCCAAGCAAAAGTTGATTTTACCCATAGTCAGCGAACTTACACAAAAGCTTCCTTTTCACAACATCAACAATGTAAAAAGTTATTATGTTCAAAAAGGAGATACACTGGAAAACATTTCAAAGCGATATAATATTGCGCCAGAGAAATTAATGAAGGATAATAATTTGGAAAACAGTTCACTTAATATTGGAGATAAGCTTGTTTTTAACTATTAATAAAATATCAGTTGTTTTAGTTGGAACGTCGTTGTTACTGTTTACCGGATGTTCTCAAAAGAAGTACGCAGAAACTTATTCTCCTCCGTCAAGTACTAAGTCTGCATCAAAAGAGGAGATACGAAACTCTCCTGCCATGCACCGAGCAACTATGCGACCGTATGAAGTTTTTGGAAAGATGTATTACCCCACTTTAGCAAAAGTGGGAGATGAACAATCTGGAATTGCTTCGTGGTATGGTCCTAATTTTCATGAGAAAAAAACATCCAATGGGGAAGTGTATAATATGTATGCCCAAACAGCAGCGCATAAAACACTTCCTATGAATACGATGGTAAGAGTCGATAACTTGGATAATGGAAAATCAACAGTTGTACGAATTAATGACAGGGGTCCTTTTGTGGATGGTAGAATTATAGATTTATCCAATAAAGCAGCGCATGACGTTAATCTTGTCAAAACAGGAACCGCCAAAGTTAAAGTCACTATTTTAGGATTTCATGCTAAAGTGGCAACAACACAAGCTGAAAGAGAAGAAGTGGCAACAGTGGGTAAATACTTCGTACAAGTCGGTGCGTTTAGAAAAATGGATGGGGCTAAAATTACCCAACGAAAATTCAAACTTATTCTTGAAGGTAAATACGATGTTGTTATCAAAGAGGGTGTGTTTGAAAATGAACCAATCAATCGAGTTTGGATCAGTGGATTTAGATCAGAAGATGAAGCAAGAGATTTTAGAGATAACAATGGCCTAAGTGGCGCTATGATTATTGGTGAATAATGGGAGAAAAAATGATTGAGTTAAATAGAAAAACAAAAGAGACGGATATTGTTTGTAGCTTGAATTTAGATACAACAGGAAAAACGGCGATTGCAACGGGTATTGGCTTTTTTGACCATATGTTAGAAGCGTTATCTAAACACAGTGGTATTGACATTGAACTCAACTGTAAAGGTGATTTACACATTGATGACCATCACAGTGTTGAAGATTGTGGAATTGTATTGGGACAAGCACTTAAAAAAGCTATTTTCCCTATTGCTGCAGTTGAACGATACGGCAATGCTACGGTGGTAATGGATGAATCTTCCGTGACATGTGAATTGGACTTAAGCAATCGACCTTTTTTAGTCTATGAAGTCAATGTAAGTGGTAAAGTAGGGGAGTTTGATTGTGAACTAGTAGAAGAGTTTTTTCATGCCTTAGTATTAAATGCAGGGATTACTTGTCATTTGATTCAAAACAGAGGACGCAATAAACACCATATTTTAGAAGCCACATTTAAAGCATTTGCCGTTGCCTTAAGAAGAGCCTTGGTTTGCAATGTTAAATTAGGAATCCCCAGTACTAAAGGTATTTTGTGATTGAATTAATTGTTCTGGATGTTGATGGTACTCTAACTGACGGAAAGATTACGTATACGAACAGTGGCGATGAGATAAAAAGTTTCGATGTCAAAGACGGTTTGGCTATTGCGACGTGGACAAAACAGTTTAAAAAGAAAGCCGCCATTATTACGGGAAGAACCTCTACAATTGTGGAAAAAAGAGTTCAAGATTTAAATATTGTATATCTGTTTCAAGGAGTCCAAAATAAAGAGGAAGTTTTAGAAGAAATTTTAAAACAAGAAAATCTCTCTTGGAATCAAGTCGCTGCTATTGGTGATGATTTAAACGATTATAAAATGTTAAAAAAAGTAGGGCTCTCTTTTGCTCCAGCTGATGCCTCATCGTATATAAAAGATATGGTCAATGTCGTTTGTACCAAAAATGGTGGAGATGGTGCTGTTCGAGAGATGCTTGAATACATTTTTAAAGAGTATAATTTGGAAGAGGAGTTTATAAACGCATGGGTGTAAAATTATTTGTTGTGACTCTTTTTGTTGTCTCGATTTTTTCATTGTTCAGTGAAATAACAAAATATGTCATAAAAAAAGATACCAAAGACAGTCCTCTCATAACATTTACCGATGCAATTATGTATACGTTAAATCAAGATGAAGTATTAAGAATTGTTGACGCGCAAACGGCTATTCGATATAAAACTCGAGATGAAATGTACAAGGCGATGATTACTACACGCGTTAAAGACAAAAATAACAATGATGTAAAAGATACCGTAAGTGCTCAAAAAATGATTAAAAAAGCCGACCTGTACAGTTTTTTTGATGATGTCAAATACAATCGAGATGATTTTATGGTATTACGAACCCATGAATTGTATTATGATATTAAAAAAGAGATTGCGTATAACAGTGTGCCTTTTCAATCGATTTATAATGGAGATGTGCTCAATGGAAATAACTTTTATGCAGATAATAAAACAAAATTTTTTAGAGCAAGCAAGTCCCATTTTGAGATTAATATGAACAAACCAATTAAGAAAAATTAAGGAAAAATATGAAAATAGTATGGAGTTTAGTAATAAGTGCAATTCTTTTATTCGCAAATACTGAAGATAAATTAATAATCGATTCTAATAACTTTGAATCCGATGACAGCAAAGGTATTGCAATTTTTACGGGTGATGTGAAAATGGTGCGTATTAAAGATACATTAAATGCCAATAAAGTCGTTGTCTATTTAAGTACACCTACTGATAAAAACACGAAAAGAGAAGTCATAAAATATGTTGCAACCGGTAAGGTCACTTTTGAGATTTTTACGAATTTAAAGCATTATGAAGGCAGAGGCGATGAAGTTATTTATCTTCCTCAAAAAGAACAATATGAGATTATTGGCAATGGGTATTTGAAAAATATTACTGAAGATAAAACCATCATTGGTGATAATATTTATATTGACCAATTAACCGGAAATGCCAATGTTAAGGGAAGTAAAGAAAAACCCGTACGGTTTATTTTAAATATACAGAGTAATAAAAATGAAAATAATTGATGCAACGTTTATGCAATCAGCGCAAAGTCTTGCTGATTCACCCAGCCCTGATGTTGCAGAAGTTGCCTTTTTAGGGCGAAGTAATGTGGGGAAAAGTTCGTTATTAAATACATTGACCAACAGAAAAGGTTTAGCAAAATCCTCTTCAACCCCTGGTAAAACACAATTGATTAATTTTTTTAATATCAAATTTAAAAATGAAGACAATCCTGAAATTCCCTATTTATATGCACGATTTGTAGATTTACCGGGGTTTGGTTACGCGAAGGTATCTAAGTCCTTAAAAGAGGATTGGAATCGGAATTTAACGGGATATTTACACCGAAGAGCTTGTTTACAAATCTTTATTCATTTAATTGATTCACGGCATCCGAACTTAGAAATAGATAACAATGTGGATGAGTTTTTAAAATCAATCAAAAGAGGCGACCAACTTATTATTAATGCGTTTACAAAAATTGATAAACTCAAACAAAATGAATTGGCACAATTGAAAAGAGATAATCCCGATGGTATTTTTATTTCAAATTTAAAGAAAAAAGGGATGCTTGATTTAGAAAAAACAATTTCGGAGTATTTATATGGAAGTTAAGTTTTTTAAACCTAAACTGAGTGATGTTTTCTTAATGCAAGAACTTGTAAAAAATGAAGTTGAAAAAGGAATTATTTTACTGAGAACGGCTGATGAAATGGCAACAACAATTCGTTCGTATACTGCTGTTGAAGTCGATGGTAAATTAGCTGGTTTTTGTGCTTTACACATTCATAGTGTGAATTTAGCAGAAATACGTAGTTTGGTTGTTTCTGAACAATACAGAGGCTCTGGCTTAGGAAAAACATTGGTGCAACGATGTTTGGAAGAAGGTCGATTTTTAGAAGTGAAAGAAGTTTTATCCTTAACGTATCAAAAAGATTTTTTTGAAAGCATTGGTTTTCAAGTTATTTCAAAAGAGAGTATTCCCGAGCATAAAATTTGGGCAGATTGTATCCGTTGTAAACACTTCCCTGTATGCGATGAAGTGGCACTTTTGTATAAAATAAATAAACGAGAAGAGGTATAGTTTTATTTGTAATGAATAATTCAAGAATGCATAGAATCAATTTTATTCTTATAAGACTCTCAAAAAGGGAAAATCTTACAACCCAAAAATTAGCGGAGCAATTTGAAACAACAACAAGGATAATACAGCTTGATTTTAAAGAGTATATTATCCCTTTATTTGGCGATGATACTATCTATTATGACTATAGCCAAAAGTGCTACAGTGCAAAATATCCATTTTTACAAAGTAGTTTATTAAATAGTGAAGAGTTAGCAACGATAGCTATTTTAAAAAATAAAAGTAAAGACAAATTTGCCGATGAAGAACTCTCTTTAAATACCGATAAACTTTTTGAAAAATTAGATGAGAGTTTAAAAAATAGTATTTATAAATTGCCGTCTATTGAAAGTATAGAAGAGAATCAAACAGATATTATAAAAGTAAAAAATGCTATAAAAACAAAAACAAAAATAGAGTGTATCTATAATAATAAAAAAAGAGAACTCTATCCTCTTAAAATCCTAAATCTTGACAGCTTTTGGTATCTTATCAATTACGATTTAGAGTACATGGAGATTAGACGATACCATTTAAATAGCATAAAAGAAGTGGAACTGCAAGATATTGACTTTGAGTTTGACGAAGAGATTATAAGTGGTTTTGACAATGCTATAAATGCTTATTTTGAACCACATATAAAACCTTTTGCTATTGAACTATTTTTAGATAAAAAAGTATCAAAATATTTTTTAAGAAAACCTATCAATCAAACCCAAAGAGTTTTAAAAACTTATGAAGATGAAAGTATTGATATAGAGGTTTTTATTACTGATTTTATGGAGATACTCCCTTTAATACAAAGTTATCTCCCTTATATATTGGTTATTTCTCCTGATGAACTCAATAAAATTATCAAAACAAATTTAGAAGAGTATTTTTCAAAGACTACATAACTGTGTGGTTTGTGCATTGTAAAATTTCCTAAACAAAAAAAAGGAAGAGCAATGTACAAAAATATAAAATCAATCATAAGCAAAGTTTTACTATCTTTGGCTTTATTTACAAGCTACTCTTATGCTGATAATATAGATTTAGTAAAAGACAGCATTATGAGATTTGACAAATCTATAACAGTTGGACAAGCTTTTGATAATTGGGAAAACTGTAAAGATAAAAATTGGACTGAATTTCAAACCAATAATAAAAAGAAAATAGTTGAGTTTACTTGCAAAGTTAATAAAATGGATTGCACCGTTCAATGGCTTATCAACCTTGACGATACATCAGAAGTAATTTATGCAAAGCTTACTCAAAAAGATAAAAATGGAAAAATGTTAGAGAGAAATATAAATCCACTGCAACTTTTAGGGCAATTTATGCGAATAAATAAGTTTATTTTTTTATTGTAATATTGGTATACTATAACCCTATTAAATAATTATAGGAATAATTAGTGGATGTAAATAAAATTTTGGATGACATAAAAAATAAATTGAAACTAGAAAATGATTTAGAATTGGCAAAAACTTTAGGCATTACGAGTAAAACATTAAAATCATATAGGCTAAAAGATACTTTAACTGACTTGCAAGTAAGTCAGTTAGTTATAAAAACATTAAAAGTAAATGAAGAAAATAAATATGATTATGCAATACAACCAATTGTTGAGTTTTACCCTATTAATAAAACAAAAAGCTTAAGAGGAAGAGATTTAAAAATAATATCGAGTGATAGAGATAAGTTTCCACATGAATATGAATTAAAATGCAAACTAGATAAAAGTTATTCTAGTGGACTTTATTCTTTTTATAATTCTCAAGGAAGAATAATTTATGTTGGAAAAACAAAAGATAATTTATGGAAAGAAATTAATCATGCTTTTAATAGATTTAGAGAACCACAAAAAATTTATTCAGTTGATCATACAAAAAAGAAAAAGCCTATAAAAGAGCGATGCGTTTATCTTCATGAAGTCGCTCATTACTTTTCTGTATATGAAACTGAATACTCTTTAACAGATAAGCTAGAGGCTTTAATTATTAGAACCATTCCAAATGATATTACAAATACTAGAATAGAACCATTAATTGACTATTGGAAAATTTAAATAACACACTTAAGGCAAAAAATGACAAAAAGCGATTTAAAGATATTATTGGATATATGTAAAAGTAAAATTGATAAAGGTGCAAGTTTTGAAGATATAAAAAATTTTGTAGTAACTTCCCAAAATGAAGAAATTTTTTTAATTTTGAGAAATGATATCGAGAGTTATTTATTTTTAAAAGAAAAATATAATTTACCCAATATACTTCTTCAACCTACTGGTGCTTCTACCAAAGAAGATTTTGAGATAGAAAATTACACTTCTTGGGCTGAAAAAGAAGTTTATGAAAACATTTGGGAAAAGTGTGTTGGAGATACAGTTTTATTTGTAAAAAATAATAAGATTTTTGCTATTGCTGTTATTGAAGATATTAAAGAAGATACTGTATCATTTCCTGAATATCCATTGAGATATTATTGGAATGACAGTATTAAATATGTCGATATTCCATTAGGGGAATTTAATAAAATTATAAACTATGAAGAAAACTTTACTCCAAGAAAATTTATGCGTATACCAAGAGAATCTATTAAAAAGGCATTTGAATTTCTCAAGCAATTTAATTAAACTACTAATTTATGTAATCTACTAAAGTTATACTTCTAAATATACATTTAGGAGTAGCTTTATGGAAAAAATCTTTTTAGCAATTAGTATCAAAGAAAAAAAGACTAAAATTGCTGTTTTTCAAATAGATAAGAATAATGATATTTTTATCTATGAAGTACACATTATAAATAGTTTTATATCAAAAGATAAGCCAAAAAAACACATCAAAAAAATCTTTAAAAATTTCAATATCTATAAAACTGTAATATCTGTTTATAATGACTGTTCAAATGATTTTAAAAAAGCCCTTACATCTTTTAACTTTGAGTATGAGCTAGTTAATGAACTTTTTATTATAAATGAAGCCATAAAAACAATCGATAAAAGCGAGTTAAAATCTATTGAAACAAAATTGAAATATATTAAAAATGGATGGTTGGATTTTAGTCAAATCAAACATATTGATTTAAATGGTTTAATCCATTATAAATTAAATAATAGGAAATAATAATGGCAACTATTGAGATAAAATACTTAAGAAATAGAGTTGATACGGTTAATAATGGCTTTTTCAGTGCTCTTGGAAAAGAAGCGTTAAGAAATGAGTATATTCGTCAAGTTCAAAATAAAATCAAGGATTTAGAAGATATTGAAAAAGTGATTGAAGTAATAAAAACTATGGAAGATGAAAATAATGTTATTACGCCAAATACAGTTTTTATCGTTACTATAAAGACTGAAAAATATTATTTGTTAAAGAATTTTAAACTCATTTCAAAAGATGAATTTGAAAGGCTAGATTTTGTTCCTTTCATAAAATTTGATAAATCAAATTGTGATACATCAAAGGAAGAACAAAGAGTCAATAAAATATTAAAATATAAAAATTCTGATGAGGCGATTGAATTTATCAATGAGTACATAAAGGATATGCCAAAATATTTAGAAAAAATTTCCACTAAACCCAATAAAATATTTTTATATGATTTAAATAATAAAAAAGGTATTGAACAAGAATTCAATATTTGTAATTACACAGTAAATGGGAATATCACACCTTAAAGGATTGTGCCAGATTCCCAATGATAAGTTGCCATCCATCAATGATGATAAAGAAGATAATCTTAATGGGCAAAGAGATCATAACAGGTGGCAACATCATCATCCCTAAACTCATTAGAATTGAAGCCACAATAATATCAATAACCAAAAACGGCAAAAAGATTAGAAATCCTATTTCAAAAGCAGTTCTTAGTTCGCTGACAATAAAAGATGGCATAAGCAGTGTCAGAGGAACTGCGTCAATATTTTGAGGGTTTTCTATGTTTTTTATTCGATAAAATAGGGCTAAATCTGATTCTCGTGTATTTTTTATCATAAACTCTTTGAAAGGTTTTATCCCTTTTTCTAATGCTTCTTCATATCCCATTTTTTCTTCCATATAGGGTTTAACCGCTGTTTCCCAAGAGGCTTTTCCATAAGGTTCCATGATAAAAATGGTCATAATTAATGCCAAAGAAATAATCACTTGGCTGGGAGGTGTTTGTTGTAATCCCATGGCTTGTCGTAACAGTGAAAAGACAATAACAAAGCGTGTAAAGCTTGTCACCATCAAAAGCAGGGTTGGAGCAAGCGCTAATAGGGCTAAAAGTAGGGCGATATTAATGGTTCGTACAAATTGGGCAGGTTGATCGACTGCTGCTACGGAAAGATTAATCATGGGTGCATCAGCTGCAAAGAGGCTTGTTGTTAAAAAAAGCAGTACAAAAATAGATATTCTCAATATAAAGTTCCTAAAAAATAATGTTTGAATGATACCACAATAACAATTAATTTATAAAAATTATTCTTCTTTTTTAATATAGCCCAATTCAAGAAGCTTATTGAATATTTTAGTCGTAATTTCTCCCCCCGCACTTCCTCCATGTCCACCGTGTTCGACAATAACCGTTACGACATATTGTGGTTTTTCAAAAGGTCCATACGTGGTTAGCCAAGCGTGTGAACGGTGGTAGTATTCCAATTCATGTTCCTTCATCCTTACTTTTTCAGATTGAGGAATTGTTACAACTTGAGCCGTTCCTGTTTTGGCAGCTAAGGTTACTTTACTGTTTCTTAAGTGCCATTTTGCTGTTCCACCACTTTCATTGGCAACATCGTACATGCCTTCTTGTACGAGTTTAAGATGTTCGGGATTAATATCAAGCAGTTTTGGTTCTTTATAGTTTTGTTCATAAAAATGAGGCTGTGGAAGTTTTCCCGTTGCTAAAGATGCAGTATAACGTGCTATTTGCATTGGTGTGGTTAAAACATACCCTTGTCCAATGGAAGAGATAACGGTTTCTCCGGCATACCATGATTTATTGAATTTTTCTTTTTTCCACTCTCGATTTGGATTGACTCCTACAAATTCATTCACTTGATCTACACCCGTTTTTTGCCCAAATCCAAATTTTGCCAAGGTTTCATTCATATTATCTATGTCAACTCGTAAACTGCCTTTATAAAAGAAATCATCACAACTTTCTCGAATGGCTTTTCTGAAATTTACACTTCCATGCCCTTCTGGTTTCCAACATCTAAAATTTCGTCCTCCTAAAGGCATCTCACCATTGCAATACACAGAAAAATTGGGGTCAAGATTGTGTTCTAAAAAAGAGAGGGCAACCCCCATCTTCCAAACAGAACCAGGAGGATATAACCCACTTATGAGTTTATTGGTAAAAGGATGATTAAAATCAGTTCTTAAGACTTCCCACTCTTTATTGGTAATACCATTGACGAAGATATTATTATCAAATTCGGGGAAACTTCCTGCTGCAAGAAGTCCACCGGTATTGACATCCATAACAACGACAGCACCACTTTGGTCTCCAAAGAGTTCGTGAATAAACTCTTGCAGTTTAATGTCTATGGTTGTTTTAATGTTGTTATCGGTTGATACAGGTTTTTCTTCTAATACTTCTAAATATTTGTTGTAGGCATTGACTTTAACGTCTTTATAACCCAATTCTCCTTGAAGGCGTTGATTGTAAAATTTTTCTAAACCATTTTTTCCAATAATACCGCTGTATCGTGATACGAGATTTTCTTCAATATCGTCTTTAGAGGCTTTCCCCACATAACCAATAATATGTGAAGCTATAAATTTATAGGGATAATATCGTTTAATCGCGGATTCCACTTTGAGATCTTCCATCGCATTAAAGAGGGTGTATTTATTAAAAAAAGTATCGTAGTCAATGTAATCGACAAGGGTGACATGGGTGTGACGATACGGAGAATCCAGTTTTAAATATTTTTTAATTAACTCATCTTTCGTAAATTGAGGAAAATGTAAGGCAATGGTTTCACAAATCGTATCTAATATCTCTTTATTTTTATACGAACGCAAATGCGGTTTGACACTGATAGAAAATCCCAAATTATTAATGGCCAAAGCAACACCATTTCTGTCTTGAATAATACCACGAGAAGGGGCTTCATAAATACGTTTAATGTAGTTTTGTTTGGATAACTCTTCATAATAGGTATTGGATTTAATACTGAGAAAATAGAGCCGTCCAAGCAGCAAGACAACAATAGCAACAATAAAAATTACAATAAAATTAATTCGTTTCAAGGGAGCAGTCCAATAATGATAATGTCTAAAATAAGATTAAAAAATAAAATCTTTATAAGCGTAAAGTTGGTGTCGTTTGAAATTGACCAAATAATTAATATGCCAATGTACAACAAAACAATTTGCAATAAATCACTGACCGAGTCAATCACCATTACACGGGTTAAAAAAGGAATTAAATACACATAGATAAATGACCCCAACAGTAATATGCTAAAAGGGATAAAACCATTGTTTAATTCAATGAATAAGATTGCTAAAATAACATAAATCATAGGGTAATAGTTTTGTGTTTTTAAACATCGTGTGTACGCTGTAAAAATGACCCCTATGAGCATAATATTTAAAAAATAAATCGATGAAATAAGATTGGTAATGATGGTAATAGCACATAAAGAAAAAAGAACAAAAGAATTGTCAAATATATTTTTTTTTGCGTTTATTACATCACTCAACTTAGAAAAACTCCATTTTTTTGCGTGATTATATTATAAATATTCTTAATTACTATAGTGTGTTTTTTTGGGTGAGACGATAAATAAAACTGAAAATTTCAGCAACGGCTTTGTACATTTCAGGAGGGATTTCTTTGTCGATTTCCACTTGGCTGAGTAACTCTATTAAATCTTCATCTTTTTTAATAGGAAGGTTATTTTCTTGTGCAATTTTTATGATATTTTTAGCAATATCCCCTTTGCCTTTAGCCACAACTTTTGGGGCATTGTTTATGGTGTTATCGTATTTAAGAGCGGCTGCTTTTTGGATGAATTGTTCTTGGGTATGTTGCATTTAAACTCTTATATTAAGCCCAAAACTTAAATCAGATAAAGGAGTAAACGCTTGCAGTTCTTCTTTTTCAAGGCTCTCTTCCTCTGTTAAATCAAGCAATTTTATACTCGTAGGAACTAACCCTACACCACGAAGACTTTGTGTTAATTGCGATAAATTCTCTTGAATAGTATTTTTAAAAGCAGTTTGTTGGGCTTTAATAATGATATCAATATGGTTTTTATTGTACATCCCTAAGAGTAAATCAAGTTTTCCATGCTCTTTGAGTTTAAGGTTGATTTGACAATAAAAGATTTCATTTTCCCCTTTGGTGGTGGCAATCGTACCATCTTCTAATAAATCCCATAAAAATGGCAAATAGACAAAATTTGAATTGGAAGTAACGTTCATCAGTTGGTTAAAATCAATTTGTGTTAAGAGTTTATCCACTTGTTTGAGAATCTCTTGAGTATTGGAAGCCGAAGGATTTGAACTTAACTCTTTTTGCACTTGTAAAAGAAGGGCTTTCATATCCGAAGAGATATCCTCTTTTAAAAGATTCATTGCCATATTGGGATTGGTAAAAACAGGATTGTTTAAAATATTTTTGGTGACTAATGGCTCTAAACTGTTAAAAAGCGTTTGCAATTGTTGTAATGGTGAAGCAGTAGTGCTGTTGGTATTCAGTTGTCCCAATGTTTGATTTAATGTTGTTACAGGCGTACTTAAGAGTAATTGTTTTAAGTTCGATAACAACTCTTTACTCTGAGTTGTTAATTCTTGTGACGTTAATGGGTTTGAATTAAGCAGTTTATCCAGTACATTTAAAACATCGTTGGCTTTTGGATTGGGCAGGGTTTGTACGAGTTGTTTTATCTCATTTAAAAGTGTGGTTGTTGCATTGGGTAAATTACTTAGTGTTGGGGCGTTAAGTCCCTCTTTATTGACAAGCTGTTCCAAACTGTTGGTCAGAGTTTGAAGTTGTGCTAAAGGAGCAGAGAGATTGGTTTGATTGGGAAGTGGTGGTGTACTTTGTAATAATTGCTTTAAATTGGACAATAACTCTTTAGTGTTTGTGAGTAAATCTTGGGGATTAGGACTGCTTGTATTACTCATCATTTTATCGAGCACATTCAAAATGTCATTGGTTTTGGGGTGTTGTATGTTTTGGACGAGTTGTTTAATTTCATTTAAAAGATTCAGAATATTATTGGGCAAGTTACCCACAGCTTGTGCCAGTTTTGATTCTAAAAAAACGCCAGAATTACTGATTTGGGTTTGAATATTTTTATCGTTCATGGAGGTAATATTAAGTAAAAACTTCTCTATTTTATCTTGGAACTGACTCAATGAAGGCACTTCTTTTAGCTGTTGTAACAAGGTTTGTACCTCTTTGGGGAAATTGCCTAAATCACTAAATACATTGGAATTTTTGAGTAAATTTAAAATAGTATCATTGCTTTTAGTTCCATTAATCACATCATTAAAAAGATTTTTCAATATATCTTGCGTTGTTGTTGGTTTATTAGAAGTAGTATTAAATAATTGAGTTAAATCGGCTTGTTGTAAAGCCTCTTTTATGACTTTGTTATCATTGGGTAAAAGAATATTTAAAAGATTATTGTTTGTGATTTCCATGTAAAAAGTATAACATAAAGTTGTAAGAAATGGATAATTATAGGTGGTGCGAATGGTGAGAATCGAACTCACACTCCCAAACGGGAACGGGATTTTAAGTCCCGCGCGTCTACCAGTTCCGCCACAC
>Ga0265294_10002958_pt1 | contig 22059 bp, 16 predicted proteins | sample MunlanPumphouse3_FD_192504 | JGI IMG/M metagenome (GOLD analysis project Ga0265294, IMG submission 192504) | Groundwater microbial communities from a municipal landfill in Southern Ontario, Canada - Pumphouse #3 | ecosystem: Environmental > Aquatic > Deep subsurface > Groundwater | place... | reverse complement strand
CATAACCTGCTTTATTTGCAGATATAGAAAAGGAAGTCATATTTTTAAAGGGATTAGGTGAGTTTGCTTTAAGAATCATCACAGCAGGAACCTGGATAATATCATCTTGTATAGGGTCGCTGGTATGACAGATAAAAGGAATGTTATAAGTGCCAAGATTAGGAGAAGTGAGTTCAAAATGGAAATAAGCAAAACCTGTAGAACCGACTATTAGATTGAGATGAAAACCTTTCACCTGTCCAGAACTCAGGTTTAAGGGCATAGAAATACCACCCGGATAGCAATTCCCTTCTTCATCGCAATAATTGAAATACCAGTTGGCTGGAGCATCATCCACCACTATTCTCATATTAAAAGTGTCCGCTGCACCGAGATTGAATATCCATAACGGTTCCGAAAGAAAATTGGAATTAGGGTCAACAATGATATTATTCCCCTCCCAATCATAGGCACAACGCAGATAATACTCAGGTAATAAAAGAGTGGAAGTGCTTTGTAAAATAACCTGATTATCAACTTCTACCAAGGCTATTGCCCAGATATTATCAGGCTCTACAGAACCATCATAGGAAAAATTATCGCTGATAGTGACTTCTTCGCCCGGTCCAGTTAAATTTATATTATGATAGAGATATTGCCTTGCCACATTATTATAGGTTCCCATAGAGTTCTGCGCTAAAATCAATATGAGCTTTTGATTAATTAAAGAAAGTTCAGGATCAAGCATTTTAACCGTAACTGAAATAGCACCCGTTTCAGTATTAAAGCTGGTAATATCCATTTTTAAGGGGGATGCGGAGAATTTATAACTATTAACTATATTATTGTAAATTCCTGTTCCTGGTGCACCTGTGACAGAGCTTTCCCGATTAAAAAAGATAGTGGGTAGAATCTCTACTCCTAAATCATTTATCCTCTCGTTCACACTCACATTGCCTAAATTATTATCATTTTGAAAAAGATGGGTAGCAATAAATTCTCCTCTATTGGTGTTATCCAGCACCTCATTTAATTGCATCATTGCTTCATTGCAATCAGAATTGTCTTGAATCAGACATAATTCCGCCAGAGAAGTGCGTGGAAAATAATTTGGATTAGCCACAAGAAGTGCTACACTCATCAAGAGTATGAGAACAAGTGTCTTTTTCATAATAATCTCCTATTTAAAAACGGGTAGTCATTTCTAATTTTATGCCAGAAAATGGAGCTACATAACGACAGATTCCATTACGGCATACTTTCCCTCCAGCTTCTTTTCCCACCAATAACAGGATATCAGTTTCGGAAAAAAGAGGATATTTTACTTGCACAGAAGGCATATAACGACTTTGTGTCAGGTGCGAAAAATCTTTCCACCAACTCTGTAATGCCAGAGAACAGGAAAGTTTATTAAAACTGGTATCAAACTGGATTTTAGGTTCATAATGAGAAGTTTCCACATCATAAACCTGCTTTTCCACTACTTTAAACTCTCCAGATAGGGTAAAAGGATTTTTCTTTCCGGGAAATTGAAGATTGAAACCAGGATAGGATTCCTTTTGCCAGTGACTGAGAATTTCATCTATCTTCTCTACCTGACTGTAGGAAAGAGATGCCATTTTTAAATCCTTATTCCAATCCAGACTAACAAAGAAATCATTCATTTTTACTTTATGATTGTGATTCCAGGCTTCCGCATAATCCAGATTGAAAGTCCAGTATTTTAAGAAGGCAAAGCTCATCCAGCCCTGCAAACCTTCTTCATCCAAGCCCGAGCTTTGATTATCTGCCAGAGTTTCATTATGATGATTAGCTAAAGGGATATCCTGCAGATGGTTAAAGTAATCAAAGCCATCATAGTATTTATAAGCACCACCAATCTGTAAAGGACCAAAATAAGTGCTGAGATTGCCATAAATAGCAGAGCCATTATCATTACTATATGCTTTTTGGCGTTGAGCCAGCTCTATGGAACCGTCTATCCAATCTTCTTGAAATGAAACTCTTCCTCCCAGAATATTATCTTCTTTATAGGAAGAGCCTATATATGATTGTAAAGAAAGGGCAGTAACTCCAAGAGTCAAGGGTTCCAAAACAGGATATTGAAGGTCTGCTCCATAAGCTAAATCCAATTTTCCTCTATTTATAGGATTATTGTAAGCGGAATAAAGTGCCTTCACCCGCAGTTTATTATCATAGGAAAAGCGAAAACCATTCACTCTGTAGTCATCATCCATTTCCAAATCCTGGTAACTGCGAAAAATCAATCCACTGCCAAAGGTTTCTTCCATAAATCCAGCATAAACTTGATAGTTATTCCGGTTATAACTGGCATAAAGTTCCTTCCAGCCAAGATTTAAACGGTCTGGATTAAGTTCTGCTAAAAGTTCACTTTGCTCAATGCTATATTTAGGCAGTTCCGCAATAAACTTCATCCCGAAACTAAAATCCTTATAGCCCAGATTGAAGGCAAAGGAATCGTAAAAGTAACAATTTAAAGAATCGGATGCAGCACGATAAACGAAACTGGTTTGATTTAAACCATTAACCGTCAAAGTAGTTTGAGCAGGGATAAAAGTTATTCCTGCCAGGAAAATAAGTAGTAATAAAATTACTTTTCCTGGCAATCGGGACATTTTTCGGTGCAGGTGCATTCTTCTCCTTCTTCATTTGCCAGACCTAAAAGTTTACGAACCTTATGCTCATACTCTTTTTCAACCCCTGGTTCATAACCAAGATGAGAATAGACTATCTCTCCGGTCTTATCCAGAATAAAAGTATGAGGTGGATTTTCCACATTCAATTTCTTGGCTAAAGTCTTATCTGGATCAAATAGTGTAATAAAGCTATAGTTTTTACTCTTCAGATAAGCTTTTGCTTTGGGTTGAGCTTTGGGTGCATCCAGAGAAATTAAAACCACCGTCAAGCTATCATACTTATTAACCAGTTCCTGTAAAGCTGGCATAGCTTGTTTGCAGGGCTGGCAATAATCTGCCCAAAAATCAATGATAATAGGTCCCTTCCCTAAAAGTTCACTTAAGCTCACATTCTTCCCACTTTCATCAGGCAAACGGAAATCTGGCATTGGTTCAGCCATTAATATTGCTACGAGAAGTAAGAGTAGAGTTAGAATTGTTAATTTTTTCATTTTTTGTTCCTCTTTTTATTTTTTAGATTTAATAATATGGTCAAGAGCAATCTCTATTCCGCTATGAATCTTGGCATTGTTCTCAAACACAGGAGGTTTAGTTTGTGCGAAAATAACTATTGCCGAATCATTTGGAATAGTTATGGATGAGGTTAAAGAAAAACTTATTGGTCCCTCTAAATCAGAAGAAGTAAGGGTTTTACTTCCTTGAGCCAGCACCACATTCCGAACATAATCATAATTGGTGTTTTGAAAGGGAGAGACCTTATCAATTAACGCATAATTCAGGTAAAGATTGGTTAAATCCAGTTCAGGATTTAGCAGTTGTAAAGTGATAGAACCTGTAACCTGTTTGTTATTTATCCGGATAACCGGGTAAAGATACAGAATATCAGCATCTTTTTCCAGTAAACTCTGAATGGCAGTATCATATTCTGCAAGAATGGCTGGACTGTTTCCCATAAGAGCCATTTCTCCTTGAATTATAGAACTGGGAAAAGGAGGATAACCATAATATTGATAAACCTCATCTCCCGGAATTGCCAGTTGGTCGCTAATATGATGTTCCAGATAACTTATTCTTTGTGGATAAGCGTCCTGCCATTTATTTAACTTATTTTCTACCACGGGACAATTAGGACAGGTGAGGAAGGTGAAATATTCTATTATAATATGCTCTTTTGTAGAAGGATAAGAGCCAGAAAGTTGATTTCCTCTTAAGAGCCATTTTCCTTCACGCTGGACAATATGTTCTGAATAAAAAAGGCTATCCACCAACACAGTTGACTCTCTATCCGTGGTTATAAGCAATCTCCAATCAGCTAAAGCAGTGGTTTCAGAGAGCATTTCAGAACTTATAAGTGTGACCTGTGCTTGTGCTTCTGGTGCAACACTATAGATACTCTGTAACCAATTTCGGATATCCTCTTTCTGCAATCCATAATACAGATAATCCTCGGCATAAAATTGCATCACATTATCTATCATATTTTCTGATTGAGAATTAAGAATATCTTCAAGAGGAGAAAACAATTCTGTTTCTAAATTCACTGTAACAGGTGGCTGAAAATTATGAGTAAAACGGTCACAACTGGTGACAAAAAGTATTGATATAAGCGTAATCAGGAGCAATAGATTCCTTTTCATTGCTTCTCCTTTACTGGGATGTGTTCCAGAGCCTTCTTTAGGTCTGATTTACTGAATAATTCTGGCATTTTAATCGGTTCTTCCCCTGGAATAAAGAGCATATTAAAGGGCACTCCTATACTTCCATATTGCAACATAAAGTCTTTTAAGACAGGGTTTTCACGAGTGAAATCTCCTTTTAAACGAATCACCCCGCGTCTTTCAAATTCGGCTATAATATCTTCTTGATTGAGCACTTTCCTCTCATTAGTCTTGCAATTGGTGCACCAGTCAGCACCGATTTCTACATAGACTGGTTTCCCTTCTTCTTGCAACTTATAAAAAAGTTCGGGAGTGAAAACATACCAGCCTTCCTGTTCTGCTGGTTGCATTCCTTCCACTTGCACTTGTTCTTGTTTATTAACTTCCTTTTCTGGTTCCCATTTAAGATAGTAGGAAGCACTCCAGATAATAATAGCAATTGCCACAAAGCCTAATAAAAATTGCACCCATTTCTTATATTGAGGACGGACAAATCTTCCATAAAGCCAGGCAGCAACACCCATCCAGAAAATAAAAAGCAAGGTATTTATCAAAAAAGGACCACTTTTAGTTAAACTCCAGATATTAGACACATATTTCCAGGTGAGCCACAAAAGCACAAAGCCCATAGCTTCTTTGAATATATTCATCCATTCACCGGGTTTGGGAAGAGCTTTAAGCGCTTTCGGGAAAAGACTTATAACGATAAAAGGTAAGGCAAAACCAAAGCCTATCAAGAGGAAAAATAGAACTAGCATTGGTGATGATAGACGAAAAGCTACTTCTAAAGCCGGTCCCATAAATGGTCCCATACAGGAAAAACCCATCAAGAACGCAAATACTCCATTGAAAAACGAACCAATGTATCCTCCCTTTGAGGTTGCCTTTGCTGCTGTATTCATTCCCGGTAAAGTTATCTCCCAAACATTTAATAAAGATAATCCAAAGAGGAAAAGGATGCTCATCATAATGAGATTATAGGTTACGCTTTGACTCAAAAAGCCATAAGTTAGATTAACACCAGATACTCTTGCAATCACAAAAACAGCTGCTATAGCTCCAAAAGAGAGAAGCACACCCAATGTGTATAAAAGAGTATGCATCATCAATTTAGTTATGTCTTTTTGAGCCTGATTAATCATACTCATAGCTCTAATAGGCAAAATAGGAAGCACACAGGGCGTGAAGTTTAAAACAATACCTCCCAAAATAGCTAATAACATATATATAAGGATATTTCCGTTCTCTTCTTTTTTGGTTGGAACTGACGGCGCTTCTTCATTAGTGGTGGTAGAAACACTTGTAGAAAGTGTATCCATTGTTTTTTCATTATTATTTTCTATATTTTGTATGTTCTCTTTTGTGGCTATTGTTGAAGCAGGAAGGATTTCCAGCTGAACCGTTCCTTCCACAGTTTGAGGTGGGTCACAAAATCCGCTACTTTTATGACAGAGTCCATATTGAAGTTCAGCTTTGATGGATAATTTTCCCGGTTTGGCTTCAGATTTCACTGTAAAAGGTTTTGAAAGTGTGAATTCCCCATAATATTCCCAGATACCATCCGTTATCTTATCCGGTTCAGGATAGATAGTAGATTCAAAATTTAATTGAGGATAAGAACCAATTATTTGAAGAGTTAGATATCCATTTTCACCTTCAGAAGGGTCATAGGATTGCTTTTTATCAGAATCTTGAATTATTACTGTAGCTTTAAGGATTCCTTTATCACCTGGTTTTAATTGATTAGGATTGATACTGAATTGAACTTTTTGAGCTGAGCAAATTGACGCTACTATAACCAGTAGAAAAAATAGCAATAAGATCTTATTTCTGGTTTGCATAAATTCTCTCGGTTTAATATTTCATTATTGTCAAAAATGGGAGCAATTTGCATTCCATCATTAAATAATATCTAGCTAAAACTTTTATTATCATCAGTTAATCTGCTTTAGAGAAGCTTATCTTTGTGCTGTTTTTGAAGATATTCCACTACCTCTTTGACCTTCTCACTTTGATCTTTTGAAGTGATCAGAAGTGCATCATCAGTTTCCACTATACAAATACCATCCACACCAATAAGAGCAACAAACTTATCGCTATAAACATAATTGTCCTTGGCATTAAGGGCAAAACCGTCATTTTTAAAAGTATTCTGATTTTCATCTTTAGGTGAGATATCAGCTAGAGTTTTCCAAGAACCAACATCACTCCAGCCAATATTGACAGGTATTACTGCACGCAATTTTGCTTTTTCCATAACTCCTATATCTATAGGAATCCGGGGCATTTTACTATATACTGCAGCTATTTCTTCTTCGGTTGCAAAAGATTGTTTCAATTGTAAAACTTCTTCTGCTATTTCCAGAGTTTCTGGAATAAATTCTTGTAAGGCATTATGGATAGAACTTAAGGTCCAGCAAAAGATTCCACTGTTCCAGAAAAAGGTTCCTTGCTTCAGAAATTCTCTAGCCGTATCAAGGTCTGGTTTCTCTTTGAATTGTTTAACGAAATAAATACCTTCATCTATCTCTTCTCCTTTCTCAATATAGCCATAACCAGTAGCCGGATAATTAGGAATAATGCCAAAAGTAATCAACAACCCTTTTTGAGCTGCAGTCTCAGCTTGCTTCAGTGCTTCAATAAAGGAAGCAGTATCCTGAATAATATGGTCAGCTGGAAGAACTACCATAGTTTCATTTGCTGCATAGATAGCATTTAGATATTCCACGCTCAAAGCTATACAGGGTGCAGTATTCATTCCGAAAGGCTCTATTATAATATTTTCGGGTGGAAGTGAGGGAAGATGTTCTCTCACTAGAGTTGCCTGAAAAGAGGAAGTTACCACATAGACCTTTTCTGGTGGAATTAAAGATTCAAGACGCTCAAAAGTTAACTGCAGCATTGACTTATCTCCGACTAGGCGAAGATATTGTTTGGGAAAAGTAGTACGGCTTAAGGGCCAAAACCTCGTACCTGAACCTCCAGCCATAATCAGTGCTATCATCTCCAACTCCTCAAGACTCTATTATTTGAACATTTTTAGGATAATCATATTTCCAGACAGAAGAAGGTATGCTTTGATTTAGCTTAATAGAAGAAAAATTGTAGCTAACTGAATTTTCTGTTTTATCCTTATAGCTCAGTTTATAGATTAGACCATTGTTTTTATCTAGAGTAGCAGAAAGAGATTGGATAAAATTATCATTCTTAGGAATTAACTCTACATTAACTCTATCTTTCGTTTCTGAACTTATTGATACCTTAGATTTATTCCAGTAGCTTTGCAATATCTCCACTGGATTTAATTTCTCATATTCAGGTTGCATTAGAGTGCGAAAAAGTGTGTTAGAAGAAGCATCATAAAGTTCCAGGCTACCATTTTCAATCTTCAGTCGCTGCATTGTAGGGTCATCAAAATGCATTAACATTTTTCCGGGAGTAAAATAGATAGTTCCTTTATAGGTAATTGTTTTTTTTAATTGAGCATAGTAATTGGTCTGTTGCACTTGCGCTTGAAAAGAATGAAGGTTATCATAGAATGAGTTCACTTTTTGATAAACTTCGCTAGTAGTGATACTTAGCAGCATCCAACCACAGCTAAGCAAGAGAGATACAATAATAGCTTTCTTCATTAACTCTTAAAAAACTCCTTTTTATGCTGATAGCTACAGATAAAAACTCCTTCCCTAATTAGCACAAGATTAAAATTTATTCTTCGCGTATTACGCCTCTACGAATTAAGTCTTCCGTTGTTGCCAGCACCTCTCTGGATTTAGAACCCATATGTGGTCCTATGATATTAGCTCGTTCCAGCAGATCAATTAATCTTCCAGCTCTTGCATAGCCAATTCTAAAGTGCCTTTGTAACATTGAAACAGAGGCGGTGTTTGCTTTGACCACCAATCTTGCAGCCTCTGGAAATAGCTCATCATCATATTCAAAATAGCCTAGTTCTTCAATGGATTGAATCGGCAAAACAAAATCATCTTCAGGTTTAGGTTGGGTTTTGAGAAATTCACAAACCCGAGCAATCTCTTTATCGGATACAAAAGCTCCATGTATGCGTTCAGGTTGTGCTTTCCCTGGAGGTAAGAATAGCATATCTCCATTGCCTAAAAGTCTTTCAGCTCCAATCTGGTCTAATATCACGCGAGAATCTACTTTGGATGATACCTGAAATGCAATTCTAGCAGAAAAATTAGCCTTTATAATACCTGTTATAACCTTAATGGAAGGTCTCTGAGTAGCCAGAATCAAATGAATACCTACGGCTCGAGCCATTTGAGCTAACCTTGTGATAGGCAATTCAATATCTTTGCCACTGGTAAGAATCAGGTCAGCAAATTCATCAATGATAATAACAATATAGGGTAATTTATCTAGTTCTTCTTCTTGAGCAGCTTTTTCATTATAGGTATTGATGTCACGTACGCCAGCATCATGCAGCAATTCATAGCGTCTTTCCATTTCTTTAACTGCCCAGTATAAATTATTCATAGCAGTTCCCGAATCTGTAACCACGGAACCAAGTAGATGCGGCAAGTCATTATATCCTGTGAGTTCTACTCTCTTCGGATCAATGAGGATAAGCCTTAAATCTTCAGGAGTGGTGCGGAAGAGAAAACTCATAATAATAGTGTTTATACACACACTTTTGCCACTTCCTGTTGCTCCTGCAATCAGTAGATGTGGCATCTTTGCCAAGTCACTGACAACGGGTCTCCCACTAATATCTTTTCCTAAACCAAATGCCAGCTTAGAATTCATCGCTTTCATTTCCTCGGAAAGGAGCAAATCCTTTAGATAAATCATATCTCTGGTCAGATTAGGAATCTCAATTCCGATAAGACCCCTTCCTGGAATAGGTGCTTGCACTCTAATAGATTTTGCTTTAATCGCTAATGCCAGGTCATCAGCTAGAGAAGTAAAACGATTAACCTTCACACCTTTAGCAGGTTCCAATTCATATTGAGTGATAATAGGTCCGATATTTACATTCCGGACCTCTGCTTCTATGCCAAATTCCGCTAATTTATTTTTCAAAATCTGACTGGTATTTAATATCTGATTTTCTATTTCCTTACGATCTTTATCGGATAATTTCAATGGACTTTCCAGAAATTCTTCAACCGACGGAATAACATAGGATGGTTTATTCATATCCCCAGGAGGTCCAAAAACTTCTATTATAGGTGAAGTCTTATCCTTGGAGAAAACTTCCTCTACTTTCTCAGTAGTAGTTTTTTCTTCTGCCTTATTTGTTATATGATTTTGAATTACAGGTGTAACAGTAGATTTAACCTCTTTCCCATTGATAGACAATTCGCCTTCTTTCTTATCAAAAGATGCTTTCTTACGATGCTCAGAGATGCTATAACGCACTTTAGAAAACCAGAGTTTTAGTCGTTCATATTCAAAAATTAAGATAAGGCATAATACTATCCCTAAGATCAGTAATAAAGAAGCTCCGAAATTACTAAATATAGCAGATAATCCAATCCAAATAGCACGGGGAAGAACACTATGAGAATAGTCATTTAATTCCTTAGTTAAAATCACCTGCAGAAGAAATCCAGCAATAAGAATAAGATAGAACTTTTGATATTGTCTTTTTTTATTCGGTTCCAAAAAATATAGAAAGGACATTATCAACAACAATGTAAAACCTATAAAGGAAAAATAATATCCTAGAAGATAGCTAAAAACATAACCTACTGCGACTCCAAAAACTCCAATAGGATTCTCCACTTGCACTTCTTTCTGAAAGGGCCAGGTGTACACATTCCCATGCAGACTTAGAACATCTTTATCATTTAGGATAGATTCCAATCCATAGATTAGACTGATTACTACTAGAATAGAAAAGATAGTCACCAAACCGGAAATTAGTCTCTTCTGCCAGGTTTTCATACCCTTTTTTTGATTGCGGTGGTTTCTTTTATTATAATTATTCATAGATTTTGCTTTTCCCCCTAAACATTGAAACGGATGAAAAGGATGTCTCCATCCTGCACAATGTAATCCTTCCCTTCCAGACGGAAGAGACCCTTTTCTCGCAGATGTTTTTCGGAGCCATATTCCATCAGATTATTAAAGTTGAAGCATTCAGCTCTAATGAAACCTCGTGCTAAATCCGAGTGTATCTTTCCTGCTGCTGTAACTGCATTACTACCTTTTTCAATGGTCCAGGCACGAACCTCATCTTCTCCTACAGTAAAGAAACTGATATAACCAAGCAATGAATAGCATAAATGGGTTAAACGGTCTTTTATACTTTCCTCAATGCCCATATCTTCCATAAAGAGCTTAGCTTCAATGTCATCCAGTTTACTCAATTCCTCTTCAAATCTACCAGCAATTACTTCCGCTAGATATCCTTTTGGCTGAATTTCTGATTTAAAACTATCTAACTGATGATAATCATCTTCACTGCAATTTATAAGCACTATCATTGGTTTCTGAGTAAAAAAGCGAAAACCTCGTATAACTTTTTCCTCTTCTGTATTAAGTTGCATCTCTCGTAAAGGTTTTCCCGTTTGAAGCTGATTACAAACCTCTTCTAAAACCTTATCTTCAAATTGTAAAGCGGGAGTTTTTACTCCTCTTTTATAACCCAACTCTATCTTTTCTCTCCTTTTTTCTGCTACCATTAGATCCATTAGAATCATTTCTTCTTCAAAGTTTGACAATTGCCTTAAGATATCTCCTAAAGGATAGAGTTCTTCCAATTCTTCATCCGAGAAAGCACGTAAGACCAGCACGAAACCATCACTAGTTTTAATATCAGAAAACATTGCATTATCGGGATTTTCACTAGAGATAGAAAAAATACCAGGATAATCATGGTATTCAATCTGGGCATAAATAGTTTTCTTAGGCTGATAAATTTCACTTAATTTAGTAACTCTTTCATCCGGAACCTGAACTACTGCCACATTAGGTTCATTTGCCCTCGGAGCATATCTATCGGTTGAAGCAGAACTTCCGGTTAAGGCATTGAAGATAGTAGTTTTACCAGTTTTAGGTGGTCCGATAATGCCTATCTTCATATTAATCTTTCTCCACGGAATCTTTTAAAACTTTTAACTCTGCTCTGGTTAAATATCTCCAGCGACCGATTGGCAGGTCTTTTAGCTTCAGATTAGCAAATTGCACTCTTCTAAGTCTTAAAACTTTTGCCCCAACTGCTTCCATCATCTGGCGAATTTCCCGTTTTTTCCCTTCGGTTAACACTATCTTTAGGGTCATTCCATTATCTGAGGAGTTTTTCACATAAACTCCTGCAGAATGAGTTATCCCACCTTCAATTTGCACTCCCTGTCTTAAAGTGTTTAATTCTTGTTTTGTTAATCTCTTATTTATCTTAACCTTATAAACTTTTTCTACCTTGGAGGAAGGATGAGTGAGTAAATTTAGTAGTTCTCCATCATTCGTTAATAAAAGCAGTCCTTCGGAATCTTTATCCAACCTTCCAGCATAACGCAGGTTTTGAGCATTATCAGGTAAGAGATCATAGATGGTTTTACGATTGAATTCATCGGAATGCGTGACCAAATAGCCTCTTGGTTTATTAAGCATCACATAGATTTTCTCTTTTTGCGGATAAACCTTTTTGTCCTTATAGGTTACAACATCTTTTAAGGGGTCAATTTTACTGCCTAAATCAATACAGATTTCACCATTTACCGATATTTGACCTGATTTTATTAAGTTATCTGCCCCTCTACGAGAACAGATGCCAGATTCTGCCAAAAAATGGTTAAGACGAATGGTATCACCAGGTTTCAAGGCTGTTTTGGATGATATTTTTGAAGAGCTGAGAGACAAGCTCATCTATCGCCTCCTCTTTACTTCTAGATTTAGCAGTACTGGCTGATGATACAGCATAGGGTTCAGTTAGCACCAAATTTTTATTTTCATAGATAATCTGATTATTTATCAAATCCGTAAAAACCACACTACAGGTCAATTTTAACATATAGTCTTGCACATTATTCCAGCTGTCATAACTATATACATCTTCTTCCCATTTCAAAATAGTTCCTTCCACCACACAATCTGGTTGCTGGGTAACCAGTTTCAATCTTCCATCTTTCTGAAATTGTCTTACCAAACCATTATAGATAATATCACCTAGTTCAAACTCTGTAGACCTATTCTCAAAAGGGCGAATAGCAACTTTTTTCAAATGGGGATAAACATTTGAATAAACAGAATATGAGCAGCCACATAGGACTACTACAATCAGTCCTAAATAAATAAATTTCTTGACCATTATTCCTTTTTCAAAAATTGCTTTATACTTGTCAAGTTAAACCTTGATTATATTATATAGTAAAAAATAACATCAATAAAGGAGGTTAGCAATGGCAAAACGATATATATCGCTAGCTGATGCTGCTAAAAAATTGAAAGTCTCAGATAAGGTAATCCAGGAAATGATTAATAGTAAGATCTTTGAGACCAAAATGATAGGGAAAACTCTCAAGATTGATGAGGATTCTCTTAATGAATGGCTGGAAAACCTTAATGAATCAGAAGAAAAGATGCTTGCGTTAAAGCGAGTAACCTGCCATTTTGAAGAATATATGCGTCCCGAAAACATCTTCTTGGATTTTGAGGCAGAAAACAAATATGACGCTATCCGTATACTGAGCGAAAAAGCAAGGGAATTGAAATTAGTGCGTGATGCCCGCTGGCTTTATGAAGTAGTAGTAGCAAGAGAAGAACTGATTTCTACTGCTATCGGAAATGGTGTTGCCTTACTTCACCCGCGTCATTTGCATCCTTCTAAGATTAAAACACCTAGTATCCTCTTTGGAAGATCAAAGAACGCCGTAGATTTTGATGCCCCTGATAATCAACCGGTAAATATTTTCTTTATGCTACTCTTGCATAATGATAAACAACATCTTTTTAGCCTTTCTTATATCTCCAAGTTGCTAATGAATCCTGAAATCCTTAAAGCTTTATCAATTGCTACTACTCCAGAAGAAATACATCATTGCTTGACCGTTTTGCCAGAAGAACAGGGAAAATAAATATGCCTCAAGTTCGCATTATTTTGGGCAGCAAAAACGATATTGAACAATGTGAATCTATACGGCAAATTCTCAAGGATTTTAGTATAGATTATGATTTTCACATTTCTTCAGCCCATAGAAATCCAGAAAAAACTGTTCAACTAGCTAAAACTGCCGAAGCTGAAGGTGTGCAGGTGATTATTGCCGCAGCAGGAATGGCAGCCCATTTACCTGGTGTAATAGCCTCTCATACTATTCTTCCAGTTATAGGAATCCCTTTAGTTAGCAGTAGTTTGGGCGGTATGGATGCCTTACTTTCTATGGTGCAAATGCCAACAGGAGTTCCTGTCGCATCAGTTGCTATCGGTGGTGTAAAAAATGCTGCATTGCTGGCTATTCAGATTCTAGCACTGAACAATCCCGAACTAAAGGAAAAGTTAAGAATCTATAAAGAAGAGTTGGCTCAACAATAATTCTTATTCTAAGATAATTTTTTTTAAACCTTAAAAGAGGATAGGAAGCTTAGATAGAAGAGCTTTTCTTGTTTGAAAAACATAGAAAAGATATTTTAGCCATTCTTATTTGATAAGTGGAAATTTATCAAAGGGTTCAGTATAATCCTTAAATACTAAAACTTTTATGGAAGAGATTCAAAATCATCCGTATTCACCATTTATACCTGAAAGCACAAAAGCATTGATTATAGGAAGTGCACCGCCATCTCGTTTTTGTTCTCGCTTGAAAACTGAACTTAAAGATAAAGATATAGACTATTACTATGGAAGTTATAGTCAAGGTTATAACCTACTCTGGGATTTACTGTTCCATATTTTTGAACCTGAATCACTGACTGACCTAAAAAGAATCCGTAATCTCCAAAATCCAAGAGAGGAAAGAACACCTATTCAACAAAAATTCTTCCAGAACTTTCTGTTGCAACACCAATTAGGTATAGCAGATATCCTTTATCAATTTACTCGTTGTGATCAAAGCTCAGCAGATAATAAACTACACCCTATAAAATTTCTAGATTTAACGGATTTTTTTGATTCTGCTCCCGAACTCCAAACTATTTTTTGCACCAGTCATTATAAGGTATTTATCTGGTTGAAGCAGTATCTTAACACCCAAGATATTTATCTAAAAAAAGAAGCAGGTATTTTTTCTTTTTTCCTGCCTAATAGAGATAATCAATCTTCACCTTTACGAAAAATCTTTGTAAAAATCCTTCCTTCACCTTCACCTATAGGTAGATTGCATTATCCTGACCATAAATCTTTTTTTGAAAATCTTCTTAAGCTCTATGCTGAGCTATTTAAAGATATTATTTTAACTGAATAGTATCACATTATTCTAAGGATTTGGGGAATATTTTCTTATTAATTCTGAAATAGGACCAACTTTTTTGGTATTTGAATTATCTATCTTAGAACCAAAATTCAATTTTCTGGGATCAACTTTTTTATCAAATTTTATAGGATCCTTAAATATATAAGGCAATTTACTAATTTCCTCTTCAATATCAAGTGTGAGATCTTTCTGTCTAATTAGTTCATAAGTTTCATCTTGAAATATAGTCTCTTGATCCAGTCCTAATTTTTCTTTTATAATAGATAAATAATCTTCATTGATTTCATAGCCGATAGAATTTCTATTCAAGTTTCTTGCTGCTAAAGTAGTAGTACCACTTCCTAAAAAAGGGTCAAGGACAGTATCACCAACAAAACTGAACATTTTAATCAGTCGTTTAGGCAATTCTTCTGGAAACATAGCTAAATGTTTATCTTGCTTTTCTCCGGAAAAATTCCAGTGCCCGGCAAAATATTGATTCCATTCCTCCAGAGTTAGTTTTGATTGCTCTTTAATATCGCGGCTTACAGGAGGTGATGTTCCATACTTTTTAAAAATTAAGATATATTCATAGTCCAATTTGATAATACCATTTCTCGGATAAGGAAAAGAACCCATAATTGTTGCTCCACCTGTAGTATGACAGGTAGTAACTTTTTGCCAGATTATGGCTCCCATATAATCAAAACCATTACTTTCACAAAATTTTATAATCTCAGTTCTTATAGGTATTACTTTATACCTTCCATAGTAAACTGAACGAGCAAATTGATCACCAATATTAATACATAAACGACAACCTTTATGTAAAACTCTATTACATTCATTCCAGACCAGATTTAGATTATTAATATATTCTTCATAAGTATCATTAAAACCGATCTGATTATGATTCCCATAATCTTTTAATTGCCAGTAAGGAGGTGAGGTTACTATTAGATGTACTGATTCATTTTCTATCTCGTTCATACATCTGGAATCACCAATTATTATCTTATGTGATGTTTTCATATCCTTATCACCTAAATTAGTTTACAAAATTAGTAAAGTAAGTTATAAAAATAATCGGAAGTAATCTTGCTTCATTATTTTCTCTGGATTTCAATATCATTTCTACTCCAACTTCAAATAAATTATATCCTGGCAATTTTTATTCCCTTATATCTCTGATATTAGAGTTTCTCTTGAATTTACTCTTAACCTGATAAACTTGCAGTAAGTCCCTTGTCAAGTATAGATTTAAAATTAACGGAAAAAATAAGAACATAATTTTGAATAATACATAAAATTTTCTATATCTTTCTGAAAATTATAATATTTTTCACACACATTGTCTCCTGACTCCTACTTGACTCTCTCTTAGCACTTTAGCTAAGAAAGAGACAGGAGCGAGTAAGGGTGTTATCAGGAGATTAAGAAAGAAGATATACAATCTAATGTTAGGACAATAATATGTAATAATATCATGATTTACAAGCTATGATGAGATAAAGTATTAAATTTATTTGACTATAGTTTTGCATAAATGAAAGATATAAGAAGCTGATCGTTAAAATACCCAATAATTACGCAAGGTTGAATAATATCATTTCTGCTGATACTTCACTCATTAATATAGCATAATTCTTTCTGATTTTTTATAGAAAAACTTTATACTTGACAGCAAACAATATACCGGAGTTCTAGTTTAATGAATGAATTAGGATATAATAAAGTTGAGAGGCTTGCTATGAAAAAGCTATCTTTATGGATTTTACCTATAATGGCTTTATTGTTCATTACGGGTTGTGATTCCGGAGGAGCTTTCCGAGTAATTAATCAAACATCCTATCCACTTTATGTTAAAGTGGACGAACAGGATGAAGTCACTATTCCGGGCAATGCTGATTATATATTTGAGATTGAAACAGAAAAGGAAAGCATTTTCAATCCTGATGTGGAAAAGAAAGTTCCCGTCTGGATGATAGGTGAAACTTTTCAGATTTATGATGATTATTCAGGATCTTATACAGATTCAACTACTATAACCATAAAGGTTAACAAGACTACCAATGCTTACATTCAGCCTAACCGAGCAAGCATCAAAGTAGTTAATGACAGTGACTTATGGATAGCTAAAATTGATATTTATAAGCACAATTTCATTGGTGTTGTAAGTCATCATACTATTGACCCCATAGCACCGCATAGTTTTAACTTCAAAAATGTAGATTATGTAACTCCTAATAACAATTTCTACTACTTTGTTCTCGTTGAACTTGAAGATGGAACGCGCTATCAATTTGGTGGAGAGAATGTAATACTTCAGAAGGACGAGCAATTTTTAGTTACCGTTATAAATCCCCAATAAATAATAAAGGAATTCTATTCTAAATGAACTCAAAGAAATTTATCTTTGTAAGTGTGCTATTTTTTGCACTTTTTACTACCCTTCTAGCACTTCCCAATGAACTTTTAGAACAACCTCTCCAACAGGATCCTGCAATTCTTTCAGGACAATTACCAAATGGTTTTACTTATTATATACAGAGCAATCCTAATCCAGCTCATCTGGCAGAGCTTCGTCTTTATGTGGATGTAGGTTCAGTAGATGAGGATAATGACCAGCGTGGTTTAGCTCATTTTACAGAACATATGGTTTTTAATGGCACGAAAAATTTTGCTAAGTCAGAACTGGTAAATTATCTTTCTTCCATCGGAATGGGCTATGCTAATGGTCTTAATGCTATGACCAGTTATGATTATACCATATACACTTTAAAAATCCCTACTGATGATGCAGAGAAATTGAATAAGGGTTTGATGATACTATCTGATATGGCTTATCAAGCTACCTTTGACCCGGAAGAAATAGAAAAAGAGCGAGGTATAATAATTGAAGAATGGCGTATGGGACAGGATGCAGCAAGCAGAATCCGAGATAAACAGAATAGTGTAATTCTTGCTGGTTCACGCTATGCAGAGCGTTCACCTATTGGCACTTATGAAGTAATAAGTAGTTTTACTCGGGATACCCTATTACGGTTTTATAAAGATTGGTATCGTCCCGATTTACAAAAACTTGTTATAGTAGGAGATTTTGACCCGCAAGAAATTTTAGCCCTGGTAAATCAGTATTTTGGTGTTATTCCTAAACCAGTAAATCCACGACCTAAACAGGAGTTTAAAGTTCCTGAAAACCTCACCCCTGTTGCCGTAGTAGCAACGGACCCGGAATATCCTTATAATATGTTGAATGTGATGTGGAAAAAGGAACCCAGTCCAGTCCAGACCTATGGTAGCTATCTAAGTTATGTGAAAAATAGCCTGTTTTTTACAATGTTAAATTCTCGTTTGGATGAATTTAGCAAGACTGCTGATCCACCCTATTCTTTTGCTGCTGCCTATGAATATCCTATGCTCAGAACAATGTCTTCTACATCCATTATGTCTATGTTCATTCCCAACAAAGCAGAAGAGGCATTAACCACAATGCTTACAGAAGCAGAAAGGGTACAAAGATATGGATTTTTAAATAGTGAATTTGAAAGAGCCAAGGCTCAAATTTTGAGGGAAGCACAACGAACTGTGGATCAGAAGGAAACGCGCGAATCAAGTCAGATTGCCTGGGAACTGATTTTCAATCTATCTTATAATGATGTAACTTTAAGTCCAGAGCAAGATTTAGAACTTACCGGAACTTTTCTGGAAGAGCTGACCTTGCCTGAAATAAATTCAATAGTTACTCAACTGATTCAGGAAAAGAATATGTGCATTTCCATTGGTGCTCCAGAAAAAGAAGGATTAACTTATCCTTCTGAGGCTAGATTACTGGAAATTGCTCAAAATATCGGCACTCAGGAACTTATAGCCTATAAAGATAAAGCTTTATCTGCTCCACTTATGTCTCATCTACCCAAGCCTGTAAAAATCAAAAAAGAAAGCTATAATCCTGAAACGGATATCTACTACTGGCAATTGAAAAATGGTGTTAAAATCTACGCCAAAAAGACAGATTTCAAGAATGATGAGGTGCTACTTTCTGCTATCAGTCCTGGTGGTTATACAAGGTATAATGAAGAAGATATTCCTGCAGCAGAACTCGTTTCCAGCTATCTTAAAGAAAGTGGATTTGGTTCTTTTGATGCAATATCGCTTTCTAAAGCTACAGCTGATAAAGTAGCTCGTGTCTCTCTGAATGTCGGTCCTTACACTGAAACACTGGATGCCTCCTGCTCACCTAAAGATATGGAACTGATGTTTCAAATGATATATCAGTATGCAACCAATCCCAGATTTAATGCTCAGGATTTTCAATCTTTTATTCAGCGTACTAAGACCTATTATGAAAACCGAAACTTAGAACCGGTGAATGTCTTTATGGATAAAATTGATAAAGAACTTTATAATAACCATCCCTATAGAGTTAATCTGGCAGAAGTTGACCTGGATAAGATTGAAATGAGCACGGTAGAACGCATTTATCGTGACCGCTTTGCTGATTTCTCGGATTTTAGCTTCATAATTGTTGGTAACTTTGATGAAAAACAACTAAAACATTACTGTCAGACATATCTGGGAAATTTACCCATTAAAAACAGAAAAGAACAGATTAAAGATGTAAATATCTATCCGATAAGTGGACAAAAAGAGGTCAGATTTACTAAAGGTGCAACTGATCGTGCCTTTGTAGCTCACATCACCAATGGTATATATAATCCGGGCATTGAAAACGATGTGTTGATGGATGGCCTGGTTTATGTTATGAATGAAAAGTTAAGAGAAAATATCCGTGAAGAAAGAAGTGGAGTCTATGTCATTCAAGCCTGGTCTGATATGTCTCCTTATCCGAAACCCTATTATCTATTAAATGTTATTATGGCTTGTGCGCCTCTTAGAGTAAATGAACTTAATGATGCCATTTTTGCGACTTTAGATAGTTTACAGAGTAATTTAATAGATGAGCGATATATAATCTCTGCGAGAGAAACACTCAAACAGCAATTTAAACAGAATATAAGGTCTAATAGATACTGGATTAATCAATTAAGGACAAATGTCTGGCTGGGAAAACCATTAACTGAATTCACCAATAGACCTCAATATATAGACCGATTAACCGCAGAAGGTATTATCGCAGCGGCAAATACTTATTTGAAATTCAATGAAAATAAGCTAAGCGTGATAATGCTTCCGGAGAATGGGAAAAAAGATTCAAAGAACTAAGAATTACAATTAGATAGCTATTTAATTAGTTCAAATCAATTGACAGTATAGCCCTTTTAAGAACTAAGGTTAAAAAAACATTGATTTTAATAGAAAAATAGATAAATAAGGAGTTATCCTATGGCTGATAATAAAAAAGCCACAATGGATGGTAATACTGCTGCTGCACATATCGCTTATGCTTTCGCAGAAGTGGCTGCTATCTATCCTATTACACCCTCCTCACCAATAGGAGAACTTGTAGATGCCTGGGCAGCAAATGGGAAAAAGAATCTGAATGGTACAACGGTAGATGTGATAGAAATGCAATCCGAAGCTGGAGCTGCAGGAGCTGTTCACGGAGCTCTTTCCGCCGGAGCAGTAACTACCACTTTCACAGCTTCACAGGGTTTGATGCTAATGATTCCTAATATGCATAAAATTGCAGGAGAAATGCTTCCTACAGTATTTTATGTAACCGCTCGTTCTCTGGCTGCACAATCTCTATCCATTTTTGGTGACCATTCTGATGTTATGAGTGCTCGAAACACTGGTTTTGCTTTTTTGGCATGTAACAGTGTTCAGGAAGTGATGGACCTTGCACTAGTAGCCCAGTTAGCTACAATGAAGACTTCCATCCCATTTGTAGTTTTCTTTGATGGTTTTCGTACTTCTCATGAACTTCAAAAGATAGAAGTGATAGATTATGATACTATAGCTGAATTGAATGACCCTAAATGGGTGGAAGCCTTTCGTCAAAGAGCTCTTAATCCAGACCATCCTCATATCAAAGTAGGACAAGAAAATCCAGATGTTTATTTTCAAGGAAGAGAAACAGTTAACAGACACTATTTAGCTGCGACTGATATCGTAGCTGAAACAATGAAACAGGTTGGAGATAAAATAGGACGCTATTACCATCCCTTTGAATATGTTGGTCATCCTGAAGCTGAATATATTACTATTGCAATGGGTAGTGCATGTGAAACAATTGAAGAAACCATAACATTTTTAAATAAAGAAAGGAATATGAGGCTGGGGCTGATTAAAGTTCATCTTTATCGCCCGTTCAGCGTAGAGCATCTCCTTTCCGTTATTCCTTCCAGTGTAAAAGGTATCGCCGTTTTGGACCGCACTAAGGAACCTGGTTCTATTGGAGAACCGCTTTATCTGGATGTAGTATCTGCTTTAAAGAATCGTTCTGATCTTCACATTATTGGAGGTCGCTATGGCTTATCCAGTAAAGAATTTACCCCTCAGATGGTCTTAGCTGTATATAAGCACTTGATTTCCAAGGGATTTCATGGTTTTACCGTAGGTATAGATGATGATTTGACCAATAAGAGTTTACCCTTTGATGAACCTCTTGATCCCAGTCCTAAGGATACTATTAATTGTAAATTCTGGGGATTAGGTTCAGATGGAACAGTGGGTGCTAATAAAAATAGCATTAAAATCATTGGAGACCACACTGACCTTTATGTTCAAGGCTATTTCCAGTATGATTCTAAAAAGAGTGGTGGTATAACTCGTAGCCATCTACGTTTTGGTAAATCTCCGATAAAGAGCCAGTACCTGATATATCAGGAAGATTTTGTTGCCTGCCACAATCCTGCCTACATTGGTCGTTTTGACCTATTAGAAGGAATCAAAGAAAATGGAGTGTTCCTGCTCAATTCTCACTGGACCAGAGAAGAGATTTTTGAGAACCTAACTCGTAGTATGCAAGAAATTATCATCAAACGCAACATTAAATTCTATAACATAAACGCCTTGCAAATTGCAGAAGAGGTCGGATTGGGCGGGAGGATAAACACTGTAATGCAAACTGCTTTCTTCCTTATTTCCGGCATTTTGGAACGAAATGAAGCCATTGCTCTAATTAAAGAATCTATCCGTAAAACCTATGGTAGAAAGGGTGAAGAAGTCGTAAATATGAATCTTTTGGCAGTAGATAAAGTTAATGAGGCACTGGTACAAATTGACATTCCGGACACTCTTCCAGAGAAATTTGCTCCTGATAAGAAACTGGTCCCTGATGATGCTTCTAATTTTGTAAAGAGAGTAATAGAACCAGTTATGAGAGAAAAAGGGGACCAGATAAAGGTTTCAGATATGCCATTGGATGGAGCTATTGAAACAGGAACTGCTAAATTGGAAAAAAGACGTGTTGCTCCTATGGTTCCGCACTGGATGGCGGAAAAATGT
>Ga0265294_10002957_pt1 | contig 22060 bp, 14 predicted proteins | sample MunlanPumphouse3_FD_192504 | JGI IMG/M metagenome (GOLD analysis project Ga0265294, IMG submission 192504) | Groundwater microbial communities from a municipal landfill in Southern Ontario, Canada - Pumphouse #3 | ecosystem: Environmental > Aquatic > Deep subsurface > Groundwater | place... | reverse complement strand
TGATCATGATCTACATAACCGTAATATTAATTTGGTGAATTTTATTAAAGAATACTTTAGTCCTAATGAAATTTATAACAATAATGGAGTTATATCATTTGATGTTGATCAATTTCAAATTGATTTTATTCCAGTCAAAGAAAGTCATTGGGAAGGCACTAAAGTGTGGACATCATTCGATCCAACTGGAAATCTAATGGGTAAAATTGCACACAAATTTGGATTAAAATATGCACCAGAAGGTCTATTATATCCATTTAGAAATTTTAACGGTAGATTATCACAAAATATATTTATTTCTGATGATAATTATAAAATCTTCGAATTCTTAGGATTTGATTATAATAGATATCTTAAAGGATTTGATACACTAGAAGAAATATTTGATTATGTTATTAATTCTAAATATTTTGATAGTGAAATGTTTGATCTAAAAAATCTTAACCAAAAGGATAGAAAGAGAAACCGTAAAAGAAAAACATATAACCAATTTATTGAGTATATTAAAGTTAATAACATCAATAAAAAGTATGAATTTAAACACAAAGATGAATATATTGTGGATATTGATAAATTCTTTACTGAATCTAAATTAATTCAAAAGTTAAAAGAATTAAAAATAAAGGATAGTATTAATCAAGAATCCAACAAGAAATTTAATGGTAGATTGGTTATGGAAAAATATCCTGATTTAAAAGGAAAAGAATTAGGTAATTTAATGTCAAATTTTATGAAAAGTTTTGATAATTTTAAAGAATATACTATTAATCATACTTCAGAACAAATCATGGAACAATTTGATGAATTTTATTATTATGGGTATAGAAAAGGGGATTAAATCCCCTTTTTAATTTATTATATTATTAATATCTAATATCATCATCAATTTATTATCTATTTCTATAATACCACCAATGTAATAGTTATCCATTTTATTTACAATGTTATTCGTATCTATATCAATAACTGATAAAACATCATCAACTATTATTGCAATATCTTTATTATTTTTTAATTTAATTATAATTGTATTTGATTTCGAATTATTATCATTTAAATTTAATATTTTGTGAATATCAAATAGTAGTATTGGTTTTCCTCTAAAATTAATCATCCCTATTATATCATTACTTAAGCCAGGAACTTTATTAATATTTGGATAATTATCTATATTAATAACATAATTTGTATCCAACAAATATAAATTATCATTAATTTTTAAACTTAGATATGTCTTTTTCATTTTTTTAATTTAATTAATTTGTCACACATTATATATTCTTCTATCTCTATATAATATGATAAAACATCATCGAAAAATTCATTATGATTAAAACAAGGATGTTTATCATTGAATATTTCTTTGCCGTGTATAATATTATTTAATTTTTCTTTGTATATTTCTATATCATTACAATCTAAGTTTTTATTTATATTTTCATTTTTTATATTTTCTGTTATATTTTCATTATCTTTTTCTATTAAAGATTTTTCCCAATTTTTAATTTCATATAATTTTTCTTTAAATGATATATTATCTTTTTATTTAGATACAAAGTTTAAAATATTATTCTGTAATTCTAAATTATCTTTAAACCTAATTCTTAATACATCTATTGTATCTTTTAATATATTTAATATACTATTCATTTTTATCGTTTTTAATATTTTTTATCATTTTTTTAACTTTGATTCCTCTTATTAAAATATTCCAATCTTCTTCTGTTAATAAACCACCATTTATGTAATATTTAAAATTATCTGTCATATTACCACCTTCATCTAATTCTATCCAAGCAGGTCCTGTCACATTATGTAATTCACCACTAACTCTATATTCAATTCTGTCTTTAAATCTTATTTTTTGTTTTAAATTTACAATATCATCAAATAGCCATTCGTATTTATCACTCATTTTGAAATTAATAATTTTTTACAATTATTTCAATTGTATTTTTATCTGATTTTTTCCTACTGACTTTATTATAATTAAAATCTAATTCTTTATAATTATAACCATCTGAAATTAATTTATCTAAAATCCAGGTTATATTACCATCGTGTTGTAAAACACCAGATAACATAAAAGAAGAACCCATTTTATCTAAATTTTTACAATAATCATATAATAATAAATCATCTTTATATCCCCATAAACCAGAATAACCTGCTTCACTAATTTGTTTTTTCCCTATACTACCATCTTGATTTTTAACTGTACCGTACGGCGGGTCGATATATATCATTGATTTTTTGTATATTAATTCATTAAATCTAACATCATTGAAATGTTTAGAAGTAAAAATTAATTTATCTTTATGTGGTCTTACATGATTAACAAATTCTTCTATTTTCTTTTTAGTATTATCGTTATAACTTCTTTTCCCCCACGTTTGATTAAACTCTCCTTTCTTATTAAATCTAGATAAATTATTCGTACAGGATAACATTAATGCCCATAATTTAGCAGGTGTTGGTTCTATATTATAACTTTTTCTTAAATTTAAGTATTTATCTTTATTTTCTTTATTTGGTGATAATTTGATCATTTCTTTAATTATATCATCACTTTCAATAATCCCTTTATGAATACCTATTATATCTGATACTATGTCATTGATAACTAATTTATCATATTTATCAACTAAATTTGAACCAACTACAAATGATCCAGCAAATAAATCAACAAAATATGATTTATTATAATCCATTTCTGGTAGTATCTGTTCTAATAATTTGAACTTACTACCAGTATAATTCATTACGCCGTTTATATACATTAAAATTGAATATTTTTAATTATTGCCCCAATAAATTCATTAATCCATTTTCCTATTATATCACCACTAAATTCTGGTAAAAATATAATAATCGATAATAAAAGAACTATTATAATTTTAAATTTATATTTTTTAATAAATGACAATAAATATATAAAAAATCTCTTATTAATATTTTTATTATGGTATGTTTTAATTCTAATATCTTCCATATTTAAATATATTTTTAATTTATATACACATTAGTATAAAATGTTTTTATTCATTTTTTAAAATATATATATACTATTAATAATATAATAATTAAATAATATGGTTAAAATACATGGTATAAAAAATATTAAAGTATTAAAAAATGAACAATTTGATATATCTGTTCATTTAGATATACAAACAGGTATAACTTATACTGTTAAATGGTATGATGATAAAAATTTAGATAATTTAATAGGAATAGGTGAAAAAATTACATTAACATCATCATCATTCCATGACGGTGATAAATTATATGTAAATGTATATTCCGATACAAATGAACAATTATTAAACGAACTATTTATTATAAATATTGATATAATTGATGAATATCATTATATTGATGATAGATTTTATAATGATAAATATATAGATATTGATTCAATGTATTTTAAGTTCCATAAAGCATTTTCTGGTATTTGTTATATGTATATTAGGGATGTAGATAATATCTATGAACAAAATATATTAGTTTCAGATAAATCATTAACTGGTGCATATAACGCTTATAACGAATTTGATATAATAGATGAATACTTTTCTAATGTATATGAAGCAGAAGTAGCAATAGATAAAAATTTAAATATATCATTGCCACAAAACGTATTAGATGGGTCAATAATGAGAAAAGGTACTCGTGTATTATTATTTAAACAAAATGATATTACTGAAAATGGAGTTTATCAAATAAATGAAAATAATATGTTAATACGAACTGATGAATTAGATACAGTAGATAAATTATTTAGATATAAAATTCATATAAATTCAGGTAAATATTTAGATGACGAATTTCACGTAATTGGATATTATAAAAATAATTAAAAAATATGTATATACCAATATTTCAAATAAGTGATTCTTATATAGTTAAAAATAAATTAGATTATAATTCAACAAATAATGGTGAATTATCATCAGAACCATATAGAATATTATTTACTGATTATGATTTGGCAAGAAAAGTTCAAAGTAGAAATTCTGAAAATTATAATTCTGTTTTATTAACAGAAGATTTATCTAGTATAACAGAATTGAAGTTAAACCATATTAAAAGTGAATATACTATAAGGTTATCTGATAATGTTATATTTAATAATATATCAAATGAAACAAATATAATTTACAACGACAATGACGATAATTATGAATATGTGGTAGATGATATATCTAAATATAATATAGGTGATAACATTGAAATATCATATTACACAAATGAAATAAAACAAATTAATATTACTTATAGGCATAATGGTAATGTAGGTGAAATGTGGTATATATCAGGATCAACTATAAATAACAAATATGTTGATGTAGTTGATAAATCAACAGTATATATGACATCAAATGATAAATATGTTACACAATATGAATATAGTGGTACAACAACACAAAATAATCAATTATTATCATTAAATAGAATAAAATACCACGATACTCCTATTATTAGATTAAAAACAACGGTAATAGGTAAGGATGGGAATAAAATAACAGTTATTAATAATTTAGAAAAATATATTTATAAAAATTTAATAATACCATATTACAGTATTAATTACCAAATAATTAATTTAAATACTTCATCAAAAGATTATCCTAGTTTATGTGATAAAATTAAAAAATCACCATTTGGTGACAATTTTAAATGTAGGTTAAAAAACATAAATCAAGAATTAGAAATAATACCAATTAAAAATATTAAGAACATATATTTTGATTATAATGTATTTGAAATTGAATTAGGTACAAATATATATAATTTTAGTACAGAATGTTTATATAATAATTATAATTTAAAAGATTTTTTATCTCAATTTGGTTATAGTGGTAATATATCTATTTATAATGATTTTAATGCTAATATAGTACCATTTACATATAATGGAATTGACCAACAAATAGAATTAAAATTAGATAATGTCGATGATTTAGAAAATTTTAAAAATCACACATTTATAAATATACATACATCCAATGGTGATTATAAATGTTTATTAATTAACAAAAATGAAGATAGTGTTATAATATTAACACCATTGAATTTAGATAGTAATACAGTAATATCATCAATAAGTAATTTACATACGATTCAAGATATTTCTGATATGTTAAATGAATGTTATTATAATGTATCAGATAATTAATTTTTAAAATTAATATATAAAAATAAAAAATATTATGTATATACCAGAATATAGAAAAATTGATTTAGATACAAGAAAATTAATTTATAAATCTTATTATGAAATAATAAACAATTTGGATATAAATAAGGATATACGTGATGATATAAAAGGAATCTTATATGAAAATCAAAATAAAACATACGTATTAAAAATATATAGACCACAAGAATTAGATGATATTAGATTAACATATTTTCCTATTGAATCAATAAAAATTGGTAAAAATAGCAAAACATCAATTCCATTTAGAATAGATACAGTTAAACCATTTACATTTAATGTTATTGATGGTAATTTATATTCTGATTTAGTTATTGATTCTAATGAGGAAAGTGATAATGTTATTAAATTATAAAAATAAAAAATTCAAGATATGCCAAAGTCAGTTATAGGTTCAAGAATGATTCAAAAATATACTGAAACACCACTTATAATACCAAATTATAATATGGTCAGTGATGATCATACATTAGGTGGAGATATTAATGCAATATACAAAGGTGAAATATTTATAAATATTGCCGATGACAGAGCATGGACAAGAACAGGTGCAGGTACAGATAATAGAATAGTAGAGTTTGTATTAACGGACGAAGATGGTAAAATACCAGCTAGATATTTAACAGAAATATTTCCAGGTGAAGGTACAGTAAAAGAAATTTTTGTAGGTAATGGATTAGTAGGTGGAACTATTACAAGTTCAGGTACAATATCACTAAGAACACCTGATAGTATAACAAAAAATTCATATTCTACAACAGGAACATCAACAGTAGGACACACTCATAAATTCATACCATCAGGTGATAATATGGGTGAGATACAATTAAGAGGATGGAATAATGTTTCTGGTGAACCAATGTTAGATTCGTCTACTGGATTAACATTTTATGAAAATAAATTAAATATTATTGGTGATATAGAAATATCAGGTAATGTTATATTTACTGGTATAGAGAAAGATGTAAAACCTAATATGTTATTTTATGATATAGACACTAAAAAAATATATTATGATACTAGTGAAGGTGACGGATCAATAACTATGATATCAGCAGGTGATGGATTAGATTTTAGTGATATAACAACAGTTGGTGATATAGTATTAGGTACACCATCAGATATTACATCTACAAGTATAAACGAAGTTACTGAAACATCTCATACTCATAAATTTATACCACATGGTAGTAATGGTAATATACAATATAAAATGGATGATGATTTAATATCATCTGATAATTTTAAATATTCAGGTGATACGTTATATTTATATAATTTACCAGAGGAATTATCAGATTATGTTTTATATTACAATACATCAACTGGTAAAATTACATATTATAGTATAGGGTTTGGTACTGTATCTGAAATAAATGCCGGTAATGGTATGGATTTTAGTACTATAACAGATATTGGTACAATTACATTAGGTACACCATCAAATATTAGTTCTACTAGTATAAATGAAGTTACTGAAACATCTCACACACACAAATTTGTACCAGCGGGAACATCGAATCATATACAATTAAATGATAGTGGAAATCTAGGTTCTAAAGAGAATTTCAAATATGATGGATCATATTTGTATATTAAAGATACACCACAACAACAAACAGGAGATGATAAAATTTTATATTTTAGACAAAGTGATGGTAGAATATCATGGGGTGATCCAGGTGGAACTGGTTCAGTTATAATGGTTAAAAGTGGCAGTGGTATGACATTTACCGATTTTGATGTAGATGGTTATATAACATTAGGTACACCATCAGATATAACATCTACAAGTATAAATGAAGTTACTGAAACATCACATACCCATAAATTGATTCCAGCAGGTAATACAAATGAAATACAATTTAACGATAATAATATTTTAAGTTCATCTAATAAATTTTATTATAATGGAACTGATTTATTCGTGTCTGGTATGACGAATTTAGAAAAAATCAACATTCTTTTTTATGATGTATCAACTGGACAGATAACATATAGTGATTACAGTCCTAGTATAGATTTACCAAGTGGTACAAATGGCGAAATAATATTTAAAAACTCTACTGATGAACTAGATACTAATGAAAATAAGTTTTATTATAACGGAACTGATTTATTCGTGTCTGGCATGACTATTAATAGTACTAATAATATTCTTTTTTATAATAACATAACAGGACAGATAACATATAGTGATTATAGCCCTAGTATAGATTTACCAAGTGGCATAAATGGTGAAATAATATTTAAAAGTTCTACTGATGAATTAGATACAAATGAAAATAATTTTTATTATAATGGATCTGATTTATTTGTATCTGGTATGACAAATTTAGAAACATCTAATATTTTATTTTATAACACAACAACTGGACAGATAACATATAGTGATTATAGTCCTAGTATAGATTTACCAGTTGGAACAAACGGTGAAATAATATTTAAGAATGCTAGTAATGAATTAGATACAAATGAAAATAATTTTTATTATGATGGTAATAATTTACATATAAAAAATATGGAATTATCTGGTACAACTTATATGTTATATTATGATTCAAATGATGGTAAAATAACATATGGTGATGTTAATATGGGAGGAAATGTTACATATAATACATGGAACTATCATTATTATGGTATATTTACATCAGGACAAACAACCATAACTGGAAATGGAATTATTGATACATATAGTGCAGAAGAAACTAATTTGCAAGTATATTATTATGTGGTTAAGGATTCTACTAATACGAATTTAAGAGCCGGTTCTATAACAATTGTAAATAACTTAACCGAATGTAATATAAATGAAATAACAACAAGTGATATCGGCGATACATCTGATGTTGAATTTGACTGTGATATTTTATCAAATGAAGTTAGATTAAATGTTATTTCTAGTGGTACATGGATATATGTATTTTATAAAATTAAATAATAAATAAAATGAGAAAAAATTCTATAATAAAAAACGGTACCAAAATAGATGGTGATTTATATTTAAGTGGTATTATCTCATCAACATCATTAACTAAAGTATTATTATATGATGAATCAAGTAAAAAAATTCATTATGGTGATATTGATACTGGTGATATATACGGTAATTGGAAAATAAATGTTAATAGTGATAGTTATTTAGATGTAATAAGTGGTTATGAATTAACATTACAAGAAGATGGTGCTACTTCAATAACAAGAGTAGACGGAACTATAACTATATCATCAACAGATACCAATAATTATATAAGTAATGTTGGACTAACTGGTAATAATTTATCATTTACCGGAGTAGGTTCTGCATTTAATAATAATGTTGATTTATCACAATTTGTTAATATTAATTATTCCTTATCTGTACCCGATACTACAACAACTATAAGATTATCAGGTAGTGATTCAAGTAGTAGTAATATAGAATTATCAGGTGGTACTAATATAACTATAACAAGAGATAGTATAAATAAAATAACTATTAGTGGAACAAATGACTATACATTACCATTAGCTACTAACTCAATAAGGGGTGGTATACAAATTGGTTATGTTGCTAATGGATCAAATATACCATTAGAATTATCTAGTGAAAAAGCATATATTTCAATAACAAAATCAGCAATAGATTCTGTTATAAGTTATGAACCACCTATTACCAAATCATCTGGTTATTTAACTTGGAATGGTACTGATTGGGATTTTAAAAACGAAACATATTTAACATCATACACAGAAACTGATCCAATATTTACTACTTGGACGGATACATCTAGAAATCAATATTTTGTATTTGCTGCACCTAATTTATCTAACGGTACACCAGATTGGAGGAGATTAACATATACTGACATAGATAATACACCAACAATAGGTGATGGTACTTTATCTAAATCTAGTATTACCGCAGGTTCAACTAATACAACAGTTGATTTAGTTTTTACAGGATTCAATGCAAATTCATCAACTGATAATACAATAAATACAATTGTAGGTCCAGCGTTAACAAATTTAGCTAGTTATATGACAGGAACTGGTAATATAGGATTTATTAAAAAAACATCATCTGATACATATACAGTTGATACAAATACTTATTTAACAGAAGTAACACCACATAATTTATTAAGTTCAACTCATAGTGATACAACAAACAATACAGTATCAAGAGGATCAATAATAACAGGACAAGGAACTAGTCCTACTTGGTCAATGTTATCATTTCCAACATCACCAAATGGCAAAGTTTTAATGGCCAATACTACTGATGTTGTATGGTCAACTGATCCGATAGGATCCGCGGCTTATGTAAATACAGGAACATCAGAAGGTCAATTACCATTATTAATAACTGGTGGTAAATTACCAGAGTCAGTAATACCAAAAATAGCATTAACAGAAGTATATAATGTTGCAGATGATATTGAAAGAGATGCATTAGTAACAACGCCAGGTGTACAAGAGGGAGATGTTGTGATAGTTAATAATAGTGCAGAACAAAGTGGTGAACCTGCTACTTACATTTACAATAGTAGTGGAAATTGGTTATTATTAAAAACACCAACTACTGGTGATGATTATGGTTATTGGCAAATTAGAGCAAATACAGGAACTTACCAAAATATCACATCTAATTATCAATTAACATTACAACAAGGTGGTGCTACTACAATATCAAGAACAGATGGTACAATAACTATATCATCAACAGATACTAATACATGGCAAGCTAACACAAATACACAAGAAGGTTATGTATCTTCTGGATCAGGACAATTTAATAAAGTATGGAAAACTGACGGAAGTGGAGTACCATCATGGAGAGATGATTTAAATACAGCAACAGCCGAAGATAATATATTGGAAGGATCTAATAATGGAACAGAAATAACATATGCACCGTATTCAATTAAACAATCTTCTTTATTACATTTTTATACAGGTACATCTAATCCTGATAATACAACTAGATTGAATTTGGATGGATATTTATATGCCACTCAATTATATGATAACGGTAATAGAGTATTAACATCATATACAGAAACTGATCCAATATTTACAACTTGGAGAGATACCTCTAGAACACAATATCATGTATTTGCTGCACCGAATTCATCTAGTGGTGTTCCTAATTGGAGGAGATTGTCATATAGTGATATAGATAATACCCCAACGATAGGAAATGGTACATTAACCAGTACATCTGTATCTAATGGGTTAACTAACACAACAGTTGATTTAAACTTTAGTACAACATATAGTGCTAATACAACAACAAATACAACTATCAATACAGTTGTTGGTCCATCGTTAACTAATTTAGCGACTACAATGACAGGTGCAGTAAATGGATTTTTAATAAAAAGTGGACAAGATACATTTACATTAGATACAAATACTTATCTAACAAGTGCTGTAACAACTATTAGTTTTGGTTCTACTGGATTAACACCAAATACACCTACCAGTGGTGAAATTGTTGTAGGTGGTACGTTATCAGTTGGCAATGGTGGTACAGGTGCATCTACATTAACTGGTATTTTAGTAGGTAATGGTACATCATCTATTACTGCGATTACTGGTACATCAAATCAACTTTTAAGAAGAAATGTAGGAAATACTGCATATGAATTTTTTACACCTTCTTATTTAACATCAAATGAAAATATAACATGGACTGCATCAAATGATGTATCAGGAACAGATAATGGAACAACTTCTATTTCACCATCATTAACAATTGTAGGATTAAGAGGCAAATCATTACCATCACTTAATACAACAGGTGGATTATTAAGATACACAGGAACAGGTGGAACAGATATATGGGAATTTGATACTAATACATATGCAACTACATCACAACTACATACAAGAAGTCACACAATGACAAGTACTGATGATCATACTGCAGGTAATTGGAAATTATTTTATTCTAATGGTTCTGGTAATATCACTGAACTTAGTTTAGGTACTAATGGACAATATCTAAAATCTAATGGTACATCTATTGCACCATCTTGGGATGATATTACCATAACAACAACACTGTCTGATTTAACTGATACAACAATAAATTCACCATCTGATGGTCAAATATTAATATATTCAGGTAGTACAAATAAATGGGTTAATGTCGATAGAGAAACAGGAGAATCTACATTAGTGGCTGGAACAGGTATATCAATTGTTGAAGATAGTGGAACAGTTACAATATCTGCTACTGGTGGAGGAGGAACAACATCACCAGGTGATCCAGATATGTCAATACAGTTTAATAATAATGGTATATTTAGCGGTAGTACATTATATTATGATGATTCGTTAAATACATATGGTATAAATACATCACCTACAAATGATTCTATCATATCATTTAAAATGTCAGATTATTATAATACCGATAAAGATATTATATCATTTTATCATGAATACAATAACACACTTAATAAAACATTTTCTATAAAACATAAAAACAATAATAGTATAATATTTGAACACGATTCATATGGTTATGGAGCTGGTACGTTTTTACAACTTATTGGTAAAAATAGTCCAATTGTTTTATCTAGTAATAATGGATTTTCATTTAATAGTAATGTAAATTATAATAATATAGGTATACATGATAATGACGGTTCAATAATTCACCAAAATGGTTATTTTGAATATGATACATTTTCATCTTATCACAAAAATATATTATATAATATACTAACAACAAACGATACAATAACTGAATTAGGGTTAATAAAATCATTTGATGGTAGTTCTAATAACTTAACATTCAATATAAAAGTTTTGGCAATTGAAGATTATGGTAATACTGGATCATTTTTCTTTGAGGGTGTAGTATCCAAAAAAAGTTCAATGTCTCTTAATTTTGTAGGAACTCCAAACAAAACATTTTATATAGAAAACAATTTAGACGGTATTGATTGTACACTATCATTAAATACAGTAGTTCCATATGGAGTAAAAATAAATGTAGTCGGACTACCATCTAAAAATATTAGGTGGGTTGCTCATGTAGATGTTACAAGTGCAGCATGGACAACTTGGTAAAAATTAAAAATATTTAAATGTTATTATCAATAATTACACCATGTAGTCGTCCACTTAATTTACCAACTATGTATTGGTCTATACTTAATATGGGTACAAATAACGTAGAATGGTTAATAATATACGATAGTGATAAAATAGATGATAGGATTTTACAATATGAAGAAAACATACCTATACGTTTATTTAATAGACCAAGAGAAAAAGGAGATGCTTATGCTGCAATGTTGAGAAACATTGGTATAGAAAATGCAAAAGGTGATTATTTATATTTTTTAGATGATGATAATTTAGTACATCCAAAATTATATGAAAGAATTTTAAATTTTAAAGAAGATAATAAAATATTAATATTTAATCAATTTGATCCTAAGTGGAATAGAAGAACTAAAAAATTTAATATTAAAAATATAAATGATATTATACCTGGTTATATAGATACTGCACAAATTGTTGTACCATCTAAATATAAATCCAGATGGGATAATAATGAACCATATTTTGATGAAGTACCATATTTGAAAAACCTAATAGGAGAAGTAGGAACAGATAATTTAAAATGGGTTGATAGATTATACACATATCGTAATTATTTAAGAAGATATAAAATTTAAAAACCTTAAAATATATTTTTAAGGTTTTTTTATTTTATATATAATAAAAAATTCAATATGTAATATGTCATCAAAACAAGGAAAAAATATTAAAGGTGAATTAAAAATAGAAGGTAATCTAATTTTAAGTGGTATAACAGAAAACAGTTCACCAAATAGAATATTATATTATGACGATAATGGTAGCATTAGTCAAGGATTAACTATAATGAAATATATATCAGAAGACTATGTAAATGATAATTTAGTTGTACCTATTACAATAGGCGATATTACATCAGGAACAACTATAAGTTCATTAACTGGTAAAACTTTTTCTGAAATATTAAATATGATGTTAGTTCCTACAATTGAACCCTATATATCTGAAAATAATTCATTAATATTAGAATTAACAAGTACTATAGATGATATTGTAGAAGTAGGCACTCCAATATCACCTACCATTAATGCCACTTATAATAGAGGTAAAATTACATTTGGTAATAATGTTGATCAAATAGATTTAACAGGATTACCATCACAATATAGATTTAAATTACCTGATGGTAGTACAGATCAAACATATTCAACTACTAATTTATCACAACAACATGTTTATAATTCTTACCCTGCGACATTAGGTACAATAACATGGTCTGTTGAAGTTGATTATAGTTTAGGTACAGGTAATTATTATAATAGTAAAAATATACAAAGAAATAGTTTAGATTCTTATAGAGTATCTGATACTATTACTAATTCTAGTGATATAAAAGTTAATGCAAGATATTATGTATGGTGGGATGATTGTAATACAAGTAATATACCATCAACATCTAATGATATTAGAACATCAAATAATAAAGAATTTTTAGATATAAATAATAAATTATATTTTTCATTTAATCCTTCAGAAGAAGTATTTTACTTTTGTTATCCTAGTGGAATGACAGCAAAGGTTTTTGAGACTAGCCAAATTCAACAAAGATATACAGATACAACTTTTGGTGTAAGTATTAATGATATAATTGTTAAATCATTAGATAATAATGATATGAATTATAAATTATGGTATTATGAACACTATCAACCAATGTCCAATGATAATTATGTATTTGAAATATATATAGAATAAAAAAAAATTAATTAATTATGTCGATAAATATTTATAACTCAAGTAATTATACACAAGCTCCATATAATAGAAGTATGGCAGCTATTATATACTATGAAAATTCTCCTATTCTTCGGAGATGGCCAATTGATCCTTATAGGTATTATTGTTGGGATGATGGTACATACCAAAATAACGATAGGATAAAACTAGTTGTTCATAATAGAGTTTATCCTGGTTTACAAGTTTATCAAGCAAATGAAAAAAAATTATACATATATCAAGAAGATGGATTTGTTGCAGATTCTCATCTTGATACTATTGATTATGAACAAGCAGAACAAAAAAGATGGGATGAAATAAACATTAATACTTTTTTGAAAGCTACTTCATTAGGTGAAAATAGAAATAAAACTATTATATTTGAAGGTGGTGATGGTATAAATGTTATCGAATCTGGTGATGAAGATGAAGCAACATTCACAATATCAACAGATATTATAGATAACGATACTATAACAACCATACAAATACCAGGTGGTGATGCATTAACAGGAACAACTATTCTTAGTGGTGGAACAAACATAACAATAACAGAAAATAATGGTACATTTACTTTTAATACAGTAGATTCATTAAATGATTTTCCAGAATGGCAAACAAACTCTCTTAACACACCAGGTTATGTTACTGCCCCGACAGTTGCAAATAAAAATAAAGTATGGGCAACAGATGATGAAGGAAATCCAAGTTGGTTAACAGTAGAAACATCTGATACAGTAACAGAATTAAGAGTGAATACCAGTACTTATAGAACTGGTCAAATTACACTACAAGAAGGAACAGATATAACAATTACAGACACTGATGGTACATTTACAATTAATTCAACCGATACTGTTACTACTATACAAAATGGTACTGGTGGAACTCCAAACTCAGGAACAATATCATTAATACCAGGTACTAATATAAGTATTACAGGTGATGGTGGATCATATACATTTAGTACATCTGTTACTACAGATGATGATATACTAAAAGGAGAAACCAATAATGGTAATGTTAAATATTCACCATATACAACTAACGAATCGACTAGTGTAACACCTAAATTTTATACACATGCAACAAACCCAACAGGTACATCTAGATTAAATGTTAGTGCTGAATTTTATGCAACAAAATTATATTCAGGTGGAAATGAAGTATTAACAGATTTACCAGAACATATTCATTTTGAATTATATGGTGATAATGATTTAGTTACATTATCAACAACAAGTGTTACAAACGCAGTAAATAATTTACATGTTACGAATTCTGTAACATCATACCCTGTTTTATTAGAAACTACTGGAACTGATACAGATATAGATTTAAATATAAAAACAAAAGGAAATAGTAAAGTTTTAATAAATTCTAATAGGTTTGCAATAGGTAGTGAGGCTAGTCCAAGATTACACGGTGAATTATCTATATCTAATGGTAATTTTAGTGGATCAGCTAATTCTTCACAATTTAGACAATTTATATTAAGAAATATTACATCTGATAACTCACCTGCTTTATTATATTTAGATGGTATATCTGAATTATTAACATTACCAGATACAATATATACAATATCATTTAGAATACAAGTATCAGTATCTAAAAATGATGGTAGAAGTGGATCGTTTTTCTTTGATGGGTTAATAAGAAGATTAAGTGATAATACAGTTGAATTTGTGGGTGAACCTAACAAAATAACTTATATAGAAACCGATTTAATAGGTATAGAATGTGATATTATAGCAAATAATACTAATAATAGGTTGGATATACAAGTTAAAGGATTAAATAGTACAACTATTAGGTGGTCATCTATGATTGATATTCTCCAGATAACTTGGGGTACTAATTGGTAATAAAATTAAAAAAAATAATACAGATATATGTCAATACAAGAAAATAAAATAGGAGGCGATATTTTAATAAGTAAAATTATTTATCTTAGTGGTATAACAGATAATAATACATTAAATAATATATTATATTATGATAATGATACTAAACAAGTATATTATGGGCAATTACCTGAATCAGACGCAACAGTATCAAGCGTAGGTTTATCAACACCTAATATATTTGATGTAACAAATTCACCAATTATAGATTCTGGTAATTTAACTTTTGATTTAGTTAATCAATCACAGAATACAATATTTGCAGGACCATCAATCGGAGCTAATACTAAACCTACATTTAGAACTTTAGTTTCAGATGATTTACCAACAGTACCAATTACTAAAGGTGGTACAAATAAAACATCATTTAATAATGACGAAATTCATTTTGGTGAATTTAACCAGTCCGCTAATTTAAAATGGGATAATACAAATAGTAGATTAGAAATAGTGAATACAACTAGTTCAGATTCTAATGTTTATATTAGAACAAATGGAACAACAGACGGCACAAGTAGTAGAATTTATTTCAAACAACATGATAGTTCAACTTATTCATTAACACATAGTTCATTTGTTGGTGGTGAAAGAACATCATCATCACAAGATATAATATTTGGTGTTTCTAGTACAGTTACTGGTACACCTACTATAAGATTTAGAATGTCAGGTGATGGTAATTTATCAGTTGATGAAAAAATTACAGCAAAATCAATAGAATTAACTAATGGATTTAAACTAGGAACATCTACTACAACAGGTTATGTATTAACTGTTGATTCAGAAGGTAATGGTACATGGCAAGCCGCATCTGGTAGTGGAGGTAGTAGTACATTTATAGGATTAAGTGATACACCAAGTACATTTAGTACACAATCTGGTAAAGTTTTAAGAGTTAATTCAACGGAAGATGCATTAGAATTTTATGATATGACTGCGGGTGGAACAGTAACAAGTGTAGGTTTAACATTACCCAATATATTCACTGATATATCTGACAATAACCCCATAACAACATCTGGTGTTTTAAATTATACATTATCTAATCAATTAGCTAATACAGTATTAGCTGGCCCTGTTGACGGTAGTGCAACTACCCCATCATTTAGAACATTAGTTGTTAATGATTTACCAACAATTCCAGTTACTAAAGGAGGTACTGGTGTTAGTACATTAACTGGAATTGTAATTGGAAATGGAACATCATCATTTACCGCTGTATCAGGTACAGCAAATCAATTATTAAAAAGAAATAATACTAATACTAATTATGAGTTTTTTACAATTTCAGGTGATGGTGTAGTTGAATATAATTCACAAACTGGTGCAATTACTCATAATACATCAAGTGGAAATAAACATATACCTAGTGGTGGTTCTTCCGGTCAAATATTAGTTTATAGTGCAACAGGAACAGCACAGTGGTCAACCCCTACTTATTTAACATCTATTAAAATTTTAAATACAACTAGTGAAACATCTTTAATACCAATTGCATCAGAAACTATTTCTGGATCAGGTACAATACATTTACACAAAGTTTCTAAATCAGGTAGTTATGATGATTTATTAAATAAACCAACAATTCCTAGTTATCAGAATTTATCTTATACCGCTTCAACAAGATCATTATCAATATCTAATGGAGAAGGTGTAACATTACCTACTTTTTCTACATCAAACACAAACACTGGTTTAGTAACAGGTAGTAATGGAAACACAACAAGATTTTTAAGAGGTGATAATACATGGGTAGATATATCACAAGTACCAAGTGATGGAACAAATGGACAAATACTAAGATATAATAATCAAGTTGAATGGTGGACTCCAAATTATTTAACTGGAAATCAAAAAATAACATTAACAGGTGCAATAACAGGAAACGGTACAACTAGTATATCAACAACATATAATAGTACAGTACCAGTTAATAAAGGAGGTACAAATTTAACATCTTATTCAATAGGTGATATATTATATGCTAGTGGTACTGGTACATTATCAAAAAGAAATATCGGTACTAATGGACAAGTATTAACAGTAGTAAGTGGTGTACCAAATTGGGCAAGTCCGACTGCATCAGGTGTATCATCATTAACAGTAGGCAATGGTTTAGAAGTTAATAATACAACAGGTGATGTGACAGTTTCTTTAAAAACACCATTAACATCAAATGGTTCAACTATTAATGAAGTTACATCAACAGGACATTCACACGAAATAATTGATCCATATAAGGTTGTATCTATTACATCTAACTCAGTTAATATTAATTGTCTAACAGGATTAAATTATAATTTAGAACCAAATAGTAATTTTACGATAAACATGACTAATATTAAAAATGGACATAGTGGAGATTTCCGTATTATAATACCATCTACTATATCAATCACAATTGGTTCATTGACAGCATTTGGTGGTGGAACAACAGGATGGATAAAAAGATTAAATGGTAATTTAACTGGATTAACACCAGGTGTTTATCATTTATGTTGGTCATGTTATATTAAAGATTCATCAAATAGATTTATTGACTTTAATATTGCTAAATATGATATTATTTAAAAATTAAAATATTTATATGATTAATAATGGTTTTGTATCACAAAATATAATGGATTCTAGTAATGATCAAATTGGGAGTGATTATTGGGTAGCTAAAAAACTTTTTTCGGAAACAGGTAGAATTGGTATGGTATCAATAACCGATGGAACATATGGTTACTTTGGTTTGGGTAGAGACGAAAATGATGTTTTTCATAATGATTGGTATAGATATGATCCTTCAACTAATACTATAACGGAATTACCACCATTTCCAGGTGATGGAAGATCATTTGCATCTGCTTGTTTAGATAATAGTGGTAAAATAATAATATCAGGTGGATATTCTCATATAATTAGTGATTGTACAACATTACCATCTAATAAAGTAGCAATATCCACTATTTTACAACCTAGATGGAATGAAAATGCTACATATTATGGTACAGATAATTTTGGCTTTAATGCTATTCCGGGTGGTGGTCGTCGTATGGATGATGGTAATTTCGCTAATTCTGGTATTGCAGGTTTTTGGTGGAGTACTACCCAATCTACATCCGATTGGAGAAGTGCATGGGCAAGGGGTATAATATATAACAATGGTTATATAGATAGACCCAATTATGATCGTGCACTGGGACTATCTGTCCGTTGTGTAAAAGATTATACTGGTTCTCAACCTAATGGTACGATAATTTCTAATGATTATACTGATGGAAATGGAAATACATATGATGCTGTAGTTATAGGAGAACAGTTATGGACTGTGAAGAATTTACATACAACTAAATATCAAAATGGTACACCTATACAACATAAGACTGATAATACTGAATGGATTAATTTAACTGTAGGTGCATACTGTTGGTATGATAACAACTACTATCAAGCAGGGGTACGTTTCGGTGCATTATACAATCACTATGATATATATAAATTAGTTGATAATAATGGATATAGAGTGCCTAGTGATAGAGACTGGACTAAATTAACAGATTATTTAATTGATACTAATTGGTGTAATGATGTTGAAGTTACAAGTAATAATGTTACACAATTTTTAAAATCAACCAAACAGGTTAATCATCCATTAGATGGACAAACAGTGAATACTTCTAATCCGTCATCAATTAATTATTATAGTGATGCATATCGTTATAATATATCTACTAATACTTGGACATCATCACATCCATTAAAAATACCTCTAGCATATCATTATTCTTGGATAACAAAAGATGATAAATATTATATTTTTGGTGGATATAATGAAAATGGTACAAATATAACATTATACACAGGTAATTATACAGGATGGACAGGTTGGAGTTCAAGTAGTTTAAATATACCATTTGCCGGTTCAAATTTAATTATTAAAAATGATGATAATGATAATTTTTATACATTAAGTGGATTTGGTACACCTGGTTCACCTGTACAAACATCATATATATTTGAAAATGATATGTCAAAAATAAATATAACATCTTCTCCTAATTCAAGACAATCAGCAAGTCATTTAATAAATAACAAAATATTTTCATCTTTATCAAATTACCCATTAGATAAAAAAATGAATATCTATGATATTAATGAAGATAAGTGGACATATGATCCAGATTATAATTACCCAGAATCATCAAAAACATTCACATCATATTTTACATTAAATGATAAAGGTTATGTAATTGGGGGAGGTAAGACATTATCTAATTCAACTGCTTTAGGAGGTAATACACCAATTGATAATTTAGAATTTTATCCTATATGGATATGGGAATTTAACCCACCTATAATAACATTAGAAACAATAACCGCATCTGATTCAAATGAAACTAAGATATTAAAATCAGGAGGACAAAATATAACAGATTATGAACACGTAACATCATATGGGATACAATATAAACAAAGTACATCAACAAACTGGATTGTTGGTTATCAAGTAAATAGAAGTTTAACAAATGATTCATTTACTGTTTCTGAATTTCCAAGTACTAATCTAATACCAAACACAGATTATATGTATAGATCATTTGTTAATGTAAAAGACACTAAATATTATGGAGATATAAAAACAATTAAAACTAAATCTGATAATAGTTATTGGATTCCTAAAAAAGAATTAACAATATCTAATAGAGTGGGAATGGTTGGTATAGGAATCGGTAATTATGGATATTTTGGATTAGGTAGAGATGAAAATGATATTTTTAATAATGATTGGTATAAATATGATCCATCAACTAATACTATTACAGAGTTATCATCATTTCCTGGTAGTGGTAGATCATCATCATGTATAACCAAATATAATTATAATGACAATGATTATATTATTGTGGGTTTAGGTACAGGTAAAGTTAGACAACGTAGTATTAGAACAATTAGAACAATTAATGATTATACTAAAATTGAATATACAATAGAACCGTATAATAACAGTGGAAGTGAATCAATCGGTAATATAATAGGTGATCATAGCGTTAGTGGAAGTACTACAATTGGCAATACTACCCCTGTAACAACTGTGATTGATTATTTATCTGATTTTTACCAATATAATGTTAATACTAATGTATGGACAAAATTAAATATAACTACCAGTAGAAAAATATCATATGCTAATATGGCTGTTTTTAAAACTAATAATATATTAGAATTGACAATATGGAATGGTGAATATAAAGAAGGTGATATTATATCAAATAATAATTTTATTTATAAAAAACAAATAGCAAATAGTAAATTTGATGGGTACTTTTCAATTTTTAATAATCTATCTAATATAAAAATATCATCATCTATTGTTGATATTAATTTAGATGATAGTTATCTTAGATATATTGGTTTTTCTGATACATATGATACTAAGTCATCTATTAATAATATTGGAAATATAGAAAAGAATTTTATTACTGCTATAGAAACACAAGGTGGACAATCATCAATGTTTAGTACATCAAATGGTTATGTTTATTCAACATTAACAAATTTAAAAAATTTACAAGAATCTAAAGACACATATAGATATGATAAATATAATAATGTCTGGGAATTAGTTAATAAATATGAATACCCTTCTGATAAAAAATCATATTGTGCGTATTTTACAATTGGTAATTTTGGTTATACTGTTGGTGGAGGTAGATTAAAAATAAAAACATATGATGTATCAAAAACACCAATAGATAATATAGAATTTGATCAAAATTATATATGGGAATTTAGACCAGATGATAATGTTTTAATACCACCACCAATAACAGATAATCCCTTACCAAATGGAGTTTGGGGATTCAATGGACAAATAAATAAAGTAATAAAAGTTCCACAGACTATGTTTAATAGAGATGATTTATTGTTATTTGTAGGTAAATTCACATCATATATAACACCAAGTAATAGATTAAGTAATGCAAAAGGAGCAGTAATTTTGGATTCAAATTATAACGTGTATAAAGAATTTTATTTTAGAAATAATAATTATTCTCCTTATAGTCCAGTAATAAATTCTGCTGTCATATATAATAATTATATATATTTTGGTGGTGAATTTGAT
>Ga0265294_10002956_pt1 | contig 22064 bp, 16 predicted proteins | sample MunlanPumphouse3_FD_192504 | JGI IMG/M metagenome (GOLD analysis project Ga0265294, IMG submission 192504) | Groundwater microbial communities from a municipal landfill in Southern Ontario, Canada - Pumphouse #3 | ecosystem: Environmental > Aquatic > Deep subsurface > Groundwater | place... | reverse complement strand
GCGGTCTTTCAGAAGTTTAGTGTTATGCTTGAGGAGGAGGTGGAATATTTTGGCCAATGGGACAGCTGATAAAAAACGTGATCTAAGATTTACAAATATAGTTTTCTCAACTGAAAAAGAGCGAAGGGAAAGTAGGTTTGAGCTACCCAAAAAAGTCATTAACTATCTTTTCTATGTCTTATTGGCTCTATCGGCAATTTATTTTATTTTTATTTCCGATTATTTCATCATTAAAGAGATAAAAGTTGAAAACGTAAAATCTGTTGAAATCGACGATTATGTAAAGATGACCTTACAGGGTAAAAACATACTTTTTATGATGCCAGGGAGATATCTAGAGCAACTGACTGAAGAGTTCCCTATTTTGGAGGAAGCGAGAATTGTCAGGGGTTTACCTAGTACGGTTAGAGTTATTGTCAATGAGCGTGATCAGAAATTTATATGGTGTAACTCGACGGGATGTTTTGAGGTTGATAACAATGGTTACATCTTTGAGAAAACGGCTAAAAGTGGGGATGAAATTGTGTTGCGTGATTTAAGCGATATTGAAGTCAATTATTTAGATAGAGTAGTTTCGAAGCAATTTATCGATTTTTTTATGGATGCCCTAAAGGGAGTCAAGGAAATTGGGCTTAATATAAAAGAGGCGCAGATTTCTCAAACCACATTTAAAATTGATTTTGTGACACAGGAAGGTTGGAAAGTTATTATGGATTCTAATAGTTCACTTGATAACCAATTATTTGCAACTAGACAAATTGTTGAAAAAAACCGGCCTGATATTAAAGAATATGTGGATGTTAGGGCAGAAGGAGTTGCTTTTATAAAATAATGAAATATGACAGCTGGATAATAAAGTCTAAATTTCCCAAGGACCCGATTAATTCAATTCTAAGGGATAGAAAGAAATCGGGTTTTGTTTTAGATCCATCCTATAAAGATATATCCAATCCCCAGTCGATAAACGATCTCTTAAAAGCCAAAGGTATTTTATTGGAAGCGATTTCTAAAGGAGAAAAAATAGGAATATTTATGGATTATGATGCTGATGGGGTTTGTGCTGGTGCTGTTCTGTATAAGGCGTTAAAATACTTAGGAACGGAATGCGATTGTTATACTCCTCAAAGAGATGAAGGATATGGTTTGACTAAGAATGCTATTGATATATTTGCAAAAAAGGGTGTCAAGCTTATTGTTACTGTCGACTGTGGAATAAAGAATATAGACGAAGTGGATTATGCCCGAAAACTTGGTGTTAAAGTTATAGTTACAGATCATCATTTGGTGGGCGATAAAATACCTAAGGCTCAGGCTGTTGTTCATCCAACATTGAATTCTTCCAAAGGATCTTTTGGTGGTTATTCTGGAGCGGGAGTGGCTTTTCAGCTGGCCAGAGCTCTTCTTGACGACCGAGGGTGTAGCAAATGGTTTCTTGATCTGGTCTCGATATCAACTATTGCTGATATAGTGCCACTTGTTGCCGATAATAGAATCATAGTAAAGTATGGATTCTTAGTTTTGAATAAGACTAGAAATATGGGCTTAAAATTTTTAATTAAGGAAGCTGGGCTAGGTGGGGGCAATATAGGATCTTATGAGGTAGGCTATATTTTAGCTCCGCGATTAAATGCTGCTGGAAGGGTGGCGAAGCCACAAGACAGTTTTAAGCTTTTAATCTCAGAGGATAAAAGCGAAGCTAAAAATTTAGCCAAAAAATTAAATAAATATAATCTTGTCCGACAAAAACAGTTATCTGATTCTACTGAAAAAGCATTGGAGATTGTTACAAAAGAAAAACTTTTTTTAAAAAACATTATTATTATAAAAGGTGACTGGAATGAGGGAGTTATCGGTTTAATTTCGGGCAGGATTACAAGCGAATATCATAAGCCATCTATTGTTCTTACCGAATTGGACGGTAAGTTAAAGGGGAGTGCTCGCTCTATTTCTTCGATAGATATTACCGAGATGATAGGTAGATTTGATAATTTGCTATTATCTTTTGGTGGACACAAACAAGCAGCTGGTTTGTCATTGAAGAAGGAAAATTTTAATAAATTTAAAAAATTAATTGAGGATGATTCAATCAAGCTAGATAAAAAAATTTTTAAAAGAGAGTTAATAATTGATGTCTTGGTCGATATTGAGGATGTAGATATTTCTTTTGCCAAAAAAATCGGGAAGCTTTCTCCTTTTGGCATGGGAAATCCACAGCCTGTTATTGGCTTGAGCAGAGTTCTTATCGAGAAAATGAAACTTGTTGGTAAGGGAAATAACCATATGAGTTTATTTATATGTAGTAAGAGCAAATCTTGCAAAGCTATTTTGTTTGATTATAATCATGAGGTTTTCGAAATAGAAGAGGGAAGGGAATACGATATTGCTTTTAAAGTAATGATTGATAGATGGAACGGGGGAGAAAAAATTAATTTACATATTATAGATGCCAAAAAAAGCAAATGATATTTGGGTATGTTCTGATTGTGGTGAAAGACAGGCTAAGTGGTCTGGTCAGTGTTTGGCCTGTGGCGCATGGGGGACTCTTAAAGAGTTTAAGGGTTTATCCTCTAAGGGAACTGGTAGGGTAGAAAGAGCTAGTCCTATCAGGATAGATGAAGTTAAAATTGAAACAAAAGAAAGGATCAGTACTGGTATTGATGAGTTTGATTTGGTTTTAGGCGGAGGTATTGTGCCAGGGTCGGTTTTGCTTTTAGGTGGCAGACCCGGTGTTGGCAAGTCTACTCTAGCTTGGCAGGCAGTGTGCAATTTAAGGGGTAAGGTAGTTTATGTAGCAGGCGAAGAATCGGTAGGGCAAATCAAGATGAGATCGGAAAGATTAGATAGAAAAGCTAAAAACATAACTTTTTTCGAGAACCAAGATATTCTATCTTGGATTGATTATTTAAAGATAGAAAAGCCGATGTTGGTTGTAATTGATTCTATTCAAACTGTTTACAGATCAGATTTTCCCAGTTCTCCAGGTAGTATTGTCCAAGTGAAAGAATCGGCAATTGAGATAATAAGAACTGCTAAATCTCATAATATAGCTTGTATTATGATCGGTCATATCACCAAAGACGGGGAAGTAGCTGGACCTAGAACCTTGGAGCACTTGGTTGATGGGGTTTTCTATTTGGAGGGAGAAGAGAGCGGTGCGGAAAGATTTTTAAAAAGTTATAAAAATAGATTTGGCCCGACTGACGAGCTTGGCGTTCTGATGATGACTGAAAAAGGCATGACTAGTTATGCAGATTTTGGTAAAATATCCAAAATAAAAGAACTTGCTCCGGGAGTAGCCAGATTGGCTCTCTTGGAGGGAAGTAGGGTTTATTTTATAGAGGTTCAGTCCCTGGTTCAAAGAACTAATTTTGGCTTTCCCAAGAGAACAGCTGTTAATTATGATCTGAATAGATTACAAATGATGATCGCTGTTCTTGGCAAGCATACTGGAATTGACTTGAGCAATTTTGATGTGTACCTCAATGTAGCTGAAGGATATAAGCTAAAAAATCCCATATCGGATTTGGCTGTACTTATGTCGCTGGCTAGTTCTTTTTACGATAGATCTCTTCCGGGAGATCATATCTTCTTAGGGGAAATCGATCTTTCAGCCGGTTTACATCTTCCTGTATCTTCGAAAAGGATTATCAAGTCAATTCAAAAAATTGGTCTAAAAAGTATTTCTGATTCTAAAAAGAGACTTGCCCAAATAATTAGTGGCTATTTCAGTTAATTAGTTGTGAAGGATCCTTGAAATTCTGCAGTTGCTCCACTGGTGTGAGTTGAAATTATTTTATAATAATATTTAGTTAAGCTTTCCAGAGCGGATAGATTGCATATGTGGCTTTTGGTTGCACTCGAACAGTCGATCGTTTTATTGAGTTTACTCTGGGAAATTCCATAGCTTATTTTAGAATTTGCGACTTGGCTTGTAGAGAATGTTATTCTAGTAGAATTGGCAGTAATCAAAGATGCGGAAATATTACTTATTTTAGGGTCTAGATTATTACTAACAATAATATTTATCGAATTCTCGGCTGTGACAGAGTTGGAGTCTGTTAATCTGACCCTTAGAGTATAGGTAGCATTTGAATATTTAGTAGTGTCTATGGTAGCACTATACGGATAATTGGAAGAGCTGGCAATTTCCGAATCGTTTAAATAATATGACACATTAGTAATGGGATGCTGAGATTTAGTCGATACTTGTAAAGTAGTACTTGAACTTAAGGTTGCATTATTGATCGGTGATGTAATTTTTACCTCGGGCTTGTAGCTATAAGAATCGTCCTGCTCTGTTGGCGGTAATAATAGGTCGTTACCTTCTGCCCAAGATCTCACCGGACCTTCCCAGTTCGGATATTTTTTCCAACTATCCCCCCATTCGTTATGAATATTGGCGAACAGCTTTTCTTCAATAAGCTCTGAGGGAGTTGAATCGGTAGCGATTTTATTATTGGTTTTATTGACTTTAAAGATTATATTCATATCATCATTCTTGGTGGGAACTTGCCATGAAGCAAAGATGTCAGTTATAAAATCTTTGGAGTATTGACTGGGTAGGAGGTTGGAATATTTCTCTACGGTAATCTCTTGTATTCCGGCCGGTTTTTGGAAATCCTCATCATCTACTACTTTGATCATAAAATCATGAAAAATCGGAGCAGCTAAAACTGAGCCATCTGCGCCACTTCTCATTTTTTCATTATTATTGTTTCCAACCCAAACAGCGGTAGCATATTTCGTTGAATAACCAACTGTCCAAGCATCGTGAAACTCTTGGGTTGTACCTGTTTTTACGGCTACATGGGCATCGTTAAAGTTCAATTTGTTTTGGAATCCGAATACCATTTGTCTGGCTTCATCATCGTCTAATATATGTGAAATTTGATAGGCAATCTGGGGATCCAAAGCTTTGAATTTGTTTGTTTCTGGTTTGTTTTCGTACAGAACCTTACCTTTGTGATTTTCAACTTTAAGTATCGCAATTGGTTTGTGGTATGTACCCGTGTCGGAAAATGTGGCAAAAGCTCCTGCCATTTCTATTGGTTTGACTTCTCCTCCACCCAAAACCAAAGACAATCCATATCTTTCCGGCTGGTTCAAAGTAGTAATACCCAAATCTTTAGCAGTTTTTAAAGCTTCGGGTACTCCGACTAATGCCAGAGTTTTAACGGCTGGGATATTAAGCGAATTTGCCAGGGCCGTTCTCATTGTAACTGGTCCGTGTGTTGAGCCGTCGTAATTATTTGGGGAGTATCCGCCAAAGTCTGTTTGTAGGTCGAACAAATTAAAGCTTGGAGAAAAACGAGGCTGTTTGAATGCGGTGGCATAAACAATTGGTTTAAACGATGATCCGGGTTGTCTTAAAGAATCAGCAACATTAACATTGCCTTGGTTTTCGATATCGAAATAATCTTTTCCGCCTACCATCGAAACGATCTCTCCGGTTTTAACATCTACCGAAACCAAGGCCGCATTAGTTGCGCTATATCTGCCCAGGATCGATTCGTTCGAGCTAATTGCTTCTTCTGCCCATGTCTGTTTTTCAGAGTCCAGTGTAGTTGTTACTTTTAACCCGCCACTGTCAACTAACTTTTCACCATATTGTTCGACCAGTTTTTCTTTAACATACATTACGAAGTGAGGGGCTTTTATAGAGTCGCGACGTTCTTTAAATTCCGGCTTGTCTTTATTGGGTGTTTCACCTTTTGCTTTTTCCGCTTCTTGGGTGGTTATATATCCCAGTGTACTCATTCTGTCTAAGATATAATCTTTTCTTGCAAAGAGCATATCGGTATGGGTTCCGTAAGGCGAGTAGTATGTTGACGCTTTGGGAATAGAGGCCAGCGTGGCTGCTTCCGAAAGATTTAGGTCTTTTGCGTCTTTTCCAAAATAGACACGGCTGGCTTCTTGTATACCATAAATATTACCTCCGTAAGGTATTTCATTAAGGTACATGGTCAATATTTCTTCTTTAGAGTAAATCTGTTCTAGCTCAATAGATAAAATTAGCTCTTTAAATTTTCTCGTAAATGATTTTTCCGGTGAGAGTACTGCGTTTTTTACAAACTGCTGAGTAATAGTTGATCCGCCTTGGCCTTTTTCAAGGCTTAGTATGTCCGATACTACCGCTCGAGCTATTCCCTTAAGATCGACTCCTTGATGTTTGTAGAAATTAGCATCTTCGGCGGCTATAGTAGCATTTCTGATGCTGTTGGGCATATTTTCTTTTTCTACTATCGTGCGTCTTTCATCACCAGTTTCATATAGAATCTCTCCGTTTCTATCCAAGATTTTGGTTGACTCTGCTGCTCTCATTTTTGCCAATTTAGCAGGGGTAGGTAAATCTTTCGAATACCATAAAATAAGAGCGACAAAAAACAGAGCAATCAAGCCGATTGTTTTTAGTATTTTTCTCTTTTTTTCTTCCCTGGGTAACTTTTTAAAAGCCTTCCAGCTAGGTAGGGAAAACTTTGTTTTTAAGATGCCACCAAGTTTCATCAGTTGAATTATACCATTAATTTGGTTAAGATTAAAAAAGTTAAGGAGTAATATGGAATCAAATCAAAATCTACTGACTAAAAGTGTATTAGAGATTATATCGGAGAAGTCATTTTTGGTCAAGCTTAAAAGCAAAAAAAAGTTAAATATCAAATTTGGGGCTGATCCTACCAAGCCGGATCTTCACTTGGGCCATGCGGTTGGCTTGAGAAAATTAAATGACTTTTTGGAGGCAGGACATAATGTAATTTTTTTAATCGGGGATTTTACTGCTAAAATCGGTGATCCTTCGGGTAGAAATGTGATGAGACCGTCTCTAACTGATAAGGAAATAAAGGCGAATGTTGCAACTTGGTTGAAACAGGTTGGCAAAATTATAGATACCAGCAAGTGTGAAATTAGGTACAATAGCCAGTGGCTTTCCAAGCTGAATCTTGGACAGCTTTTGAAGATAACTAGTCAAATTAGTCTTCCTAATGTTATTGAACGGGAAGATTTTCAAAAAAGAATGAAAGAGGGTGGGCACATAGCAATGTCTGAAACGCTTTATCCTATCATGCAAGGTTATGACTCGGTAATGTTAGAGGCGGATCTTGAAATTGGAGGGCAGGATCAAAGATTAAATATGCTGATAGGTAGGGATCTCCAGGGTGCTTATGGTCAAGAAAAACAAGATGTGATGACACTACCTCTCTTGTCTGGAACTGATGGCAGAAAAATGTCCAAGTCTTATGGTAATTATATCGCTCTTGACGATGATCCCCAAGATGCGTTTGGAAAATTAATGTCAATCAGTGACAATCTTATTGAGGAGTATTTAACTTTGGCAACTGATTTTTCTGATGAGGAAATTGGGCAGATGATTAATCGGATAAAAGGCGGAGAAAACCCGAAGGATATTAAAGTAAGAATGGCACATAGGGTAGTGGAGATGTATTGGGGTAAAAAGCAGGCCGATTCAGCTATGGAATACTTTGATAGGGTTTTCTCAAAGCAAGAAATTCCTGAAAAATTACAGGTTATTAGTATGGGGGTTTTGCAAGTATCCTTAATTGATGCCATGGTCAAATCTTCTCTTGTTAAAAGTCGGTCTGATGCCAGAAGACTTATAAAACAGTCGGCGGTTAAGGTTGACAATAAAGTGGTAATCGATGAATTCGCAACAATCAATATCGATAGTCCTAGAGTTATTCAAGTTGGAAAGAGAAGGTTTATTAAAATATCCAAATGATTCTCGATACAATCAGAAAATTGGTTAAAGAAGGATCGAATCTCGATTTTGATTTCGAATTTGCCGATAGATTTTCCGATATTTGCCTTAGCCCTGGCGAAATCAATCGGATATCTCATGAAAGCGGTAAGTCGCCCGAAGAATTAATTTCCTATCTTGATAATTTTTTTGCGGATAAGTTAACTGATTTGGCCGAGAAAACGGAATATTTAGGGGGTTTCTACAATATTCATATAAAGAATTTGGCTCTTGCTGAAAATCTTCGTCTTATAAATAAAGACCTAGATCTTTATTTGATTGATTCTGACAAAAAAGGAGAAACTGTTATTATTGATTATTCATCTCCAAATATCGCCAAACCTTTTTCGGTAGGGCACTTGAGATCCACTATTATTGGGCAAGCTAACCTAGCTTGTCATCAGGCGCTGGGTTATAAGACAGTAGGGGTCAATCATATTGGAGACTGGGGAACTCAATTTGGAAAATTAATCGTTGCTATCAAGAGGTGGGGTGATGAAGGAGAGATAGAAAAGGACCCGATTCGTAGTCTAAATAATCTTTATGTCAAGTTTCACAAAGAGCAAGAGGAGGATTCTACTCTAGAAGATGAAGCGAGGAATTGGTTTACGCGTCTTGAACAAGGAGATAAGGAGGCGCAACGGCTTTGGAAGAAATGTGTTACATGGAGCTTAGCTGAGTTTGATAGGATCTACGACCGGTTAGGTATTCATATTGAAAGTGTAAAAGGAGAGAGCTTTTATCATAGTCATCTTGAAGGAGTTGTTGTCGAACTTAAGGAAAAGAAATTGCTTGAAAAAAGCGAGAATGCCCAGATTGTAAAAATCGGTGATCTTCCGCCTGCTCTTATTAAAAAATCTGACGGATCGACTCTTTATATGACCAGAGATTTAGCCGCTTTGAAATATAGAATCAAAGAATATAATCCCAAAAAGATTATTTATCATGTTGGTAATGATCAGGCCTTGCATTTTCGCCAGTTGGAGGAAGTAGCCAAAAAATTAGGCTGGCTTGACGGCAGTAAAATCGTTTTTGCTGGCCACGGGCTGTTACGTCTGCCGGAGGGAAAAATGTCTACCCGTCTAGGAAAGACCATTTTGCTGGAGGATCTTATAGAAGAGGCCGTAACGAGATCTTTAAAAATTATTGAAGATAAAAATCCCGATCTTAAAAATAAAAAAGATATAGCTGAAAAAATTGGTATTTCTGCGATAAAATATTCCGATTTAAGTCAGAACAGGAAGTCTGATATAGAGTTTTCTTTTGACCGTGCTATTAGTTTAGAGGGCAATAGTGGACCTTATTTGCAATACACGTACGCAAGAATTTCAAGTTTGATTAGAAAATACGAAGATAAATTTTCCGATTCTTCTTCCGAACTGAAGGTAGAGGATAATTTTAGAGAAATTGCCATGCTTATAGTTAGAGTCAAAGAGACTTTAAGGAAATCTGCTAATTCTAGTATGCCTAGTATGATTTGCGATCATGCCTTTAAGATTGCCAATGCTTTTAATTCTTATTACGAAAAGCAGAAAATTGTCAGTGAAGATGAAAAAAGCAGTAGTATTAAAATCCAAACGATTTATCTGATTCAAAAAGTACTTGGAAAATTGATTGATATTTTGGGTATTGATAGGTTGGAAGAGATTTGATTAGAACTTTGCTGATTTTAATTTATCGCCCTCTATTTTGTGGAAAACACGTTTGTCTGAATCAATAAAACAGTTTGAGTCGCACTTTGTATTCTTAAGTATGTACTGACCAACAAAAGTCCCATTTTTTCCGATTTCTATAATTTTTGTAATATTACTGTTTCTCCCTAGAACATAAAGATTTTCAGAGCTTTCGCTTGTATATATATCAAAACATGATTCTAATTTCTCATTTGCCGGTAAATTAACTGTGAAGTTAGAAATAGAACTGCCTCTTGATAGGCGGTTGATGGTACAGGACTGGTTAAGAGTATAAATACTTCCATCTATTGCTATGGAGATGACATCGGATACAGATAGGTTTTCGTCGGCCAAGTATGGAGTGTTGTCTTTGTAACCATCGTCATTTACAATTTTCCAGATTTGATTTGAAGGTGGGTCAAGCATGTAAATATTTTCTAGAAATGACTTAAGAATTCCATCGTAATTTAGTTGCAATGGCTGTTTGTCTACCGTTTCGGTTGCCGGCTCTACAGTATACAGGGCACCGTCTTTGGTAGAGACGGCAATTTTTTCTCCTGTTGCTACGGCGTGAGATATCTCACCTTTTATTTTGCCCGATAAGTTTATCTTTTCGCCATTTTTTGGGTTGTAAAAATCATATTCTTTCGAGAGTAGATACAAATTACTGTCTGTCAGGGCAAAAATAGATATTTCTATAGGTAATTCCTTTTCTTCAAAATCTTTTATTTCTTGCGCTTTAGTGATTTCTAGGATTTTCGAAAAAGCGTTTTCGTAAGATTTGTTGGCTTGATCAGAATACTTACTATTTTTTAACTGTTCTGCTAGTTCTGTTATCTTTTTATAATTGACAAGGGCTTGCTCCTCTTTATTTTGGGCTATTAAAGTCGAAGACTCTCCTTCGAGAGAGGTGATTTGGTTTAGCATTTCCTGCATCTCTTTGCTGCTTGCTTTTCTATTTTTACTTAAGGTCGAAAAACCGATAGTAATTGCTAGGATTAATATAGCGACGAGCAAGCCTATAAGATACATCCTTGGGCCGTGGGGTTTAGAAAATCCAATCTTTAACAAGAATCTTTTGAACTTATTTTTAGTTTTGAGCAGTAGCAGTTTGGCTGGTTGTGACGGGTCTGTTTTTTTATCTGGAACGAGAATTTCTTTCTCCTCTTCCATTTTTACTTTTGATTGTTTAGCTAGGTCGTACCTTTTGTTTTTAGCGAATTCTATTAGTTTTTTTGAATTTTCTGCTGTGCGAGAAAGGCCCTCTTTTATTTTGGGCGTTAAACTTTTTTTTGTTTTCGAGAAAGCCTTTGCCGAAAAATTTCCTATGGAAACTATGAGGGGGATTACCAGATTTCTCCAAATATTCTTGAGATTAACCGAAAGGCTTGAGAGCTGTTCGTTTATATAAATGACATCTCGTTTCTGATCCGGAGTAAGATTTGCCAGGGCGTCTTTTGTGGTTACTTCCATAAAAATAGCATTAGCGTATTTTATCCCGCGCCCCTTAAGGATCTTCCCGGATTCTATAGCCGCTCTAGTCGGGTCGTTTTGGGTGATGATTGTTTTAAGTTCGCTCGGATCTATTACTTCAAAAAATGTTGGGTTGGCAATAATTATCTTATCGCCTTCCTGTAATGTTCCGGAAGTGAGATTGGTGAAGGTTTTTAAGGGGTGTGGCGACATCTCATTTTCAAGGCCTTCAGTAATATGATTGATTTGGTTGCCTCTATAAAGGTAGGCATGCGACTGTCCTGTTTGGGCGAAGTGAGCTTCTTTGCCGTTGATGAGGATTAGAACACTGGAAAGTCTCCCGATCCAATCGGTTTCTCCCCCTTGGGCGATTTGAGCCAAAGATCCGTTTACGCCCTTGATAGCGGTTTCGAAATTATTGAGGTCAGAAGTGTCGTCAGCTTTGTAATAATCCCTGATGAGCGTATTTATTATTGATTGTCCTACTTGAGAAGCGGCAAACCAAGGATTAAGTATCTCCACTTGAGAATATACAGAACCCTTTTCTTTCGACTCTTCTTCGTGCGGGCTATAAACCTGACAGGTTAAAAAACGATCAGCTAAACGATCCGAGGTTGTCAGTCTCGTATAATTTATAATTACATCCATTTAAGAAGATTTTAACACCTTTTATAGGAAAAATGCAAAAAATATTTATATGATAAACCCCAATGTCTATGCCGGGGGTGTACATTGGTCATAAAATCTTGAAATAGTTTTAGAGCGAATGTATGTTTGGTATATGCCATTAGCTTATGAAATAAGACCTAAAGACCTTAAAGATTTTGTCGGACAGGATCATTCGATTGATAAAAATAGCTATCTCACCAAAGCTATCGAAGAAGACGATCTTAGCTCTATGATTTTTTTTGGCCCTCCCGGAACGGGCAAGACAACTTTGGCTAAAATCATCGCAGGTAAGACCAAAGCCCAATTCATTGAAATAAACGCTACTTCGGGCAGTGCCAAAGAGCTCAAAGAACACCTGAAGCATGCCGAAAATTCTCTCCTGAAAACAATTATTTTTATCGACGAAATACATCGATTCAACAAAGCCCAGCAAGATGTGCTTCTGCCATATGTAGAGCGAGGCGATATCATCTTGATTGGCGCTACAACCGAAAATCCTTCCTTCACCGTGATCTCCCCTCTTATCTCAAGATCAAAGGTGTTAACTTTTGAGAGGTTAAGCGATAATGCCTTAAGGAAGATTTTAAGAAGAGCCTTAAAAAAGGTAAGTGGTGCAAAGTTGACTGCCAAGGCTCGAGATATCTTGATCGGCGAGTCAAACGGCGATGCGCGGATAATGCTAAACATTCTGGAGGATCTTTCCAAAAGAAATAAAAAGATTGACGAGAAGGTAATTAAGACTTCTAAAGCAATAAAAACTCTCAAGTATGATAAATCTGGCGAAGAGCACTACAATATTATCTCTGCTTTGCATAAATCGATGCGGGATTCCGACCCCGATGGAGCCATTTATTGGATGATGAGAATGTTGGAAGCAGGAGAGAATCCTTTATACATCGCCAGGCGCTTGATTAGATTTGCTTCGGAAGATATTGGCTTGGCCGATCCGCACGCCTTACTGGTGGCAACTTCTTGTTATGATGCCTGCCATTATATCGGGGTTCCAGAATGTGATGTTGCCCTAGCCCAAGCAGTTATTCATTTATCAGTTGCTCCCAAGTCTAATGCTTGTTATAAGGCAGTGCTTGGTGCAAGGGGCGATATTGGAAAATACGGAAATTTAGATGTTCCTAAGCATTTAAGGAATGCGCCGACAAAATTAATGAAAGAGATGGGATACGGAAAAGGATATAAGTATGCGCATGAGTATAAAGACGCAAGAGTTGACCAAAGTCATTTACCCGATAAAATAATAAATAGAAAATATTATTTTCCCACGGATCGAGGACTTGAGAAAAAAATAAAAGGAAAGGATTAAGATGGACGAAGAAGAGAAAGATACAAAAGGCGAGAAAGGGCAAGAAGACTCCTGTGAGGATTGCGACAAAAAAGATGACGAAGAGGCATGCTCCTCGTGTAGCGTTTGTAAGTAGAAGTTAATTACCGTTTGTTATTTTTAATTTTTGTTTTTCTTTTGGCTCAGTATTAGATCTTAAAGTTTTGCCTATCATTTTAATTCTTTGAACCTAATAGGTCCGCATTAGATACTTATTAAGTGTTACCAAAGTCGTTAGTTTGTGTGACTGACTATTTCGCATAAAGTTGCCGAATCAGCCGGTCACTTTTTTGTTTCAATATCTTGGGATTGATTGTAGCATATTTTGCCTTTAGCTTCTCTTTTACTTGCTTGGAGATAGATGGTTCAGCTAGTACTCTTTTGTAAGCAGTTTGTGCTTTATCGTATTTGCGAATATATCTGGAGTTTATCTTGGTCTTTGAGACACATTTGACTGATGGCAAGAAGAAGTTGATATAATCCTCCAATACGTCATATAATTCATTCATAATCCTGACAGATCCGACATCGTCGATTCGCATATAACCGATAAATTCTCGGATGTTAGTAAAGTTCTTCTGCTCAATTCGAGCGTGATCGTTTTTCATATATGGTCTGGTTCTGGTCATTGATATCGATCTTTGGTCACACCATCCCTTGAGATTCCAGTTGATGAACTCTCCACCAGAATCGGGATCGATGCCAAGAAGAGTAAACGGCAGACGTTTTTCAATGCGCTCGATACTTTCTACAGTCGCTATCTCTCCTTTGTTCCATTGAGCCGATAAACAAGTCCAAATAGTTCTGACGTCGGTATATTGGACAGTATAAGCATAATCTCCGACCAAGGTAGAACCGCAATGGGCGACAGTATCTATTTCACCAAACCCTTGCTCGGGATTCTCCCACGGTCCTCTTCTAATCGGGATGATTTCTTTCAAGATTCCAGGTCTAGTTGCTCCTTTGCCTTTTTTCGCTTTAATGTGAGGCAATACAACAAGTTTCTTTTTCATCGTTCCGAGACTCATCTTCTGTAAAAGAAAGGTTGCCTGCTGATCGTGCCGCCACATATTATCGCGCATTAATATCTCAATATATTCGGCAATATTGGGATGCAACCTTTCAGCACAAATTTGATTGGCAATTTCCCAGATTTCTGCAAGCGCGGCAATTACACTTGGACCATAGGTAACTGGTTTACCGCGTTTCTCAACCAGCTGTCCAGCCTTCAATTGCAATGTTCCAAATCGTCTTATAGCAGCTTTTCGGTGAACTTTTGTGATATCGCAGACCGTATCCAGAATCTTGCTTTTCTCATCTTTAGAGGAAGCTAAATATTCCCCTAATTTTTCCTTAAAAATCTCCTGTTTTGTAGTCATATTCATAATACGACTACGGTAACAGGAATTATTATCTAATCACTGCTGTTTGGGTAACATTATTTATTATCTAAAGCGATATATTGACTCTTTCGGTAAAATATGATATAGTATTTGGCAGTTTGGTCCCAATTACAGTCGTACCTGGGAGGAGAGGGTACAGATGAAAAAGGGACAGGTTTCAAACAGCAACGCCTGCGGAGCGTTGCTGGCTTTAATCCTCGCCGTTTTGGTCCTGTACACTATGTACAGGGACTACCAAAACGGGGGGGAGTTCGCCAGAGCGGCTGGCGAACTGGGCATGATCGGCCGGGATATCGAGAAGTATCGGCTGGACTGCCTGGCGGCCCGGAAAGACGGGCAAGAACCGCCCTCGCCCTATGACTGGGCGAGAGAGAACTCGAAAGAGTTCGAACCAAAATCTGTCCTCGACTGCCTGAGCCACACGCTCTGGGCGGAAGAGGAGAGGGCGGCGTGGGAGAGAGAGCAACTTCTCCTCCAGCAGGAGGAAGCCGAAAGGCTTCGCGACTCCGGCTGGAAACCCCCGCCCCCCACAACGGCGGATAGATAGGGCTTTTGAGTACGGCCCCGGTTGCGTTCGTCGTAACCGGGGCTTTTTCTTTTCTGCTATAATCGCCTTGATGGAAAAAGATAAGCTTTTAGAAAAATTAAATAGTGACCAAAGAAAAGCGGTTACACACAAAGAAGGACCCCTCCTTATTGTAGCCGGTGCCGGTACCGGAAAAACAACCGTTATTACCAGAAGAATTGCCTATATTATAGACAAAAAATGGGCCAAGCCTTCCGAGATAGTAGCTTTGACCTTTACCGAAAAATCAGCTCTGGAAATGGAGGAGCGGGTCGACCAACTTGTTCCCTACGGCTTCATTGACACTCAAGTATCAACATTCCACTCATTTGCTTCCGGTCTTATCCGCGATTACACCCTAGAGCTGAAACTGCCGGCTAATTTTAAGGTTTTAACCAAATCGGAACAAGCAATCTTTGTGCGCGAAAATATTTTTAATTTGGAACTTGACTATTACCGCCCAATTTCAAATCCAATTTCTCATATTGATAAACTGCTTAACCATTTCTCAAGATTAAAAGATGAGCTAGTAGAGCCCAACCAATACCTCAAATACGCCCAGAAACAATACGAAAACGCCAAAGATAAAGAATCTAAAAAAGAAGCAGGAAAAACTTTGGAACTTGCCAGAGCATACAAAAGATACAATCAGTTGCTTTTCGAAAATGGAAAATTAGACTATGGCGATTTGCTTTTTTTATCTTACAAACTGCTTAAAAACGACCCAAAGATAAGACGAGAATGCCAGCAAAGATTTAAATACATTTTGGTTGATGAGTTTCAAGATACTAATTACGCTCAATACGAGTTAGTAAAACTATTAACTGGTAACAAAAAAAATATTACTGTCGTCGGAGACGACGACCAATCTATCTATCGCTTCAGAGGAGCTTCTATATCAAACATCCTAACTTTCAAGGATGATTTTCCCTCGTCAAAATTAATCGTTCTAAAGCAAAATTACAGATCGACAAAGCAAATACTAAACCACAGTTATGCCTTGATCCAGCACAACAACCCTGACCGCTTAGAGTTCCGATATAAAATCGATAAAAAATTATCTTCTGACCGCAACGGGTGTAAGCCGGAGCTAATATATGCCCAAAGTCTATCGGCCGAAACAGATGAAGTGGCTAAAAAAATCAAAGAGATCAAAAAGTCAAAAAAGCTTAAATTCAACGATTTCGCAATTTTAGCTCGCGCTAACGACCACCTTAAGCCCTTTATCGAAGCTCTAAATAATAAGGGTATACCTTTTGTTTTTGTCGGATCCTCAAGATTATTTGAGCAGGAAGAGGTAAGATCGCTAATAGCTTTTCTAAAAGCACTCGTTAACCCCGAAGATAATCTTTCTTACTTCCAATTACTAACCAGCGAACATTTCAAAGTTTCTCCAAGCACCCTGATTGATTATTTTGCAAAATCGCGTCTGAAAAACCGCAACTTAGAACATACCTTAAAAGAGATGAAACCAAACACCAGGATAAGACAGGCCCTATCCTGTATTGAAAAATATCGGCAGTTGATCGCTTTAAAAAGTGCCGGTGAAGTTCTCTATGGTTTTCTCAAAGAAACCAATTACTTCAAAAAGATCTTAGATTCCAGCGAAGCAGAAGCTCAAAAGAAAATCGCCAATATTGCTAGGTTATTTGAAAGAATCCACGAATTTGATAAAACCAGCCAAAACAAATCGGTCATTGCCTTTCTGGATAATCTTGAGCTAATATTGTCATTTGGCGACGAAGTGCAAAGCTTTGATTACGATCCGGATATTGACGCAGTTAATGTTTTAACCGTTCATTCGGCCAAAGGATTAGAGTACGAGGTCGTATTTTTGGTCAATTTAGTAAATGAAAGATTTCCATCCCGAAGAAGAGAAGAGGAGATCAGAATGCCCGAAAAATTTATTCACGAAAAACTGCCGAAAGGAGATTACCATCTTCAAGAAGAGCGTCGCTTATTTTATGTCGGCGCAACCAGAGCAAAAAGTGATTTATTTTTAACAGCCGGAGAGGATTACGGCGGTAAAAGAAGAAAAAAACTGTCTCAATTTGTCCTGGAATTTTTAGATAATCCAAATCTCATAAAACAAAAATCCAAGCTATCCGATATGGAAAAGATAGAGAGATTCTGTGCACCAAGGAAAAAGCAACAAAAAACTACAGGCAAAAAACCGAAACTCCTAAAACTTAGCCAGGCTCAAATAGACGATTATTATACTTGCCCCAAGAAATATTATTATTCAAATATCATCAAAATCCCGCTTCCTGTTAATTGGCACTTCATGTATGGGACTGCCATTCATAGCGCAGTTGCAAGATATTTTAGAGCAAAAATAAAAGGTCAGGAAGTAACGCTTGCCGACCTCGTTGAAGAATTCGAAGCATTGTATGACAACGAAGGGTTTATTACTCGTGAACAAGAAGAAATAAGACACAAAAAGGGGTTGGAAACTCTAAAGAGATTCTTCAAACAGAATGAAAAAAATGGATTATTGCCAGACAAAATAGAAGAAAGTTTTTCTTTTAGGATTGGGAATGTAATCATAAGAGGTAGATACGACTTACTTAAAGAAACAAAAAGCGGAGTTGAGATTTTTGATTATAAAACATCCGAGGTCAACGATCAAAAAAAAGCCGACTACCGCGTCAGTCAGTCAACCCAAATGACAACTTATGCTTTATCTTGCTTTGTAAAAACAGGAAAAATACCGAAAACTACTTTGGTTTTTATCGAATCAAATATTTCAGCTACCAAACAATTTTCTCTAAAAAAACTCGAAAAAGCTAAAGAACAGATATTGGAAACAGCCAAAGGAATTCAGGAAGAAAATTACACAGCCAAACCAGACAAAGGCAATTGCCAATATTGTCCATTCAACAATATATGCCCCGAATCCAAAATTTAGTGCGAATCCTCTTATTTTTTGGTATAATATCTTAAAATAAACAAGGAGGTTTATGAAAATTGGAAAATGGGCTTTTGTGGGTGGAATTCTTTTGGCAATATTCTCTGCTTTTATAACAACCAGCTATACAACCACATTTCTAATAGGACTGGGATTGGTAGTAGGATTTCTGAACATTTCAGAGAAAGAAGTTGAAAAATTTTTGATTGCTACAATCGCTATGCTAGTAATAGGAACAACCAGCTTTAGCGCTTTGATTGTAAGTGGCGCATATGCTAGCAATGTACAGGTGATCCTTAACAACTTCGTATCATTTGTTTCTGCTGCTGCAGTAGTAGTAGCCCTAAAAACAGTTATTAGCCTGGGAGATGAAGACACGAAAACAAAAAAATGAAAACAAGTTATTGGATTACTTTCGGAATTTGTCTCTTAGCTCTAATTATTATTGGTGGTAATTGGCTGGGGATTCTCCCTAATTTTAGAGTTGGTACACCTCAAACAATTTTATACCAAGATAGTTACAACGAATTCGTTTTTGGTTATACAGAAGATCTGATTGCCCGAGATATATCCTATCCTAATGAAAGTATAAGAATTCTGAATATCATGCCCCGAGCGACAAAGGGTAAGTTTGACCCTCAATTCATAGAAATCATAAGTTATGACTCTCCCAAAAAGACTCTTGAAGATGCTGTGATAGATTTTCTCCCCGGGGTCAACAGAAACAGTTTGAATAGTTTGGAAAGAGATGGAATGCAAGTAGTGGAATACTCACAAATTAAGGGAGTGGGAGAGGAATCGCTCTACACCTTCTTTAATAACGGTGAAAGAATAGCTATTGTTATTTTTAGAATGAGAGGGTTCGACAGAGCAAACCCACTTGTACTGATAGATAATAGCAGGTATCTTAGTAGCTACAAACAAATCGCAAGCACATTCAACTTTAACTAACCGAAGCACTAACAATGGATAGCCAAACATATACAATACTTTTAGCTGTTGCAATTACATTCACGGCAGCTGTTTTATTTGTAAGTATCTTTGTACTTATAAAGCTCAATGCCCTGTACAAGAATCGGGACACCGACCAATCAATGGCCTTACTCAATCAAAGCATGCAAGCCCTCCAAAGTAACTTCCAGGAAGGCATGGATAGAACTAACCAAGCAATTAATAACCGCCTTGACAACGCGGCCAAAGTTATAGGCGCAGTGAGCAAAGAGTTGGGACAAATGTCACAGATAGGACAGAGCTTGCAAAACTTCCAAGATCTGCTGAAAAACCCCAAGATGCGAGGGGGACTTGGCGAACAGGGATTAAAAGATATGCTCTCCCAAACCTTTCCAAACGAGCTCTATAATATGCAATATAAATTCAGGAACGGTCAGATTGTAGATGCAGCTATCAAGATAGAAGCAGGAATTGTACCTGTTGACGCAAAATTCCCTCTTGAAAATTTTAACAGAATTCTAAAAGCAAAAACAGAGAGTGAGATAGCAGAAGCAAGACGTAAATTCAGGTCAGACTTTAGGGTGCATGTTAATGCAATTGCAAAAAAATATATCGTTTCCGATGAAGGCACAGTTGATTTTGCCCTTATGTATATTCCATCCGAAACGGTTTATTACGAATTGATATCAAACGAAAACGACCTACATGATTACGCTATTAAGGCAAAGGTGATACCCACCTCTCCTAATACATTCTTTTACTATCTGCGCTCAATTATGCTTGGTTTGCAAGGTAGAAAGATATCAGAAATGTCAAAGCAAATTCTTTCAACCCTGAAAATAATTCAGACGGAAACGAATAAATTCGGCGATAATCTATCGGTTTTAAACCGCCATGTAACTAATGCTAAATCAACAATGGAAAAAGTTGATAGCGATTTTACTCGGCTGCAAGGTAAGATTGAAAAAGTGAACTCGCTGGAATCAGAACAGTCTGAACTTATAGAAGAAACAAGTGAAGCGGACAAGATTATTGAATGATTATGGAACCAAAAATAATCTACGAAAACAGCAACTATCTTGTAATCTCAAAACCAATCGGAATCGCAGTTCACCCAGGCGCCGACCGTACAAGCTACACTATATGCGACTGGCTTTGTAGCAAATATCCGCAAATCACAACACTTCCTTGGAAATCAAGAAGCCGTATTGGTATTGTCCACCGCTTAGACAAAGATACTTCCGGCATTATGATTTTAGCCAAAAATCCAGAAACTCTTGACCATTTTCAAAACCAATTTAAAAAGCGCAAGGTTGGCAAATTTTACCTAGCTCTAGTTCTGGGTAAACCCAAGCAGGAACAAAAAACTATTTACGGTTTTATTTCTTCCAGTCCTAAAAACAGAAAAGCGCAAAAGGTACAACTGATTGACTTTGGATTAGACGAAAGAGAGCGAAAAAATACTGGCACGAAGTACCATGTAAAAGAAAAATACTCGTTCGACAAGAAAGATATTACGCTCCTAGATGTAGAAATCTTCACTGGACGCAAGCATCAGATAAGAGCCCATCTTAAATATGAAGGTTATCCTATTCTGGGCGATACACTTTATACCACCAAACCCGCTAGAAAACTTTCTCAAAAATTAGATTTAAATAGACAATTTTTACATGCTTATAGAATTAAGATTGTAGATCCGGCAGGCAAACAGGTAATGTTCGAGGACAATTTACCCCGTGATCTTAAGCAAGTATTAGACAAGTTAAACCAAAGCAAGAATGTGGTTTGAGAAAATCGAAAAGCCGATTATCGCTCTAGCCCCAATGTTCGGTTATTCCAATAAATCCTTCCGATTAAAATGCAGACAGGCAGGAGCTGATGCCGTCTTTACTGAAATGGTTGCCACAGAAGCAATTATTAGAGATGTAGAAAAAGCCTGGCAAATGTGTGATTTTGACGATCAGGAAAGACCAGTTATTATACAAATATTCGGCAACAACCCTAAAGCTATCTCGAGAGCAGTAAGAGTAATTAGCAATAATCTCCATCCCGACGGAATCGACATCAATTTCGGTTGCCCGGTTCAAAAAGCGGCCAAACAAGGATTTGGATCTATTTTACTAAACGATTTAAAGCTTTCGTCAAAAATAATAAAAGGCGCTGTAATAGAAACCGACTCTCCGATAAGTATCAAAATGCGTCTGCCGTCTAAAAAAATATCCGACACGATCAATTTTATCGAAATGGCAAGAGACTCCGGTGCCAGTCTAATAAGTATTCATGGTCGCACCCAAACCCAAAAATATAGTGGGCATTCTGATTGGGAAATAATACACAAAGTTAAAGAAAACTTTAAGCGATTACCAATTCTGGGCAATGGGGACATTGAATCCCTGCAAGATCTACGCTATAAGATTGGAAATCTTGACGGAGTACTTGTAGGTCGAGCAGCCAAGAGAGATTACAGGATATTTAAAGAGTTATCACTCATAAAAATCAATCGACCGAAATAGCTCCTCCGGGACAAGCTTCTGCAATTTCCTTGATATCACAATCATCGCAAACACAATTTTCATCCTTTACTTTACTTACTGCTCCATCCATCTCAAAACACTTAGGGCAAGCTGAGACGCAAGCACCACAGCCGATACACTTTGAAGCATCTATCTTTATTGACATATTCCTCCGAAGTTATTTTATGATATCTTACACCAAAACACAGTTGACTATCAAGTCGCAGGTGATAAGCTAATGCTAATGAATATTAAAAGAATCTTCGTGTTTCTAGTAGCTTTTCTAGTCCCATCTTTTTGCTTAGCAGCAACCCTTAAAACAAACAAGAAGCTTGATGTTTCAGAAAACATCAAAAACATTTATGCTTTCTCTCAAGAAATAAAAGTAAACAACGATCTCTCTGGAGATGCTTCAATATTTTCTCAAAATATAAAAATTAACAAAAATATTGAGCGTAATCTTTTAGCGGTAGGAGCCGATATAGACATATCTGGTAATATCGGAGCAAGTACACGTTTAGTCGGTCAGAATATTACCTTGTCGGGTACAGTAGAGGAGGATGTGCTTGTTTTAGCTGAATCCCTAAAAATAAATAGTGCTGATATTAAAGGTGATTTGTGGGTATTAGCTAACAGCGTTAACGTAAACGGAAATGTGGGCGGAGACATAAAAATATTTAGCTCTAGAGCTGTCATTAAGGGGAGTGTAGGCGGAGATATTCAAGCAAGAGTATCTGATTTAAAGCTTGAAGGCGACACACAAATAGGAGGAGTATTTACGTATTGGTCCGAAAAAGAAGGTTATGTAAGTCCCGAGGCT